>Ga0102959_1000241_pt1 | contig 17281 bp, 16 predicted proteins | sample SalPonF2_B_D2_MG_FD_84520 | JGI IMG/M metagenome (GOLD analysis project Ga0102959, IMG submission 84520) | Salt pond soil microbial communities from South San Francisco under conditions of wetland restoration - Salt Pond MetaG SF2_B_D2_MG ...
CCTGCCCTGCGGTCAGTCCACCAACCCGTTCTCCATGGCGTAGCGCATCAGCTCATTGTTGGAGTGCATCCGCATCTTCTCCAGAATGCGGGCCCGGTAGGTGCTGATCGTCTTGGCGCTCAGGGCCAGGTCTTCGGCGATCTCCGAGACGGTCCTCCCCTGGGCGATTTGGCGCATCACCTGGAACTCCCGGTCGGAAAGTTGCTCGTGCAGCGGACGGTCCGCACCGTCCTCCAGCCGGCCGGCGAGCTGTTCGGCCAGCGATTCGCTGATATACTTCTTGCCGGCCAGCACGTGCTGCACGGCCGTCACCAGTTCTCTCGGGGCGGAGTCCTTCGTAAGGTATCCCGCCGCCCCCAGCCGCAGAGAACGCACGGCGTATTGGTCTTCCGGGTGCATGCTCAGCACGAGCACCGGCAGGTGCGGGCAGGCGGAGCGGGCGTCGGCCAGCACGTCCAAGCCGCTGCCGCCGGGCATGGTGATGTCCAGCACGAGCACGTCCCACTGCTCGCGGTGGATCTTCTGAATGGCCTCCGGCACGCTGCCGGCCTCGTCGATCTCGACGTCGGACATCTGCTCTTCGAGAATTTCCCGCAGCCCGCGCCGCACGATGGCGTGGTCGTCGGCCAGCAGCACCCGCTTCATGCCCATTCTGCTCATCGACTACTCCTCTGTGCCGGTCTGTTCCCGGAGCGGAACCCGCGCGATGACGGTGGTTCCCTTGCCTTTGCGCCCCCGGATGGTCAGCTTTCCCCCCAGCAGGCGCAGGCGCTCCCTCATTTCCAGAATGCCGATCGCCTTGGGCGAGCGTACGTCCGCCGGGGAGATTCCCTTTCCGTCGTCTCTCACTTCCAACACCGCATTTCCGTCCCGCTCCTTCAGGCCGACCACCGCGCTGCAGGCCGCGGCGTGCTCGGCCACATTAGACAGCAACCCCTTGCACACGCGATAGATTGCGGTGGCCTGCTCCGCGGTGAGGCCGGAATCATCCAGCGAGGCGCGGAACAGGCAACTGATGTCCGTGCGCTTCTCGAACTGCCGTACCTCCCATTCCAGCGCGGCCGAGAGGCCCAGGTCGTCCAGGGCGCTGGGCCGCAGGTGGCTGGCGATCTGCCGGACCTCCTGGATCGCCTCATCCAGCGTCCCGACCACGCCGTCGATTCGCCCGGAAAGCTCCTCGCGCCGCTCGAATTCCGAACCTTCCTCCATGCGGCGATGAAGCCAGGACACGTCCAGTTTGGCCGCGGCCAGCGCGTGGCCCACTCCCGCGGTGATCCTGCGAGACAAGTCCTGCCGCTCCTCCTCCCGGACGGACTGAAGCCTCTCGGTCAGGTCTCGCAGAAGCTGACGGGAACGCCGCAGATCCTTCCGCACACGCCGCTCGGCCGTGACGTCCACGCCGACGGCCCAACTGTGCCAACCGGGGATGGGGAATTGCTCGGCCAGGCTGGACCAACTGATGGTGCGGGTCTGCCCGTTCTTACAGACCAGATCGATCTGGCGATGGCGAAAGGAACCCGGCCGCGGTCCGAACATCTCGGCCACTTGCCGGCGGCGATCCGGGGCCGGGTACAGCATTTCCAGGGCGCGCGGATTGCCGATGACGTCATCGGCACGAAAGCCGGTGACCCGTTCGCACTCGCGGTTCCAGAAGACCAACACACTGCTTTCGTTAAAGGCGTTCAGCATCACCGGCATGTTCTGGACGATCACCCGCAACCGGCTTTCACTGAGGCGCATCGCCTCTTCGGCCTTGCGGCGGGCGGTGATGTCCGTATGCACGACCACCGCGCCGGCGCGGCTTCCGTCCAGCGGGCTGACGTGCATGACGAACCATCGCTGCTGTCGCGGGGAATGGCACGGGTACTCCAGAGAGAATCCATCGCTCGAGCCTTCCAGCACGGCGAGGATTCCCTCCGCCGCCTCCGGCGCTTCTTCCGACCAGGGACCTTTGGCCTCGCGGGCGAACTGGACGTAGTTTAGGCCGACGGAATGCTCCGCGAGCTCGGGGGCCCCGTTTTCTCGCGCAAAGCGGTCCCAGGCGCTGTTGACGGCCACGATGACCGCCGCCCGGTTCAAGACGGAGATGTTCGCGTTGAGGGAATCCAGGACCTGCAGGCCGAATTCCTCACCAAAAGATGGGTCCATCTTTCGCACGAAATGCGTTCCCTTGCGGATGGGGCCCTGCCCGTCCGGGGGCGAGACCCGGCGTTCCGGCGAGGCGCGATGGGTCCTCGCGTCCTTACCGATAGATTCTATACGGTCGCGGCGGATTTCGAAAGCCCCGCCGCCGGGCAATCCAGACTGGGACTGGCCGCCTCGGGAGGGTCATCCTCTCCGATCGTCGCCAGCAGATCGGCACGCCGGCGGCATAGCGCCGCGGCGCGAACGGCGATGCGCGGATCAAACTCCGTGCCGCAACAGCGGAGAAGCTCCGCCGTCATCGCCTCCAGCGGGTAGGGGCTCTTGTAGCTGCGCCGCATGAGCATCGCGTCCATGGCGTCGGCCACGCGAATGATGCGGGCCCCCAGCGGGATCTGCTCCCCTTTCAAGCCGTCCGGGTACCCGCCGCCGTCCCAGTTCTCATGATGGTGCCGCACGAGTTGCGCCTCGGCCGCGAACGCCGACAGGTTGCGCACGATGCCCTCGCCCAGCACCGGGTGCCGCATGACCGTGGCGAACTCCTCCTCCGTCAAGGGCCCCGGTTTGGTGAGAATGTGATCCGGCACGCCGATCTTGCCCACGTCGTGCACGAGGGCGGCCACCGCCACCGACCGGATGGCTTGCTCCGGCAATCCCAACTCGCGGGCGATGGCCGCGGCGTAGAGAGACACATGGTCGCTGTGGCGGCGAGTGTAGGGGTCTTTCGCTTCCACCGCACAGATCAGCGCGCGGATCGGCTCCAGCGGGTTGGCGGCAATGGCCGTGCCGACCGAGACGCCCCGCCGCGGCGCCTCGCCGCACTGCATGGCGCGAGAAATGGAGTTCAACAGCTCCTCGGCCGTGCAAGGTTTGCGCAGATACTCCCGCACGCCCACCTCGAAGGCCTGGGTAATCCGCTCGTCCAACTGCATGTCGTCCATCAGCACCAGCCGGCATTGCGGGCGAAGACGGCGCGCGCAGCGCAGCAGATCGAGCGACTTGCCATTGCTTCGGGAGGCGTCCACCACGACCACGTCGAACGGTTCCCGCTCCAGCAGGCGCCCGGCCTCCGCCGGGTCGCGCACCAGGCAAATCCGAGGCCGATCCGGCCCATCCGGCCCGCCTTGGAGCCATTCGGGCGCGTGCTCCGGCAATGCATCGGTAACGACAAGTACCTGCGTCCGATCGGAAGTCATCTCTGCCCCTCCCGACGTCATGCCCGACGCATTCCGTGCAGCCCGGCCGTGGGGAATACCGGCGCCCGGTTCGATTGGGTGCTTCGGCCGCGGCGCGGCGCCACTTCAGTAAGGCCGGCGCAGCGCGCCCCCGATGCGGAAACTGCGGTGTTTGCCGTAGGCCATCGCCCCACAGAGTTTTCTCGGCTTTCCTACAGTTGCGATAGTCCGCGGCCGATGTCCCAATCCCCGTCGTTTCACCGATATTGTTATCAGGTCGGGCATTTGCATCGTCAAGGCCGTGAAGGCCTAGACGGTAAGGAGCCTGCATTGACTGCGGAAGCGAAACGCGACAGCGCATCGCCCACGTCGCACGGCGCCGCGGCAGAGAAGGAGAACCCGCCGCGGGAGCCTTCCCTGCTTTCCCTTCTTTCGGACCTTACCCGGCTAGCCAATTCCCCTCTGGACGCGGATGGTCTTCTGCACAAGGGCCTGTCCATCGCCGTGCGGGGCCTGCGAGCGGATCGGGGGATGGTGCAGGCGGCCATCGCCGGCGGAGTGGATGTGCTCGCTTCGGTCGGCTGGCCGCGGGCCGCGCTGGCGTCCATGGCCCGCGCCGGTGCGGACAGCCACGCCGCCTACACGCTGCTGGTCGGCCGGACGGTGGCGTGTGCGGACTTGTCCGCCGAGGCGCGATTCACGCCGCATCCGGCCGTGCTGGAAAGCGACGTGGCGGCCGCCCTGTGCGCGCCGATGCCGCTCGAAGGCGCCGACGGCGTGCTGTTGCTGCATTCCACTCGCCCGCGAGAATTCGACGAACAGGCGGTCTGTTTCGCCCAGTCGGTGGCGGGCTTGCTTAGCTGCGCGCTGGCTCGACGCGGGGCGCAGCGCTCATTGCTGCGAGAACGGGAGGCCCTGCGGCAACTCGCCGACGCCATCGACGACGTGTTCTTCGCCATGGACCATGAACTGCGGTACACCGCCTGGAACCGCGCCGCCGAACGCTTCACCGGCATCCGCAAGGCCGAGGCGCTGGGCGCGAGTTTCTACGATCTCTACCCGCAGGGCGCCGGCTCCGCCGCGGAGAAGCTCTATCTGGAGACCATGGCCACCGGCCGACCGCAGTGCCTGGAGACGGAACTCGACGGCGAACACCATCGCATCTCCGCCATCCCCTTTGATGGCGGGGTGTACATCTTCGCCCGAGACACCACCGAGCAGGTGAACCTGCGGCGTCTCGCCGGGCAACGGGTCGCGTAGCATCCCAAGAAACTTCTCCACAGGTAAAGTGACCCGTCCCGCAAGACGATGTAGCCCCATGGTCGGGCCGGAGAACGGAATCCATGGGCTTCCTGCAAGCTCTCCTTCGACGGCCAACGTTCAGGAGCAATGCACATTCATGCGCCCCCGCGGGAGTCGCACGGGCCGAATCGCCCCGACGTGCGCGCGGACTGGCCCGCCGCTGCTGGCAGGTGGTTCGCCCCCTCACGCTGACGGCCGTGGCCGCGGTCGCCTTCGCGGCCTTGCTGCACTGGCACCACCGCCGTTTCGAAGACGGCCTGGTGCGCAACGTGCAGGAGTACCAGGCGGACCTGGCCCGCAGCACCGCCGCCAGCATGGGCAAGTCCTTCGCCGGGGTGCAGCGGAGTTTGGCCATCCTCGCCGGCCAGCCGGCCCTCCGCGAGCCATCGCCCGAGACGGCCGAGTTGCTCCACCTGTTCCGCGGCGAACACGAGGACTTGGTGGAGTGGGTGCAGTTGGCCGACTCCTCCGGTGAGGTTCTGCTCACCAGCCGCGCCCGGAAGGCGTCCTCCTCGGCCGTCGGGGAGCAAGCCTTGGCGCAGGTTCACGTCGATATCCCATCAGCCGGCTCGCCCCCGGCGCGATTGACGGCATCCGTCAACGTCCGCAAACTCGCCGCCAAGTGCCTTCCCGGCGCGGCGGACATGCGCCGCGGCTCGTGCTGGGTGGTGTCCTCCAGCGGGGCCGTTGTGCACGGGGCGGACGCACTACTGTCCGACAGCCTCGCCCGTCGTATGGGTCTGCTGTGCGCGGCGGAGGGCCGCTCCGGGGTCGATACACTCCCCGGCGGCGACGGGCGCGGCGGCGCGGACCTCGTGGCCTTCACGCCGGTTCTCCTGGGCCATCGCCGCTTTGCGATCGTCGTCGCGGCGCCCAAGGCGGATATTTCCGTGCCGCTGGCCGCTCACGAGCGCCTCACGTACACGCTCATCGCGGCATTGGCGGTGCTGTACTTCGCCACGGGCTACGTGGCCCACCGCGGCGAGACCGCCCGCGTCCGCCTGCTGGAGAAACGCCGCGGCGAGGCAGAGCGGGCCAGCCGCGCCAAGGGCATCTTCCTGGCGAAGATGAGCCACGAAATCCGCACCCCGATGAACGGCATCCTCGGCATGACGTCCCGCCTGCTTGCCGACGACCTCTCCGAGCATCAGCGGCATTGCCTCAACGTAATCCAGGATTCCTCCGACGCCCTGCTGACGGTGCTGAATGACGTGCTGGACTTCTCGAAGATCGAATCCGGCAAGCTGGAGCTGTCTCCCGCGCCGTTCGACCTGCGCCCCTGCCTGCAGCGCGGCATCGCCGCCGTGGAGCCACTTGCCGCCACCAAGGGCCTGGCCTTGGATTGGCGCGTGGACGGTAACGTGCCGGACCAACTCGTCGCGGACGCCGGTCGGCTGCGACAGGTCATCGCCAACCTGCTGACCAACGCGCTGAAGTACACGGACAACGGACGGGTAGACCTGAACGTGTCGTTGGAGTCGATGGATGCCGACCGCGTGTGCGCGCACTTCGCCGTGCGAGACACCGGCCCCGGCGTGACGGCCGAGCAGGCCGAGCGCCTCTTCCGCCCATTCGAGCAGGGCCAGCAAGGCGCCTACCATCCCCAGCCGGGCGTCGGCCTGGGGCTGGCGATCGCGCGGGAACTCGTCGAGCGGATGGACGGGAGAATCTGGGCGGAAGGCACGCCGGGTCAAGGCAGCACGTTCCACTTCACCGCCACGTTCGGCCGGGCGCGCGTGCGGCCGGCTTCCGCCGCCGCCACGCCCCGAACGGCCGGGCGCCGCGCCCTGGTGCTCTGCGACAACGAGGAACTTGCCCGGAGCGTGTGCGACCCCCTGCGCCGCATGGGGATGGTCATCCGCCGCCCGCCCGGCCCGGAGCAACTGCTGGCCGAGGCACGCGCCGCCGAGGGCGACGCCGTGCACGTGGTGGTCTTACAGGCGGACCAGCAGGGAGGCGGCTTCGGCCTGGCCCGCCGTGTGCGGGACCTGGCCGGCCGCGAGAGCACGGTGGTCGCCATCATCGCCGCAACCGGCTTGCGCGGCGACGCCGCGCGCTGCCAGGAAGCCGGGGCGGACGTGTACCTCTCCGGTGCCGTCGAAGAGGCGGTCTTCTGCGACGCCATCCGCGCCGCGCTGGCCCGCCCGGCGCTATGCGGACACGATGGAGACCGGCCGCTGATCACCCGATTCAGCTTGGCCGAAGAGCGACGCCACCTGCGCATCCTGCTGGCCGAGGACAACCCCGTCAATCGCGAGGTCGCCGCCCTGCTGCTCGGGGATTGGGGCCACACCGTCGTCTTCGCGGAGAACGGGCGAGAGGTCTTGGACCGGATGGAGATCGAAGAGTTCGACCTGGTTCTCATGGACGTGCAGATGCCCGGCATGAACGGGCTGGAGGCCACCCGCGAGATCCGCCGACTGGAGGAGCACACGGCTCGGCACGTGCCGATCATCGCGATGACCGCCCACGCCATGATCGAACACCGGCGCGAATGCATCGAGGCCGGCATGGATGGGTACGTCTCCAAGCCCGTCCGCCCGGAAGACCTCAGCCGGGCCATCTCCGAGCGAATGGCCTGGGGAGAGCCGCCCGAGACGCCAACCTCCATGGAAGGCCCCGGCCCGCCGCGCTGCTTCGACGAAGCCAAGGCGCTGCGCCACGTCGGCGGCAGCCTGGAGGGGCTTCGCCGCGTGGCGAGCATCTTCCGCGATAACTGCCCGGCCATGCTGGCCCGTCTCCGCGAGGCGTCGGCCGAGGAGGATGTCGAGCAGCTTCGCGCGGCCATTCACATGATGAAGGGCTCTCTCGGCCTGCTGGCCACCGAGGCGGCCATGCGGCCGCTGTGGGCATTGGCCTCGACCGGGAAGCAGGGCAAGTGGCGCTCCGCCCGCCGCCACTATGACGAACTATCCGAAACCATGGACCGACTGCTGTGGGAGATCGCCTCCCGAGAGGAGCACCAGCCATGCGAATCCTGATTGCCGATGACGACCCGACCTATCGCGCGCTGCTGAGCGACCTGCTGGAGCAATGGGGCTACGAACCGCTCGTCTGTGAAGACGGCGAGCAGGCGATGGACGCCCTCCAAGGGCCGACCGCCCCGAACCTGGCGATCGTCGACTGGATGATGCCCGGCCTGGACGGCTTTGAGCTTTGCCGGCGCGTGCGAGAGATGGACGGCGGAGGCGACGTCTACATCTTGCTGGCCACCGGCAGCCGGCTGAAGGAGGAGATCATCCGCGTGGTGGTCGCCGGCGCGGACGACTACATCATCAAGCCGTTCGAGCCCCAGGATCTGCAGATACGCCTGCGCGCGGCGCAGCGCATCCTGGACCTGCGCCACGAGGTGCGCCAACTGCAGTGCAGGCTGGAATCCGGCGCGAACGGTTCCGTCCCCACGTGGAGGGTATGACCCATGCCGCCGGACACTGCCCATCCTGAGATTTCACGGCCATACGAGCTGCATCCGAAGCCGGATACGGCCCCCCTGGCCGGGCTGCACCTGCTGCTGGCCGAGGACGCGCCGGACAGCCGCCTGCTCGTACGGCGCCTGCTGGAGAAGGCCGGCGCAGAAGTGGATACGGCCGAAGACGGCCGCGCCGCCGTGCAGCGCGCCCAACAGCGCCCCCCGGATGTGCTGCTGATGGACCTGGAAATGCCGGGCATGGACGGCCTCCAGGCCGCCCGGGCCCTGCGGGCCGCGGGCGCGACCTACCCGATATTGGCGTTAAGCGGCCACGAGAGCCGCGCCGAGCGGCAGGCCGCCAAGGAGGCCGGATTCTCCGACTACCTCACCAAGCCGGTCCACCGCGACGTGCTGACCGCGGCGGTGGCTCGCCTGGCAGGCCGTGCGGGCGCCGCACCGGTGGAGCGGGAGGAACCCATCCGCTGCGAACTGGCGGACAATCCGGACCTGGCCGACCTGGTCGCTCGATTCGTCGGCCGGTTGGACGGACGGCTCCTGAAGTTGTCGCAAGCCGTCTCGCTGGGCGACTGCGAACGCGTCCGGCGGATGGCCCACCAACTCAAGGGCGCCGGCGGGAGTTATGGCTTGCCGGCGCTCAGCGACCAAGCGAAGGCGCTGGAGCAGGCCGCCGCGGCGGGAGACCTCGACCTCGCCCGCCTGGCGCTGAACGCCCTGACCGGCATCGTGCGCCGGATCACCGTCGCGCCGGCCGCGAAGGAGAACCTATGAAACTGCTGATCGTCGACGACGGCGTGGGTTCGCCGCGGAAGCAGCGTCTTCAACGGGCTACCGGGAATCCCGTAAGCGGAATGCTTACGGTGGCGGTGGCCGTGCCGTACGGGCGCATCCGATCTGTGCCCATACGCGGCGCGGGCTACCGGGGCGATTAACAGTGTGTGAGACGGTCCGGGCAGGAGTCCTCCCGCGCGGGAGGAGAAAGCAGGGCTTGCGTGACAACGACAGCCGTACTGAAGAACGAAGATCAACTGGCGGGTCTGTGGCGAGAATACAAGGGGACGAACAGCAGAAGCGCCCGCGACAGGCTGGTGGAGCATTACCTCCCGATCGTCCGGCCGATCGCCGGGCGGATGCGCGGCAAACTGCCGCCGGAAGTCCGCCTGGACGACCTGGTGGCCAGCGGCAATCTGGGGCTGCTCAAGGCGGTGCATTCGTTCGACCCGGACAAGGGCATCCGGTTTGAGACCTACGCCGCCCACCGCATCCGCGGGGCGATTCTCGACGACTTGCGGTCCATCGATTGGGCGCCGCGCCAGGCCCGCAACCGGGCGCACCAGATCCGTGACGCCATGCACGATCTCCGCAGCCGGCTTGGCCGCCGACCGACGGAAGGCGAGTTGGCTTCTGATCTGGGCGTGAAGCCGGAGGAGATGCCCCGCTTCCGCGAGCACGCCTGCACGGCCGGGAGGGTGTCGCTGAACCAGCCGTTCCGCTCGAACGATGAGGAAGATCGCGCGTTCTGTGAGGGGGACGTGCTGCAGACCCGCGGAGAGGACGACCCCGCCCGCCAGGCCATGCGGAAGGACCTGATGGAGTACGTCACCCACGGGTTGAGCCACAGCGAGAGGTTGGCAGTGGTCCTGTACTACTGCGAAGGCATGAGCATGAAGGAAGTCGGCGCCGCGATGAATCTCTCCGAGAGCCGCATCTGCCAGATGCACTCGGCTATCATGTCGCGCCTGCGGGAGCGGTTCGCCCCGGTGCAGGTCCGTCCCGCGGCATAGATCGCGCGTCTTCCGCACGGACCATGCGATGGGAGGGGCGAGCGCCTTTTCGTGGGCCTTCTCGACATGGTCGGCGATAGCAGACAACGGAACACGATCGGCCAGGCGCCATCCGCAGGGCATAACCCGAACATGCTTTTCTAACCATGGGTTGCATCGGGGGCGATTCGGATGATAGGGATGCCTCTCCTGCTCCCGACAGCGATGTTCGCAGACGGCTAGCCGCCCTCTAAGGGTGGACCACGTGGGCGCGGCCCTGGCCACTGTTGCATCCCAAGACGCCCAAGGATGGCTCCACTCTTGCGGATATTGCTACGATAAAATAGTTAAACTTCTCTAGAGCGATCCTCCGGCAGGCGGCCGGTCCGCCACGGAAGCCTCGACCGCCCCAACCGGCTATTGGTGAAGGGCCCCATGATCGTGCTGAAGGGCCTTGCCGGTCGTGCCGGCGGCCAGCCGGGCGTGCAGCACGCCCTTCTCTCTCTGGAGCCGGTCCGCCAGGGCCTGAATGTCTTTGCCCTTGCCGCGCACCATGATCATCTCCGCGCAGAGGTGGTGGTCCAGGTGGACGTGGGTGGTGGCCAGCACGGTCCCGCGGAAATGGTGCTGCTCCTCGGTCAGGCGCTGCGTCAGGCCCCGCGTGTGGTGGTCGTACAGCAGCGAGATCGTCCCCAGCAGCACCTTTCCCGTCCGCCACTCCCGCTCCACCACGTGGTTGCGGATCAGGTCGCGGATGAACTCCGAGCGGTTGCGATAGTTGTGGTCGGCCACCTCTTTTTCGAGTTTCTCGAACAGCGGCTTCTCGATCGACACGGTGAATCGGACCAGGTCGGACATGCCGGCGGCTCCTTATTCTGCCCCGGCCATCGTAGCGACCCCGCGCCGGCGTTCAAGCCCCGCCGGCCGCGGCCGACGCGCTCAGGAAGAACAAGTCCTCCCGGTCGATCAAAGAATGCTGCTCCAGGCCCGCCGCGGACAGCAATGCTCCCCACTCCGCCCCCGCCAGCAGCACGTCGCCGTTGACGGGGCCGTCAATGCCCGCGTGAAACCGGTTGATCTGCTCGCTGCCGGCCAGGTGCATCACGATCAGCCGCCCGCCGGGCTTCAAGGCGCGGCGGAAGCTCCGCAGCGCCGCCGGTTGGTCTCGAAAGTGCGGAAAGCTGTGAAAGCACAGAATCACGTCGTACCGGCCGGCGCCCAGGTCATCGCTGCAGACGTCCATGCAGGCGAAGTCCGCGTCGATCACCTTGGAGCGGGCCTTGGCGATCATCTCCGGGGAAAAGTCGATCGCCGTCACCCGCCCCGGCGCCACCCGCGCCGCCAGCCAGGCGGTGGTCTTGCCGGCGCCGCAGCCCACCTCCAGCAGGCGCTGCCCCCCCGCCAGGGCCAGCAGGTCCGCGTGCTCGGCCAGCCGCTCGGTCATGGTTCGCTCGGAGGGTTCCTGCTCGTCCCAGCGCGCTGCGAGGTCGTCAAAGAACTTTCTGCGCGGATCGTCGATGGTCATACGGAATTCCTCTTGCCCGCGGGCTTCGCATTTCATACGATTTGCCGCATCGTAATACTCCTCGCCGATTGGGTCAAGCGCGGCAAGGGGGCGCTCGCTCCGCTGGCCCGATGGAAGCAGTCCGCAAGAGAGGAATTTGCTCATGAACCGCCTTCGCTTCGGCCACGTATTGGCAACGATTCTCGCCCTCGCCTCGGCCGCGTCGGCCGGCGCCGCGCACACCCATTGGGCCATCCAGGCCGTCGACGCCGACGGCGCCGGAAATCACCCGGACGTCGGCTCGACAAACAAGGTGGTGCTGGAAGGCGTCGTGCTGAACAACCCGGAGGACATGCTCGACGGCGCGGCCGGCGCACACCCGTTCATGGGCGGCCAGTGGCAGGTCTTCGTGCAGGGCGAAGGCGCCGACCACGCCGGCACCGCCCTGTGGATGGGCCAGAACTACGGCAAGGTGTCCGGCAATCACCCCGAAGACAGCTACACCGAAAGCGAATGGCAGGCCGAGATGCTGCGGCTGAACTATATCAACCGCGTCGGGGAAACGGGCGCCGGCCACGCCCTCGTCATGGGAGACCGCGTGCGCGTGACTGGCTACGCGATGTTCCGGCCCGGTTATGGAAAGACCAACATCAACGAGCGGCACAACAAGGACGCCTTCTGGGACTTCTCCGTGGAATGGCTCGGAAGCAACGTCGGCGCGCTGCCGGCCGAGGCGATCACGCTGGCGGACCTCCAGGCGGATGCCGGCGCCGAAGGCTACGACGCGAACTTTCCCATGTTCGACGCCTCCCGCCTCACCGGCTCGGAGTACTACCAGGGCACGCTGGTGCGGATCCAGGAGGTGCGGTTCGATGGCGGCGACTGGGGCAAGGACCAGACGCTCACCCTCACCGACGGCACATACAGCCTGCCCTGCCGGCTGGGGATTTCCGACGACTTTCTGATGCCGAACCTCCTGGACAACGAAGCCGGCTTCGACGTGATCGGAATCTTTGACCAGGAAAGCGGCAACAAGGATGGCTACCGCATCTGGGTGATGGGCTACGATGGCGGTACGGACACGCTCGGAATCGTCCCGGAGCCCTCCACGCTGCTGTTGCTGCTGCCGGCGGCCGCGGCGATGCCGCGGAGGAGGCGAAGCTGACGCATGATCCGGCGCGCGTTCAGCCTGGTTGAGTTGCTCGTGGTCATCGCGATTCTGTCTCTGTTGATGTCGATGCTGCTGCCTTCGCTGGGCGCGGTTCGCCGGATCGCCCGCGTTACGCGGGCCGTCGCGGAGATGAAGGGCATCTCCACCGCGCTGGAGCTGTACGCCCAGGAGCACGAGGAGCAGTACCCCCCGGAGCGGAGCTATTGCAGCGCGGACCTCATGGAGCATTCCGCCCAGCTCCCGCCGGAACTGGCCGACGCCGGCCTGCTGCCGGCCGCGCCGGCGGATAGCCCGCTCTCGGCCGGGGCGCGGGACGTGTTCCGCCCCGGCTTCACGTACAGGTACCAGCGCCCCGGCTGGGGGCTGCACAACAACGCGGCCGTGCTGAAGCACCTGTGGATTCCCGACGCGTTTCCGCACGACCCGCCAACCGCCGACGTCGACGCGCTGCCGCGCAAAAAGTTTAACAACGTCTCCTCGCCGCTGGACGCGAGCGGGACCGTCACGCCCTGCCCGGTGCGGTACGCCCTGTGGAGCGTGGGGCCGGGCTTCGACCCGCAGGCCGGCCCGCCGCGGCTGGCGCCGATGGCTCGCAGTTCGTGGTACGCCGGGGCCGGCACGAGCGGCGTGGTTCCGTACATCGTTATGGACAACGGACAGGTGGTGACGCATGGGAACTGATCGTATCCGGCATATGTTGCTGTCTCTGATCGTGGCGGTCGCCGCACTCGCGCCGGCCGGCTGCGACCGGTCGCGAAGCGCGCCGCGGCCGGAGCGGCACGCGGACGTCGCGGCGTCCAACTCCATGCTGGAATGCGCGGCGAAGGACCTGCTGGGCGAGGCGACGCCCGTCCTCCGGCTGGCCGAGCCGGGCATGTGCCCGGGACACTTCGACCTCCGCCCGAGCCAGGTGGAGCAACTGCGCCACACCCGCGTGCTGCTGCGGCTGGACTTCCAGAAATCGTTGGATTCCAAGCTCGCATCCGCCGCGGACGAGGGGCTGCACATCGCCGAGGTCCGCGTCTCCGGCGGCCTGTCCGAGCCGGACAGCTACCTGGAGGCATGCCGGCAGACCGCCGACGCGCTCATCGCGGCCGGCCTGCTGGACCGCGCCGCGGCCGATTTGCGCCTCGCGGTCATACGGAAGCGCGTGCAGCAGACGGCCGCCCGCTGCCTGGAGCAGGTCGAGGGCCTGCGGGGCGCGCCCGTCGTGGCCAGCACTCACCAGCAGGCGTTCTGCAAGTGGCTCGGCCTGCGCCCGGTGGCGGAGTTTTCCGCCGCCGACTCCGCCCGCGCAAGCCAGATCGAGCGGGCCATCCGCCAGGGACAGCAGGCCGGCGCGATACTGGTGATCGCCAATCGTCCCGAAGGCCGCCGCCTGGCCGACGCCCTGGCCGAACGCCTGGGCGCCCGGGTGGCGGTGTTCGGCAACTTCCCCTCGCTGGACGCCGGCCACGCCTCCTTCGACGACCTGGTGGAAGCCAACGTCCGCGCGCTGCTGGAGGCGGCGAAGCCGTGACACTCCCCGCCATCGACTGCGAGGCCCTGGCGGTCCGCGCCGGCGGACAGGAGATTCTCCATCTGCCCCGGCTGACGGTTTCCCGCGAGGAGATGGTCGGCCTGCTCGGCCCGAACGGGGCCGGCAAGAGCACCTTGCTGCGCTGCCTGCTGGGGATGCAGGGGGCCGTGAGCGGGCGCGTGTCGGTGCTGGGCGAAGACGTTGAATCCTCCTCGTCCGGCCGGCTGGCCCGGCTCCGAAGGCGGATCGGCTTCGTGCCGCAGATGCTTCCCGCCCGCAACGAAATGCCCCTCACCGTGCGGGAGGTGGTCGCCATCGGCCGCACGGGCATCGCGGGGCTGCTGCGGCCGCTGCGCCGCGAAGACTGGCGACTCGTGGATACATGGATCGAACGGCTCGGCCTGGCAAGCCTGGCGAAACGCGGCTTCAGTGAGATCTCCGGCGGCGAGCAGCGCAAGACGCTCATCGCCCGCGCCATGGTCCAGCAGCCGGAATTGCTGCTGCTGGACGAGCCGACGGCCAACCTGGACCTGTACTGGCGAGAGCGGATCGTGGAGACCATCGGCGATCTCTACCGCTCCATGGAGCTGACCGTGGTGCTGGTCTGCCACGAACTGGAAGTGCTGCCCGCCTGCTGCGGCCGGGTGGTGCTGCTGGACGCCGGGCGGCTTCTGGCCGACGGCCCGCCCGCCGAGGTGCTCTCGACGCGGCGCGTGGCCTCGCTGTACGGGCCGGGCCTGACGGTGCTGCGCCACGCCGGACGGTTTGTCGTGGCGCCGGGGGAGGCGGCCCATGCTTGACTTGACCTTCTGGGCGCCGGTGATGGCGGGCGGCCTGCTGGCCGGAGGCTCCAGCGGCCTGCTGAGCGTGTACATCGTCGGCATGCGAATTCCGTTCCTCGGCGTGTGCGTGGCCCACGCGGCGCTGGCCGGCGCGGTGTTCGGGGCGCTGGCGGGCCTGGAGGGGCCGATGCTTCTGGCCCCGGCGCTGGTCGGGGCGGCCGTCACGGCGCTGGCGCTCGGCCTGTCTGACCCCCGGAAGATCCACATGGACGCCAACGTGGTCATGGGCCTGCTGTTTTCCGTGACGATGGGCCTGGCGTTCCTCGGGCTGGGGCTGTTTCAGACCTTCGGCCGCAGCGACAACGACGTCCGCAGCCTGCTGTGGGGCAGCCTGTTCTACTGCCGCTGGCCGGATGTCTGGCTGATGCTGGGCGCCAGCGCCGCGTTGGGCCTGTTCGTGCTGGCCTTCGGCAAGGAGATGCGGGCGATCCTCTTCTCCCGCACGGACGCCCAGGCCGCCGGCGTCCGCGCCACGGCCGTGTGGACAGGCTTCCTGATCCTCACGGCCCTGGTGATGACCGTGAACTTCCAGACCGTCGGCGGCCTGATGATCTACAGCCTCATCACCAACCCGGCCGCGGCCGCCTTTCAACTGGTGCGGGGCAGTCGGCGGGCCATCCTGCTGGCGGTGGTCTTTGGCGCCGTCAGCGGACTGGGCGGATTTCTGCTGTCGGCGGTGACGGACCTGCCTTCCGGCGCGGTGATCGTCCTGCTGTCGGCCGCGATCGTGGCCGTCGCCGCCGTCGCGGGCGGCCTGACCCGCCGGGCATAGACGACGAACCCGCCCGACCGCGTCTTTCGCGGGCGCCGGCTTGCCCGAACCGGCCCCGGATTCCTTATTCCGTATTTGCGTAAGAGGCTTTCCGTGCCTATCCTTCTCGTTCCATAGCGGAGTGAGACCATGAAACCTACCAATCGATACGTGAACGACATTCTGGACATGGACGCCCCCCAGGCCGCCGGAGACGTGCTGTTCCGGCCCGGCAAGCCGACCTCAGCCGTCGAGCGAAGCGGCGCCGTGGTCCTCACCGTGCCCTTCCGCCCTGCCGAACCCGGGCCGGCCGCGACCAAGGCCGAGCCCGAAGGCCGGACGCACGAAGTGCTCATCCGGGCCTATGGCGAAGGCGTGGTGCGCGTCTCGGCCGCGTTCGCCGGGGAGCTGCCCGGCGACGAGGGCCCCATGCTGGAATGGCACGAGAGCCTCAAGCCCATGCCGCTGCACGTGCGGCAAACGCCGTCCGGCTGGGATATCGCCGACGACGACGGCGCCGTCCGCATGCGGATCGACACGACCGACCCACCAGTCAAACAGTGGTCCGCGCTGCTGGAGACTTCCGGCGAGTCGTTCTGCGCGACGGTGTTCCCGGACGGCGAAACGCCCGTCGAGTTCATGGCGTACGACGAGTTCGGCCCGCAGTGCATCGACTCGCTGCCGCTGGGCTCTGTCGAACGGGCCGGCCGGCCGCACCGCGCGGCGTTCAGCCTCCACGCGGCGCCCGGCGAATGCTTTGCCGGCACGGGGGAGCGATTCAGCGACCTCAACCTCGCCGGGCGGACCCTCGTGCTGGAGAACACCGACGGACTGGGCGTCAACAGCCGCCGCACGTACAAGAACGTGCCGCTGTTCGTCTCCAGCCGCCCCTATGGCCTGCTGATACACACGCCGGAGTTCGTGCGACTGTCGCTGGCGGGCGTGTCCACGCGGGCGGCGTGCGCGGCCGTGGCCGAGCCGGCGGTGGACCTGTTCTTCCTCGGCGGCGGCAGCCTGGAGCGCATCCTCTACAACTACCGCCGCGTGACCGGCTTCCCGCGAAACGTGCCGCTCTGGAGCTACGGAACGTGGATGAGCCGCATGACGTACTTCTCCGCGGAGGAGTGCCGCGAGGTCGGCCGGAAGCTGCGCGAGGGCGGCTTCCCCTGCGACGTGCTGCATATCGACACCGGCTGGTTCGAGGAAGACTGGAAGTGCACGTGGACCTTCGGCGACCGCTTCCCGGACCCGGAGAAGTTCCTGACGGAGATGCGCGAGCGGGGCTTCCGCGTCTCGTTGTGGCAGATGCCGAAGATCGGCGAGGACAACCGGCTGTTCGACGAGCTCAACGCCAAGGGCTACCTGGGCGCGCTCCGGGCCGACGCGAAGGCCACCGGGTCGGACTTCGCCACCACCGGGCGCGTCGGGCACATCGACTTCACCAACCCCGCCGCCACGCGGTGGTACCAGGACCAGCTCGAGCGCCTGCTGGCGATGGGGACGGCGGACATCAAGACGGACTTCGGCGAGGACATCAACATGGACGCCGAATACGCCGCCATGCCCGCCACACGCCTGCGGAACCTCTACGGCTTGCTGTACCAGAAGGCCGCGTGGGAGATTACGGAGCGGGTGACCGGCGAGCCGCTGATCTGGGCGCGGGCCGGCTGGGCCGGCTGCCAGCG
>Ga0102959_1000242_pt1 | contig 17035 bp, 12 predicted proteins | sample SalPonF2_B_D2_MG_FD_84520 | JGI IMG/M metagenome (GOLD analysis project Ga0102959, IMG submission 84520) | Salt pond soil microbial communities from South San Francisco under conditions of wetland restoration - Salt Pond MetaG SF2_B_D2_MG ...
AAATGGTAAAGTTATCAGATGGCTGAAGGATCGAAATGGATTCTCCTTTATATACCCCTCAACGGCAACCGACCAGATTTTTATTCATCCCTACGCCATTGATCCCAACGACGAAAACATCATTTATTATCCGCAGGGAGATCATCTATGGAGAAATACCCAACTTGATCAAGTAGGTGATGCCAATAATGGAAATAATAGTTCGGGAATTACCAGCGGGTGGAACGAATTCACTAATCTCAGTGTAGGTTCGGGATACCTGTTAACCGCCCTCTCAGTCTCTAAAAACCCGGGAAACATACTCTATTTTGCAGGATATGCTAATGGCCAACGCCCGGTATTAAAACGTCTGACCAATGCCAAGACAGCCACAAACGGAGCAAAAGACGTATCTTATGGCTCATGGCCGTCGGGGGCTTATATCAAAGATATTGCCATCAACCCGGTTAATGCGAATGAAGTCGTGGTTGTAATGTCTAATTATAATATTACCGGCCTTTATCACACTGTTGACGCCGGACAAAGCTGGGAGGCTATCGAAGGAAATTTAACCGGCAACAGCTCAACGCCCGGTCCCTCATTGCGTTCGGCAACTATAATTCCTGCCGAGTCGGGAACCATTTATTTGGCAGGTACCTCGACCGGATTATATTCTACGCAAATGCTGGACGGCAATAATACGATGTGGGGACAGGAAGCATCCAACCAGATAGGACATGCTATAACCGAGGATTTGGCCTCCCGTGTTTCGGATGGAAATGTTGCCGCAGGAACTCACGGTCGTGGCATGCTCCTGGGCGACTTCCAGGGCAATACAAATGCGCCGTTCATTGTTGCCAATCCCCTTAAAGGACGGGCGGGCGAAACCGTTACCCTAAAAGCCAATGATTTTAAATTCAGTACCACAAAATCGGATAATGTGGTAAAGTTCGGCACGGTGGAAGCTACTATTCTAAGTGTCACAGCTTCAGAGCTTAAGGTGGAAGTTCCACGGAGCGTTTTAGATCGACAGGCTTCCAGTAATTCTGTGATAGTCAATGTTAGAACCAATAATCAATCCATTTCTACTTCGTTTCAGATTTTGCCACCCGAAGCCTTTAAGATGCAACAAAACTACCCGAATCCCTTTAATCCATCTACCACTATTCCGTTTGATCTCACTGTAGATAGTAAGGTATCTCTGGCAATTTATGATATGAGTGGCCGTAGGGTCTTGCAACCCCTGCTCGATGTGCCTTTTAATGCGGGTACCTATAATCAAAAGATTGACTTATCGGGTTTGGCCAGCGGAGTTTACATTTACCGGGTGGTTACCAAACCACAATCCGGGAATGGATCAACCCATATCAAATCGAAAAAAATGACCTTTATTAAGTAATAGAGAATATACGTAATGCGTGATTCGTGGTAACGTTCAACCCTTATCACGCACTACGCATTACGACTTACCCATTTTGCCATTGGGGAATTAGCTCTTCGAATTCAGACTGTATCTCTTCGGTCTTATTATCGGCATACCACTTATGGAGTTTCTCTGCCCATTCCTTTTTACTAAGCTCCGGATCATCTTTCCACTCCATCGCTTTCTCTTGCAAAATTGCAGGTCGCGGTCCCCATTCCCCAATTTCTTCCAGCGAATCGGCATCCAGGCACACCAGCTTTGGAATCGAACGCCCGCCATTAGTTAAATGCTCATCCATAATATCCAAATGCTGATCCCGCAATATTAGTTTTAAGCTGATATTCTTACTTTGGTCTGCCATCTTAGCAATGACGGGCACATTCTGGGCAGCATCACCACACCAGGCTTCGGTGAGAACAAGCCAGACTAAGTCCTCATCAATTTCTTCCAGCTTTTCCTTCAAAGAGTCTGACAGTTTAACCCGCTTATCCAGCCGGTTCATACGGTGGACATTCAACCTGGTATATTCAATCATTTCATCAGAATGATTGCTACCCGTAGTTTTGTCGTTTTCTAATAAATCATCAATCATTTGACGATATTCTTCATAACTCATTCCCTCATCTACCACAGATGGGGTAATGACCTGTTCTTTTGTACTCATAAGTCTGTAATGATTTTTTATTTAATAATAACTGTTCTTAAAAAAGACTTCTTATTTTAGTAACAAATTAACTACCGATGATATTCCACTGAGCGCCGAATGTTTTATGATTAATCCAAACAAAAGAAAAAATACAAAGGCCAGAGAGGTGCCATATTTAATGCGCATAATTTTAGAGTAGTCATCACTGCCGGTTGTCAGCGTTTTAATGAACGACCGGATAATTATTCCGATAGCCAAGCCCACTATCCCAAAAAGAAGGCCCATTAGAGTATGGTAGTATATGATTATGCTACTTATAAGGATGAGACCGATTAAATAAGCAACCTCAAAGAAATGAAAGACGATACTAAATCCATACTGTACGGCAAAGGTTTGATCCCCCCGGCGGCTGTCTTCATCGCGCTGATAAATTTGGGAAATAGGATATAAGCTTAGTAGTAAAAAAGTTACGCCTAAAGCCGCAATGAAAATCGGAACTGGAATGCTATGATTTCCTGCTGCCAAATAACCTAACAATACGGAATCAAATCCCGTGCTAATACCAATGGCTATCAAACTTTTGATAGGTCTTCCCTTCCAGCGAACCCAAGGTGAGGAGTACATCCAAAATAGCAACATACTTAATGCATATACAACTAAGTATTGGCGCCCCAAAGGAATAGCCAGTAGTATCCCGACCATTTGAATAATCAACGATGCGCCCCACATCCAACGGGCCATTTTAGGTGGATTTTTTAGCCCTCCAATAGGCCCTTTATCCCGATCCCAATAGGAATTGTAGGCCGTCGCTCCTCCAAAGAGTAACAATTGCACATTCAAAAACTGCAGAATAAACCAGCGCGGTTGTAGATCAGTACTTAAAAAACCACCCAGTAGAAAACCGCCCGAAAGTATAAAAAGCTGATAATGCCATCTTAAGTGCAACAGAAAATGCCATATCTGGATGACTGCCGTTGAATTTGATTGTGTCTTTCCCAAAAGCTTTAATTTATGATACTTGAGCTTAAAGCATACCAATTTTAGTGTTATCAATCCAACAAAAGATTGATATTTTATGGGGTATGATTTCCACTCAAAAACAAATACCAAAATTTATTAGTCATAAACTAAAACCTTCGCAGTGGCGGCAGCAGATTATTGAACACCGAGAAGAAATCAGCTCGCTGATTGACAATTACCTGGAACAGCGCCAGCACCAGCATAAAGATCCGGTGATGGATTTCCTGTTCGAATATTATGCTTTTCGTCCTTCTCACCTTAAAACATGGTCGCCGGGATTTGGCACCTTAGTCGTCAACGGTACGAACCACCATTGGCGGTTCGATGAAATGACTTCCCATAATAGTGATACCTATCTCAATATCGAACACTTCCCAGCGGACCGGATTTCTTCTTTAAAATGGATCCTCAATGTATTAAAACAGTCAGTTGAACATAAACCTTCTTTTGGCTGCTTCGGGATGCATGAGTGGGCCATGGTTTATAAAAAAGACCCGCAGAAAGTTAGGCATAACCAATTTCCCTTGCGAATGGATAAGCAGGAGTTGGCGGATTTTGTGGAATCAAGGCCATTAGTCTGTACACATTTTGATGCATTTCGCTTCTTCTCTAAAGAAGCCAGACCTAAAAACAAGTATCCCCTCAGTCGCGAAAAATTTGCCGAGATGGAACAGCCGGGCTGCCTGCATACCAATATGGATCTGTATAAATGGGCCTTCAAAATGTACCCATGGATCTCCAGCAATACTATACGCGAAGCTTTTAAATTGGCTGTTAGAGCTCGCTTTATTGATATGAAAGCCAGTCCATATGATCTTCGGGACCGGGGATTGGAGCCTATCAAGATTGAAACGGATGAGGGACGAAAAGAATACATGCGTCGCCAACAGGAAATTTTTGAGCGCTCACAACCCGTCCGCCGGCAACTTATCGAAGAATATAATTTTCTGTGGGAGAACCTTTCGTAAGCATACTTCCTGAACAACTTATAGAGGGCTTTGAAAAACCAGGAATTTTGTTCAAGATCAAAGCTTTAGTGAATTCGAAACCGGAGTCCCGAAAAATTCCGGGATAAGGATTTCGAATACACGAAAATGCAGAGCCTGATCAATAAGGTCGGTTTTGCAAAGGCCTCTTACTATCCTATGGGAGATATTGTTCAATGTTCTTTTCCTGAAGAAATGAGATAAAGTTTTGGGTCACAGGTGTTAACCTCTTCCTTTTCTTAAATAGAACATGCCAGTGAGTCATGATAGGAAAGTCCGGCATATCCAGAATGGAAATTTTGTTCAGGTAGAGTTCATTGCCCAAACTCAACTTAGAGATGATAGATAACCCAATGCCGGCCATAATAGCTTGTTTAATCGCCTCGTTCATTCCCAGTTCCATAATCGGCTTAATCTTAATTCCGTGTTCTTTGAGATATGATTCCATCACCATACGAGTTCCGGACCCAAGTTCGCGGAAAATAAACGGATCTTCCTTTAGCTGTTCTATGGTAATATCTTTTTTCCCAGTCAAAGGATGCTCGGGCGGAGCTCCCATCACTAGTGGATTTTTTAAAAATGGAATAGCAGTTATGGATTCATCGTTGGGAAGCTGGGTGAGTATAGCAAGATCATATTCGTTTTGTGACAGATGATGAATCACCTCATTTCGATTGGTAACTTTCAGAGAAATTTTAATCTCGGGATATCGCTTTTGAAACTCTCCCAACAGATAAGGTAAAAAATACTTGGCCGTGGAGGCGCATGATATGTTCAGACTTCCTTTTAAACCTCCCTTGAGTTGGGAGATCACCGCATCAAAAGACTCCAATTCCAAATCTATCGCTTGATAAGCTTCATAAAGTCGTTCGCCAGCTTCGGTCAAATGTAACCTCCGTCCTACTACTTCTATTAGTGGGATGCCCACCGCTTCCTGTAGCTGTTTTATTTGGATCGAAACAGCGGGTTGTGTCATATGCAAACGTCGGGCAGCCTCGGTCATGCTCTTGTGCCGGGCAACCATTCCAAACACGTATAACTGATGAAGTGTAAAATTCATATCATAAGTAATAATTAATGTTAATTATTAATAATATTAATTTTCACTTATATAATAAACGCTTTATTGTTTGTGGCAGATTCAACGGCATCTAACGATATAGCTATACCTCAAAAATCGCATTTTCATAAATATTATGACTACAAAATCTGAACCTTCGTTGACGATGAACAGCGATCTGGATCAAGCCTTTTCTCTTGTTCAAGGAATGTTCAATGCTGATGAAGCCAGGGAAATATTGATGGCACTTATCGAAAGCAAGATGACCTTTCACAGCCTTAAGAACCTTCGGTCATTTGAGCAATCCGGGGAAGCCGACCCCCAATCTGAAAATAGAATTGAAGAGCTGGAAAAGATGCGTAATGAAATGCTTGAATTAGTTAAGAAAGCAAAAAAAACAAACCGACAGTTAGACATCGACTCAAAGATCTGTATTTCCTTTGCCGAGGATTCACCCGAAAGATAAAATCTCCCCCTTTTGAGGAATATTTGCAAATTTAACTGCATCACTTTTGGAGTTGGCCAACGATGCTTAAAACTCTCAACTTAGGTTCTGGGCATACTGTCTTGACAAGATATTTATCGGTAATAAGACATAAATGAATATTTATGTAAAGCATAAATCTTATTAATTATAATTAATAAAAACTCTTCCCTAATTTAAGCGGGTTTAAATTAAAACCACTATTTCAATCAATAACTAGTAAACTATTAATGTCCTTTCAAACAATCCCCGAGAGTTACAGAGCAAAAAATCGTTCTTTTGCTAAAACTATTGTTCAATTGTCATGGACCTTATTTCTGTTCTTCCTTGGAATGCTCAGCATCTCTTTCTTTCATCCTATACGCTGGTCTGTCAATGGTTTTATAATGATCGATGAGTTAAGCCTGGTAATGAGCGTGGCAGTCACCCTGTTTAGCAGTATCGTTCTAAGTTACTCATCCCGTTATATGGCGGGATACGCTCATCTGCCTAAATTCATGCTGAATGGCTTTTTGTTTTCATTAGCTGTTATCCTGATGGTCATCTCAAATCATATTGTACTCTTTATCCTAGCCTGGTTTTGCATGGGACTTTTAATGGCCAGGCTTATTGGAGGCTATACCCATACCAAAGAGGGAAAAGCCTCGCAACAAACCGCTCGCAATTACTTTCTGATGAGCGCCCTATTTTTATCAGCTGGCTTTCTTTGGCTCGCATACTGTACCGAATCATGGAATATTACTGGCATTGTTGAAGCAAGTGCTTCAGCGCATACATCTAATATTCAGATTGGAGGATTAATGTTAATCATTGCTGCGATCATCCAATCTGCCCTCTTTCCTTTTCAACGGTGGCTAATGTCATCGATGACCGCCCCGACTCCGGCTTCGGCTCTTATGCATGCAGGATTTGTCAACGCGGGAGCCGTGCTGCTGGCTCGAATTGCTCCCGTATTATTCGATAGCCACCTTTTGTGGGTACTCGTATTGGCAGGTGGCATCGGAGCACTCATCGGTAAATTCAGCAAATTTGTACAAGTCAATATCAAACAAAAGCTAGCCTGCTCTACTACCGCACAAATGGGTTTCATGCTACTGGAATGTGGTCTGGGCTTTTTTGCCGCAGCCATAACACACTTGATTCTGCACGGCTTTTATAAAGCGTATCTTTTTCTCTCTTCAGGAGCTACCGTAGAACAGAAACCAGTCACTGGCAATGAAAGAGAGAGCTGGAATATCTGGCATCTTCCGGTAATACTGCTCAGTGGGGCCATCGGTGGACTCATTTTTGCCTTCACCACCGGCAAGGGCATGCATCTTGATAGCGGGATTCTCCTCACATCAGTCATTGTTTTAACCGTGATACATGGTAGTCGTGACATACTCAAACATGCAGATTTATCACGAGGAGTTCGTCTCATCACCCTTCCGGCGATTGTCATCCCAGCCCTGCTGGTTTATGCCCTCGTATTTGATGCCATCAACTATTTACTTTCAACAATTCCTATGGTTGAAGTGGCCACACCCATCAGCTGGGCGCAGATGTTTATTGGAGTGTTATATCTAATCTCTTTCGCAGTCATTGAGCTTAGACTGTACAAAAAGTTCAGTCGCTTGTATGTCTATTTGCTAAACATAGCTCAACCTAAATCCGATACTATCCTTCATTAACAAATTTCATCAGAATCCATGAAAAAAGAAGCCATTATTTCAACGATTCGAACGCTCTCGGATCATTTGGTAAAGAACTGGCCCTTATACTCTTTTGTGACTTCAAATCCCTTATCCGGCTTGGAAGATCTTCCTTTCGTAGAAGCAATCGAAGACATCCGCAAGTATCTTAACATCAATGGGTATCCTTCGGCAAATGCATTCGAACAGGCCTGGGCTCGTGGTGATATTGAACAGGTAATCATTGAAAGACAGCTAGAGCAGAACGGCATCACACTTTCGGTTGAGGAATCGCTAAACAAAATGCATGAATGGGAAAGCCAGAATAATGGGCAAGAGGAGTTAAACGATGTTGACCGTCAACTGATAAAATGGCTTGCAGTCTTCCTGGATCAAGGATCAACAGAGTGGTCGATGCCCTATCGGGATGAGGGTTTTTACAAAGCATGGAAAAAAAATGCACGTTATGATTATACCTTGCCTAACCGCAGGCTAATCGACACCCTGCCAGATGACCCGCTGCAAACCCTCCAACAGTTGCTTGAATCGGATCAACACAATGAACTGAATACTATATTCAAGCAACACTTACTGGCACTGCCGGGCTGGACCGGATTCATCAAATATCGTATAGATGCTACTAATGATTGGCAGCAGAACTACCCCATTACCCTGATTGATTACCTTGCGGTGCGACTCACCCTTTGCTTACAGTTTGGAGAAAATTTTCTTAAGAAGGAAATGCCATCCACCAGCTCCTGTAATGAAGAAGAGATGCTCAAGTCGGCATGGCTTCGCGCAATGGAACTGACCTATCAGCAACGCCTAACCAAGCAGCTCACCTCCCAGCCAGTATCTTCCAATCAAAATGACGAAAACAGGCCGAAGGCACAGTTTGTATTCTGCATAGATACCAGATCTGAACGCATAAGAAGGGCAGTAGAAGAAGCGGGCGACTATGAAACTTTTGGTTACGCCGGATTTTTTGGAGTGGCGATGGAGTATCATCATCCCGAAAAAAATATCAGCAACAAATCGTGTCCACCCATTGTGGACGCTCAATTTGATGCAAGAGAAAACTTGCGGCCAAACAAAAAAAGGGCCGCCGAAAAATTTAACTTCTACAACAGTTTGCATAAAGCATTTCAGGAATTTCGCTTTACCCTGAAAAATAATATCCCGGCTTCTTTCGGATATGTAGAATCCGCCGGATCTTTCTATGGACTTAGTATGATCCTCAGAACCTTGCTTCCAAGTTCCATATTCCGTCTGAAGGAAAACGCAAATCGCCGCAGAGGCTACCCTGAATGGTTTAGCCGGGCCGTGCTGTCGAATAAATCGCCATCGGAATCAGATCACAGCCATCAACTTTCAACCGACCAGAAAACGCAGATTGCAAAAGCTGCTTTCGACTTGATGGGATGGGATACCTTTGCCCCAATTATTGTTTTTGCCGGACATGGTAGTCAAACTGCAAACAATCCCTTTGGATCGAGTTTGGATTGTGGGGCCTGCGCCGGAAACAAAGGTCGCCATAATGCTCGGGTGCTTGCGGATATTTGCAATGAAGACGCCGTTCGAAAAGCATTAGTAGAGCAACATGATATTCACATCCCGAATGACACGCTGTTTCTGGCGGCCGAGCATAATACCACTACTAATAACATCGATTTTTTTGACCAACATATTCCTGATATTAAGCAGGATCAGATCAAGAAATTGAAACACAATTTAAAAGCCGCTCAGCATCAGGCGAACCTGGAGCAATTTAATCTGACCAATGTAGATCCAGCTCGTACTTTAGATGAGGCCCATCGCCGGGCTGCAGACTGGGCCGAGACCAGACCCGAATGGGGATTGGCCGGCAATGCCTCATTTATTGTCGGTCCCCGCACCTTAACATCCAAACTAAACCTTGAGGCACGTAGCTTCCTGCACTCCTATAATTGGCAAAAAGATCCCGATGGTGAAAAACTGGAAGCCATCCTGGAGGGGCCCATGGTTGTGACACAATGGATCAACAATCATTATTATTTTGCAGCTGTTGATAACGAAATATTTGGAGGTGGCACAAAAACCACGCAAAATGTTACCGGTAAATATGGCGTGGTACAGGGGAATGGCGGAGATTTGAAATCCGGCTTACCTCTGGAATCTTTAAGAGAAGATGATAATCGATTACAACATATTCCCCTGCGGCTTTCCGTCTTCATTCATGCGCCACAGTCACGCGTAGAATCAATCATTGCCGAACATCAAAACTCACTAGCTAAGTTGGTAGAAAATGATTGGATCTATCTAGCCGTTATTGACCCTACAAAAAATAATGAAGTTACATTCCTTGAGAATCCTGTTGGGATACTGGAAGAGATACACTAATAAAACTCAGGTCTTGCCTGAATACTAATTTGTGTTTACTCTAATAACTTTGAGCAAAGATTATCCCATTGATTGCCTAGCAGCTATTGCGTATTGTTGAGGAAATAAAATATTGAATAATTTAGAATTAATTTTGAAGGTATGGCTGAACTAACAGATGCTGATTACGAGGCCTATGAACAGGATATAGAACTTTTGGTGGATACACTTCGCAAATGCTTTAATGCCAATAGAGCTCGTTATAATATTGTAGGTCATCAGAATAGTCTTTTCATAGAAATAGAAGGACTCGATGAGCTAAGTCCGGAAGAAATATCTGAAGTCGCTGAACCGATTTTGGACGAACTGGATATGGATTTTGATGAAATTTCTCTACTACCTTTAAAAGGGAGATCCTGAATTATTTAAAGAGGGCTTTGAAAAACCAGGAATTTTGTTCAAGATCAAAGCCGGGTGAATTCGATACAGGAGTCCCGAAGAATTTCGAATTTACGAAAATGCAAAGATTGATCAATAAGGTCGGTTTTCCAAAGGTCTCTTAAATTTCTACGAATGATATCATTCCTGAAAGGAATCTCCTATTTTATAAATGATCAAATGGATTTCTATAACACTTCAAATTGAGTTTTACTATGGCAAGCGCAACCACTGACTACACTCTTAAGTGTGTAGCTAACGGTCATGTCAACTCCGAAAAAGAAACCACTACTTATTGTACCCGGTGCGACAGTGTATTACGGGTTTATTACGATAATGCTCCCAAAGATCTTCAGTACCCACTGAAAGAACTCGTACCGGATCCGATGAGAACCCATACTACGGATTTGAAAAAGCTAGACCGATTGTCGGAGACTTACGATGTTGACATGTATGCTAAGCTCGAATTTGATCATCCTACAGGTTGCTTTAAAGACCGGGGTAGCTATATCGAAGTACAAAAAGCCAAGGAGCTTAATGCGGATGCCATTTGTGTAGCCTCAACAGGCAATATGGCCGCATCGGTTGCCGCTTACGCTTGCTATTTTAGCATACCTTGTTTTGTTTTTGTACCGGAAAAAACTACTGATGCCAAAATTGCTCAGGCTACCATTTATGATGCAAATATCATCCGTATCAAAGGCGATTTTAGCACTTGTCAGGAGCTTTGCAGCAAGTTTGCCAAATCCGGTAATTATTATTTGGCTGGTGATTATGTCTTCCGCGAAGAGGGACAAAAATCACTCTCTTATGAACTAGTCGAACAAGGTGGCGATGATTTTGATTATATATTTGTCCCGGTGGGATGCGGTACAAACTTTGGAGCAATATGGAAGGGGTTTACAGAGCTTAGGGCCGCGGGACGTATTTCAAAACTTCCCAAGATGATTGCTATTCAACCAAATCAAAGTTCTCCCGCTGTCGAAGGTATTTTCAAGAAAAAGAAGATCATCAAGGAGCAGGTCAATACCATGGCACAGTCAGTGGCCGCTTCAGATCCTGTTGACTTTCACAAAGTGTTGCTGGGCATAGAGGAATCCGATGGTTCGGCTTATACGGTTACCGAGGATGAAATCCTGCAGTCGCTCAAAGAAATGACGATCGAAGAAGGGATTTTCACAGAGCCTGCAAGTGCTCTCCCACTCGCTGCTCTCAAGAATAATCTGGATACTTTTAAAGGCAAAAAATGTCTGTTGTTGCTTACCGGCTCTGGGCTTAAGGACACAAAAGTCGTGGTTAAACACTCGCTGTCCTCCCCGGTCCTTTCTCCTGACATCAAGAAAGTCGAGAAATATATCAAGTCCGGGTATATCCAGATGCAGAAAGACTCTTGGGGCAAATCGCGCGATACTTTTATGGCGAACCTCAAGATGGATAAAGAGCACGAACAGCTGTATAACGATTATGTAACTAAGATCAACAAGAAAGGGAAAACGCTCAGTAACAACGAGATTGAAGTACTGCAATCGCTGATTTTTAATGAAGATTTAAATCTGGATTACCCTGCAGAAATATTGGATTACAAAGTAACAATGCGCAGGCACGGGCTGGTTCATGCTATCGTAAAACTTAATTTAGAACAAGAGGAAGTCGTTTCTGAGGCACAAGGCGTAGGACCTATCGATGCAATCCTGAGTGCTATCAAATCCAAAACCGATAGTGTTTTCCCGCTTGAGGTTAAAAACCATGAAGTTGAAATATTAAGTCCCGATACCGATTCACTGGTAGTAGTCACCTTAACGCTGGCTCATAACGCGCAAGAATGGATATCAAAAGGTGCCTCCCCGGATACCCTGGAAGCGGTTATCCAAGCCTTTACAAAGGGGCTGGCTATTGCGATGAAAGGAGTACCGGCTTAAAAAAACAGCTTTTGTTGGTTACCCATATTTTTCAAGCAGCCACTTTTTGAGGTGACCATATTCGTCTGGCATTGGGATACTCTCCTTGGCTTTATCCATGCAAGTTGCCAGCCGATCCGGCATGTCAACTTTCCGACCGATAATGGGCTCTATAACATCCCTAAACTTTGCGGGATGCGCGGTCGATAAGACAACAAACGGTGCTGATAAACTTTCTCTAAAATAACCCGCTGCCTTTTTTTGATATTTTCTCACTGCCAGATACCCCACAGCCGTGTGCGGATCCACCAGGTAATCATATTTATTATAAACTCTCTGAATTGCCTGGCGCGTTTGCGAATCCGAAAATGAGGCGCCCCAAATGTGTTGCTTTATTTGCTGATAATCGCCTTTAAACAAGTGTAAAATCCGTACAAAATTACTGGGATTCCCCACATCCATTGCATTGGAAATGGTGCGCCTGGAAGCTCGCGGATTAAATGAACCTGTCCGGAGATATTCCGGAACTACATTATTCGCATTCGTTGCAGCTATAAATCCGGCAGCCGGCATCCCAATCTTTTGGGCCATCAGACCAGCGGTAAGGTTGCCAAAATTACCACTTGGGACACAAAAAACGGGGGCTTCGGTATCACCCAATTGAGCTACAGCAGATAAGTAGTAAAACATCTGTGGGATAAGTCGGGCAATATTGATTGAATTAGCTGAGCTAAGCAATAAATGTTTATTGAGTTCTGCATCCGAAAAAGCCTGCTTCACCATCTGCTGACAATCGTCAAAAGTACCCTTGACCTCCAGGGCCGTCACATTCTGGCCGGCTGTCGTCAATTGTTGCTCTTGGATTTGGCTAACTTTTCCACTGGGATATAGTAGGCAAACCTGGACTCCCTCAACTCCTAAAAACCCCTGAGCAACGGCACTTCCCGTATCTCCTGAGGTAGCCGCCAGGATAATCAGATCCTGATCCGAATCTGCACGCAGCGCCGAAAAGATTCGCGACATAAAACGTGCCCCAAAATCCTTAAAAGCCAAAGTGGGACCGTGAAATAATTCAAGGATGTGCAAGTTCTCATCAAGCTGAACAAGCGGGGCGTCAAAATTGATTGCGTCTTCAACTATATTTTGAAGACTGGAAAGCCCCATTTCATCTATAAATATTTCACTGACCGCGTAAGCAATATCCTGCAAATTCTTATCTTGCAAATCAGCCCAAAAAGAATCGGGAAACTGTGGCCACCGATCGGGGATATACAACCCCTCGTCGGGAGCCAGTCCCGTAAGTGCTGCTTCGCCAAAAGAGACCGGTGGCGCCTTTCCATTTGTGCTGATGTATTGCATTCTAATATTCTTTTAAAATACGTGGTCCCTGTTTGTTAATGGATGAAATATAAACTTCGTTCTCCAGGCCGATTCTGTCAAAAGCCTGTTGCATGGCTTTAGCTGTTTTCTGCGCAATTTCGTTGCTGGAAGACAAAGCAAAAATAGAAGGACCGGATCCCGAAATTCCACTTCCAAGAGCACCGGCCTGCAAAGCCGCCTTTTTCACCTGATCGAAACCAGGAATCAACACCGAACGTATAGGTTCCACAATCACATCCTGCATCGATCGGGAGATCAGCCCATAATCGCCTTTCAGTAAACCGGCAACCAACCCTCCCACATTGCCCCATTGGGTCACCGCTTTAATTAGCGAGACATCCCTGCGTAAAATTCTTCGGGTATCTTCTGTCTTTATCTCTATTTGAGGATGAACCACTGTTGCAAATAATGGTTTAGGACAATCCAGATCAAAAACATCTCTCGATTCCTGGCTGCGGATAAAAACGAATCCTCCCAGCAAAGATGGAGCCACATTATCCAGGTGTGCCGCCCCACATGCAACCCGCTCTCCTTCGGCGACAAATGGTAATAATTCTTTCGACGAACAGGGAGATCCCAGCAGCCTGTTAACCGCCGTGGCCGCCCCAACAGAACTCGCGGCACTGGATCCCAACCCACTACCCAACGGCATCTTTTTATGGATCTCAAGTTCAATTCTGGTATCTCGGTCCAGATATTCCAACAATTTCTTTGCTGCCACACCGGCTGTATTCTTATCCACAGACCGCGGTAAGAGGCCCTTTTCACCGGTAATTTTTGTGATCCGTATCCCCGGATGTTCTGATCTGCGTGCAACAATTTCATCCCCCGGCTCATCGAGGGCAAATCCCATCACATCGAAACCGCAGCTTACATTCGCCACCGAAGCCGGTGCAAAAACTCTGACTTCCTGTAATTGTGATTGCTCTCTCATCTCACCACTCCTCCCTGAATGAGGGGGAATTACTAATTCTAAGAACATCAGCGATAATACCGCTGGCCGTAACCCCGGCACCGGCACCCGGCCCCTTAACCACAATGGGACTATCCTGGTAGTGCCGGGTTTTGAAAGCCACTATATTATCACTGCCATTTAAGTTATAAAAAGGATGATCAGGAGCAATTTGCTCTAATTTTACCGTGGCTTTAGCATCCTCATAGCGTGCAATATAACAAAGCTTTTTATTTTCGGACCGAGCCTGATCATATAGCTCGGCAAAATCCTCATCATGATTTTCTAGCAGCGTAAAAAATTCGTCAATGGAATCAATTTCCCGCCCCTCTTCAGGAACCAGGTTCTGGATATTAATATCCTCAAACTCAAGTTTTAGTCCTGCTTCGCGAGCAAGAATAAGCAGCTTTCGTCCCACATCCTGCCCATTCAGATCTTCCCGCGGATCGGGTTCTGTAAAACCTTTCTCCCGGGCATTTCGTACTACCCGACTAAAAGGCCGGCTGCCATCAAAGGTGTTAAAAATATAGCTCAGCGTACCGGATAGCACCCCTTCTATTTTCATAACATCATCGCCGGTAAGAACTTGTTCTCGTAATGTAGCTACAACCGGAAGTCCAGCCCCTACATTCGTTTCGTAGAGATAGGCTACATTGTGTTCAAAAGCTAATTTCTGCAGTTGCTCATATTGTGCCAGTGAGCTGGAATTGGCCTTCTTATTTGCAGTTACGATTGAGATATTGGATCGCAACACATCGGAGTATGCTTCCGAAATTTCATTACTTGCCGTACAATCAATAAAAATACTGTTCGACAAATTAAGCTCCGCCATTTGCCGGATAAAATGACCGATATCAGCATCTTGTCCTTCTGCAAACAACCGGTCTTTCCAATTATCTGTTGGAAGTCCATCCTCATCAATTAAAAATTTCTTACTATTTGAAATTCCGGTCAGCCGTAATTCCAAATGATAATCATCCAGCAGCTTAGCTGCCTGCTGTTGTATAAGTTCAAGCAATTTCCCGCCAATCAGGCCAACACCAATCAAAAAGAGGTTTACCGTCTTTACATTTGCCAAAAAGAAAGCATCATGTAATGTATTCAAGGTTTTAGCCTCATTTTCCCGATCAACGACAATCGAAATATTTCGCTCTGACGATCCCTGTGCAGTCGCTACTACATTGATTCCATTCTTACCCAAAGACTGAAAAACGCGCCCAGAGATGCCAGGCTTGTGACGCATATCATCACTAACCACAGCTACAATCGAGAGTTCATGTTCAACCTTAATTTCATCGATGATACCATCTCTGAGCTCATATTTAAACGCTCTTTCGATTGCCTGTTGAGCCGCTTCAGCCTGCGTTGGCAGAACGGCAAAACAAATAGTGTGCTCCGAAGAGGCTTGCGTTATCAAAATGATGTTTATGCTCGCATCAGCCAGCGCCCCGAAAATTCGCGCCGAAATACCACTCACCCCAATCATCCCACTCCCGCGAACCGTCAGCAACGTAATATTATCAATTGATGAGATACCCTTAATGATGGATGGCCCCGGTAGCGACTCGTCACTAATTTTAGTACCTACCTCGTCGGGTTTAAACGTATTTTTTATAAGGATGGGAATGGAAGCCTGCATAGCCGGTTGCAGGGTCGGTGGATAAATAACCTGTGCACCGAAATGAGAGAGCTCCATCGCCTCCTCGTAAGAAAGCTGAGGAATTACGAAATACCGGTTTACTTTCCCGGGATCAGCAGTCATGATTCCTTCAATGTCTGTCCAAAGTTCAATGGCCTTGGCGCCCAGTGCGGCACTGATCAGTGAAGCCGTATAGTCTGATCCGCCCCGTCCTAAGGTCGTAGATTCTCCTGAACTAGCAGAAGCTATAAAACCCGTAACAACCTGGATACTTTCGGGATCAGAGGTCTTAAAATAATCACTGATTTTTTTATAACTCTCTTCGGTCGATACTCTTGCAGATCCAAATTGTCGATCGGTCTTAATGATCTCACGGGCGTCCAGATATTGAGCAGTAATTCCTTTATCACTCAAATACTCACTGATGATAAAGGCCGAAAAGCGTTCTCCGAATCCAAGTACAAAATCACGTGTCCGATCGGTTAATTCTCGCGTCAGTGACACACCATGCAGCACGTCTTCGAGCTCATTAAACATTATTTTAAACTGTGCCAGCGTATGACTCTGATTCTGGATACTAATTAATTCTTTGATAACCGCATTATGCCGATCTTCCAATTTTTTCAGGATCTGACGATAGTCTTTGTTTCCCTCCGAAGCTTTGACACTACCTTCGTCAAGTAAATCCGTCACCCCATGGAAAGCCGATAGCACAACAGCAATCCGTCCATCCTGCCGTTTTTGGGCAATAATATCAGCCATTTGCTTGATAGCATCAGGATTCGCTACACTAGAGCCACCGAACTTTAAAATACGCATAACCTACGTTATCAGTTAAAAGAGAGGTAACAAATTACATTATCGCAGTACATCCTCAAGTTCAAGCGAAGCATCGCTTTTTTCGTCACGGTATTTAACGATCAACGGACAAGAAATCCCCAATCCCTGCTTTGAAGCCCATTGACCACTCATTGGACGTGTCCCGGGGACCACAACTGCCCGCTCAGGGATGGCCGATCCCTTTTCTAGAATATTTTCATTTACGCAATCATAGACCGGGATTGCTTTCGACAAGGTCACTCCGGGAGCTATAACGGCTCCT
>Ga0102959_1000246_pt1 | contig 16988 bp, 13 predicted proteins | sample SalPonF2_B_D2_MG_FD_84520 | JGI IMG/M metagenome (GOLD analysis project Ga0102959, IMG submission 84520) | Salt pond soil microbial communities from South San Francisco under conditions of wetland restoration - Salt Pond MetaG SF2_B_D2_MG ...
CAAACCGCAACCTGAAAAAACTCTCATCCATTGACAGTTTAACCGGTCTTGCAAACCGCAGGATATTTGATGAATCCCTGAGAAAGGAATGGTACAGGGCAATACGAACCGAGACTCCCATCAGCCTAATAATGATCGATATAGACTGTTTCAAGCTTTATAACGATTATTATGGCCACCAAGGCGGCGATAGTTGTCTGAAAAAAGTGGCAGATGGACTGTATTCGGCTATTCATCGGGAAAGTGATTTGTTGGCTCGTTACGGCGGAGAAGAATTTTGCGTAGTGCTTCCTGATACAGATTTAAACGGGGCTGTAAAGGTTGCCAAGGAGATGCACCAGGCTATACAAGCCTTGCAGATCGCCCATCCCAAATCAAGAGTAAGAGACATTGTCAGCATCAGTTTAGGGGTATGTACGCTAGTTCCGCAAAATGATAATGAACCGGAGACCCTTATTGCTCTTGCAGACCAGGCTCTCTATAAAGCCAAGGATGATGGTCGTGACCGGGTTCAATCAGTCCTGGTGCAGGCAGATTCAAATTGATTCCCAGCCTGAACCTATCCGCCAAAAGAACCCTGATGGTCTAGATATTACCGATGCCAGGCATTCATCTCTATTCCAGCAACAGGCTAGAAATTCTTGCCGACACCTATGCCGAATTGCTCCTTGCCCAACCACTTCCACCCTTGCAAAAAGAAATAGTCCTCGTGCAAAGCAGGGGGATGGCACGCTGGCTTGCCATGGAAACTGCAAACAGGTTACAGATCTGGGCCAACTGCGATTATCCCTTTCCCAATACATTTATAAGCAGAATGTACAAGCTTATAATGCCAGATATACCCGACGTATCGCCATTTGCTAAGGAATTTATTCTCTGGCATTTAATGGACATGCTTCCCGAAATACAGGACGAATCTCATTTAATAAAGATCGCATCATATCTCGATTCTGGTGATGACCTGAAGCTTTACCAGCTGTCTTATGAAATTGCTGATCTCTTTGACCAGTATACCCTTTTCAGACCCCGGATGATTCTTGCCTGGGAGGACAAGACAAAACAGGCTCCTGGTGATACTGCATGGCAAGCATTAATTTGGTGCCGTCTCTTGGATCGTCTTTGCCAAAATCAACTTCCCCCGGATTATCACCGGGCCAGACTTTTGCAATTATTTGAGAAAAAAATTCTCGACCCCACCTTCGACCATACAATACTGCCTCCCAGGGTTTCGGTTTTCGGCATATCATCCCTGCCGCCCTATCACCTAAGAGTTCTTGCCGCGCTGGCACATCATATTGACCTGCATTTTTTTATAATGAATCCCTGCCAGGAATACTGGTTTGATATCATTGCTGACCGGGATATCGTAAAAATTAGCCGTCAGGAAGCTGCAAACCAGGACACACTGCACCTCAAAGAGGGAAATAGCCTGCTGGCTTCAATGGGGCACCTTGGCAGAGATTTCATGACAATGCTACAGGAGTCCAACTCCGAAGACCTCGAATTTTTCAAAGATCCGGGAGATGATACACTCCTGTCAAATATCCAGCAGGATATTTTCTATTTACGAGAAAACCGGGAAGCATCACTGGAGCCAGCTTATTATAAGAAAATAATTAAAAACAACGATGCTTCACTCACTTTTCATTCCTGTCATAGTCCCATGCGAGAGGTTGAAACCCTCTTTGATCAACTTCTGGAGATCTTCGACAATACCGACCCGTATGAACCGATCGAGCCAAGGGATATACTTGTCATGGCTCCTGAAATAAACGAATATGCCCCATTGATCAGAGCTGTTTTTGATGCCGAGACCTCTACCCACAAGAAAATACCATATTCTATTTCTGATCAATCAATCATGGTGACAAGCAGATACATTGAAACTTTTCTCGCGATCCTCTGGTTGCCGCAAACTCGTTTTAGCAGCATAGATATTCTGGGAATCCTTAAAGCTGAAGCAGTTAAGAGCCGTTTCGCCATCAATGATAAAGATCTTGCTACCATTGAAAACTGGGTGCGTGAAACTCGCATCTGCTGGGGTGTTGACCAGGAACACAAAACAAGCCTTCAACTGCCGTCCTGTCGGGAAAACACCTGGCGCGCCGGTCTTGAGCGCTTACTGCTGGGATATGCCATGTCCGGAAATGGCCAGGCGCTTTTTGAAAATATTCTTCCATATGATCGTATTGAAGGAAATGACACGATTGTTCTTGGCGGATTTCTCGATTTTACTGAAAATCTTTTCAACCTGACAGAAACCTTTCAACATCCGCATACCCTTACAGAATGGTCTGAGATTCTGTTACACACTAAAGACAGGTTATTGCGCTTCGATGAAAGATCTGAAGCAGAGGATAGAGTCCTGCAGCGCTTACTCTACAGGCTGAAAGAATTGCAAAACCGTACATATTTCAGAAAAAAAGTAAGCCTTCGGGTAATCCGGTCTTTTCTGATACATTCCCTGGATGAACGATTTTCTCCCATTGCAGGTGAAACCCCCTTTCTCACAGGTGGCGTCACCTTCTGTTCAATGCTGCCCATGCGGGCTATTCCCTTCAAGGTTATCTGCCTAATGGGCATGAATGATGGTTTATACCCCCGCTCAGGCCGCAAGAAAAGTTTTGACCTTATGGCCATGAAACCCAAACGGGGAGACAGGTCGAAACGCTATGACGACCGCTACCTCTTTCTCGAAACACTTCTTTCCGCCCGAAATAAACTGTCCATAAGTTTTGTCGGGCAATCTATCCAGGATGGGTCCAAACGGCCACCCTCTGTCCTCGTTAGCGAACTCATGAATTATATTGACCATGGATATATTCACCAGGTTGATCAGGATGAATCTGTTGCTGCCTTAAGTGGTGCTCTCACCAGAATACACCACTTGCAGCCATTCGATCCCGGCTACTTCAATTTACCAACAAATAGAAGGCAGAGTAAACTCTTCAGCTATTCGGCGGAAAACTATGAAGCGGCGAAGGCCCTGAAACAAGAACGGAAAAAAATCAACACAGCCTTTTCTACAACACTGCCAGCTCCGCCGGAAGAATTAAAGCAGATTGAGCTCAATGAACTGGTCAGGTTCTTTTCCCATCCTGCACGCTACCTCCTGGTCAAAATCATTGGTATTGCCCCAATTGAAGAAAGTCAGACAATGGACACAAGTGAACCTTTTACCCTGAAAGGATTGGCGCGATACAAGCTGGAACATGACATACTGGAAAACCTTCTAAGAGGGCATGATTGCGGCAAACTTTATCGGGTCAAGAAAGCGTCTGGAGAACTCCCCCACGGCAAAGTGGGAGAAATATTCTTTATGCAGTTGGTGTCAGATCTCCAATCGTTTCATAAAAGGCTTTCAGGGCTGCTTTCCGGACAGGAATTAAAACAGCAGCAAGTTACGCTCAAGATACGTGATTACTCTATCACTGGTCGCCTTGATAATGTAAGCGCAAATGGGCTGGTGCAATACCGTTATGCCACCATGAAACCAAAAGATGTCATTCGTAGCTGGATCAGCCATCTTGTGCTTAACAGCCAAGCGAATACTGCTGCACCAGAAAATGGTACCAGTACTTTTTATGCCGGGAAAGATGGCATGTATGAATACGGGCCTGCAGCAGAAAGCATCCTTCACCTGGAACAACTCTTGGATTTATACTGGCAGGGTATAACAGAGCCGCTTTACTTTTTCCCCCGGTCATCTTTTGTTTTTGCACAGGAAATCCATAAAGGCAAGCAGGAACAGGAGGCACTACGCAAAGCCATTGTTGAATGGGAAGGGAACGACTTCAATAAAAAGGGCGAGAAAAATGATCCTTACAATCTGCTTTGCTGTAAAAATATGGTCCTGTCAAACCCTCTTTTCATGGAACAGGCCCAAAAAGTTTTCCTGCCTGCTTTTGCACACCAGAAAAAATTCAGTGGGTAAATCGTACAGCCATCACCTATGAACCGATAATTTTTTCAACTGCTTCTGCATATCTGGCCCCGGTCTTTTCAAGAATCTCCTGTGGAAGCTCCGGCGGCGGCGGCTTTTTATCCCAGTCAAGTGATGACAAATAATCCCTTAAGAACTGCTTGTCAAAGCTCGGCTGTCCCTTACCCGGGGAATATTGATCCAGCGGCCAGAACCTGGAGGAATCCGGGGTGAGCACCTCGTCAATAAGAATCAGTTCTCCTTCAAACCAACCCAGCTCAAATTTTGTATCTGCAATAATGATTCCCCTGCTCAAGGCATAATCAGCTGCTTTCTTGTACAGTTTTATGCTGACATCTACAATTCGTGCTGTCTCAGCAACTCCCACAATTTTTTCCATCCTGGCAATGGAGATATTTTCGTCGTGTTCGCCTAAATCCGCCTTTGTTGACGGGGTGAAAAGGGGTTCGGGGAATTTGTCAGACTCAACCATTCCCGGAGGCAGCGGAAAGCCGCAGACCGTAGTATTTTTCTTGTAGGAACCCCAGAAAGAACCGGAGAGGTAACCCCGCACAATACACTCAACCGGCAAGGGCTTGGCCTTCTTGACCAGCATGCTTCTGTCGCGCAATACCTCCGCATATGGAGCACAGGCGGCAGGATATTTTTCAACATCGGCTGTAATTAAGTGGTTTGGTAATATATCGCCCAAAAAATCAAACCAGAACAGGGATAACTTTGTGAGCACCTTGCCCTTGTTGGGAACAGGATCACCCATAACCACATCAAATGCTGAAATGCGGTCAGTGGCAACCATCAGGAGCATATCATCAACTTCATACAGGTCCCTGACCTTGCCGCGATGAATAAGTTTCAGGTCCGTAAATTCTGTTTTAATCAGCATCGAATCAGACATTTCCTAACTCTCTAATATATAGGGGAGATTAAAGCCCTAAAGCAGACTTCAGTTCATTGACAACTGTATCGCTTGAAGTACCGGAAACTGTTTTCAGCAGGCCTTCCTTTTCATAAAAACCTATAAGCGGCGCTGTCTTTTCGTTGTATGTTGCCAGACGGTGCGAGATTGCCTCTTCTGTTTCATCGTCTCGCTGAATGACTGCACTGCCGCACTTGTCACAGATGCCTTCCTGTTTGGGCGGGCTGCTTTTAACATTATAAATTGCCTGACACTGGGGATTTTCACATGTTCTACGGGTACACAACCGGTCAAGAATGACCTCACGCGGCACTTCAATACTCACCGCCATGTCCAGGGAAATGTTTAATTTAGCCAGAAGGACCTTGAGTGCTTCAGCCTGAGGGATCGTCCTTGGAAAACCATCAAGCAGAAAACCTTTTTGGCAGTCAGGCTCCTGCAGCCTTTTTTCCATAATACCCATGATCAAAGAATCCGGAACGAGGTCTCCCCGTTTCATGTAGCCTTCTGCATCTTTACCAAGCTCAGTGCCGGCCTGCACTGCACCGCGCAGAATATCTCCCGTTGATATCTGGACTGAGCCGTCAATTGCTGTAAGTATTTTGGCTACAGTTCCCTTGCCTGCCCCAGGGGCTCCCAATAATATCAGTTTCATTGTCCTCCTCCAAATTGTCTAGACGTTAGTGCTAGGATTTGTTATCAAAAAAAATGTCGGCCTCGTAAAAAACTTTCTCCTAGGCATTCCAATACGTTACTGATTAGTGCTATTGGCCCCGTTGACGTATGCGAGTCTTTTTGCGATTATATCAAATTGAGGCTGGAAACTATACCCGATTTTCACAGGAGATGGTAGGGCAAATCAGAAAAAAATCACTCAAGAGACACTTTCTTTTCTTCTGCTGCAAGGCCGCCCTTGAAAGCATAAATCAATCCTGAAATCATGCCGACCAGAATCATAAAAAAAGTAGTAAGCAATGATAGGGAAAGCGCTTTTTCAGATGTAGTAAACTCGGTGAGGTAAAAAAGAAAGGTGGCCTCCCTGACGCCTATACCGTTCACCGAGGGAGCTGCGCCCATAAGCAGCAATATTGGCACGAAAAAGAAAAAAAAGACCAGCGGGATCTCAATGGCAAGGCTTCTGGCTAATAGATAGTTGGCAAATATATATGTTGTCTGCCCCAGTAAAGTAAGGGCAACGCACCTGCCGAATATTCCCTTATGCTCTCTGTACTCATACATTGCCCGGTAAATTTCCCTTATTTTTTCAATAAATATTGCCGGCAGCACCGGGATATGGAGTTGACAGAGTGTATCGACAATTTTTTTGTTAAAAATAAAGATGCCTAAGGTAATTGTGCTTGCCGCAAGCATTACAATACTCCCCATGATCTTGTGGGATCCCTGCGCGCTGTCAAAGAAAAATATGGTCGAAATACTGATAAGCAACATGGTTATGAGACCAAAAAGGCGATCAACAACCACGGCGCTGAATACAGAAACACTGCCCTTTGAATCTTTATACAGGTAATAAGCCTTCATCATCTCGCCGCCCACCGAAGATGGCAGGACATTATTGAAAAAAAGAGCGATCAGGTTGACATAATAGGCGGCCGCAACAGAAAGTTTTGTACCGTGCACCTGGATGACATAGCGCAGCCGAAAAGAGACGGGCAACAGGCCGACAAAAAACAGGACAACGGCCATTCCAAAATATAACGGCTGGACCTCTTTTAAATATTGAAAAACCAGCGGGAGCTGCTCCCTGAAAAGGTAAAGGATAATCCCCATCAGGCCAAAACTGACAACAAAGCGCAGAATAGTTTTCCACGCCTTCCTTTTTTTTGTTACGCCTGATTTTTTCATTTTTCAAACCACCAGAGAGATCCACGTAGCGACAAAAAGGGTGAGGCTTATAAGGCCATTCATGGTGAAAAAAGAAAGCTGTATCCTTGATAGATCACGAGGGTTGACAACAAGGTGCTGGTAGAAAAGAGCTGCCCCGGTAAGAAGAATGCCTGTGTAATAGATAAAATTCAACCTGGCGTAAATTCCGGTCAAAACAAAAAGAATAAAGGCAATAACGTGAAACACTACTGCCATCCTGAAGGCGTTCCTGCGACCAAATCGTGCCGGCAAGGAAAACAGACCCATCCTGGTATCAAAATCAGCATCGAGGCAGGCATATACCGTGTCAAATCCCGCTACCCAGAATAATACTCCAAGAGAAAGGACATAGGGATAATTTTGCAGGGAGCCCGATACTGCAACCCAGCCGCCAAGAGGGGAAAAGGCCAGAGCCAGCCCCAGCACAACGTGACAGAGCCATGTGAAGCGTTTCGTCAGGGAATAAAAGAGGGTCAGCCCCAGAGCAAACGGCGATAATATAAACGTTAGCTGGTTAAGGTTGTAACAGGCAAAGAAAAAAAGTCCGGCCGCCACAATCACCATGGACCAGGCCTCCGTGAGTTTGACTGTCCGGGCAGGCAGGGCCCTGGAAGCTGTCCTCGGGTTCAGCCTGTCATACTCACGGTCAACAATACGGTTAAAGCCCATGGCACAGGTCCTGGCACCCACCATGGCGAGAATTATCCACGCGCAGGTCACCACATGAGGCATACCGCGTGCAGACAAAAACGCACCCATGAAAGCAAATGGCAGTGCAAAAACCGTGTGCTCAAACTTTATCATTTCAAGCAGTATGGAGATTTTTTTCAGCATTTTCTCGAGACAATACCCGGATTTTAGATGCCCTGCCAGCGTTTCAGGCCGGCAACTTCAATTCCAACGAGGTCTGCTACACGGCCCGCAAAAAAGGTCGCCATTTTTTCCAAACTTTCTGGATGATGATAAAAGGAAGGCATGGGAGGACAGAGAGTAGCCCCGGCATCATGAACCTTTAACATATTTTCAAGGTGGATGCGGTTCAATGGAGTTTCACGAACCGCCAGCAGTAAGGGCTTTTTTTCCTTCAGCATCACATCTGCCGCCCGATGGATAAGATTCTTTGCAATACCGTTGGCAATTGCCCCAAGTGATCCCATTGTACAGGGCAGGACAACCATTGCCTCAAATTTGCTTGACCCACTCGACATCGGGGCTGCAAAGTTATCTGCTGCATGCCATTCAACAACATATTTTTGCAGATCATCAGGCGTCAATCCAAGTTCATGCTGCAGCACCAGGCGGCCGGCATTGGATATAATGGCGTGAACATCAACACCAGCCTTCTGCATGATCTTTAAAAACTGGACAGCATAGAGACTGCCGCTCGCACCGGTTATGGCCAGGATAATCTTTTTATTCATTTTATACCTATATAGATGGTTACAATGCCCATGGTCAAGGGTCTGCAGAAATGTCTTGAAAACCCTGCTCCTTTGATCATAGCCAACAAGGCCTCAGGTTCGTAGAATTTGGCGATGGAACTGGCAAGATATTCATATGCCTCCTTGTCCCCGGATACAAGACCAGCTACTCTCGGCAAGATCCTGTTCAAATAAAAGTTATACACCGGTTTGAAGAAAACATTGCGGGGTCTTGAGAATTCCAGGATAAGCAGCTTGCCGCCCGGTTTCAATACCCTGTACATTTCAGCAAGACCCTGTTCCGTACGGGCCAGGTTTCTGACCCCGAATGCAACTGTTATGCCCCAGAACTTCTCACTGGCTGCCGGGATCTCTTCACCGTCGCCACACACCGCACCAATCCTGTCTCTGCGCTCATCGGACGGCAGATTATTCAGGCCGCTGCGCAGCATCTCTTCACAAAAGTCCATTGCCACAACTTTACGTTTTGGTGCCTGGCGAGTCAACTCGAGCGCCAGGGGAAGTGTACCGGCACAAAGGTCCAGAACCGCACCTTCTGGGAACTCCTTCAATTCACGGGTCGTGACCCAGCGCCAGTACCTGTCCACTTTCAGGCTCAGCAGGGAGTTCAAAAAATCGTATTTATCGCTTATTGAAGCAAATTTGTCCCGAACAAATTTCTTTTTTTCATCTACAGACTGCACTGTTTCAACTGCCACAACAATTCCCCGGTACTATGAAAACATTTTTAATGGAAGAGCTTCCGGCACGCCCTCCCCTCTTTCAATCAGATATTCAATAAAACGAATGAGTCCTTTCTTTTTTTCGGGACCGAGATCATGTTCAATACCACGCAGATAATCGTAACAGGCATTAGCGTCCATTGAAATCCTTGGTCCCACTCTTTTGCTGATATTTTGCAGATCTTTCCGGCCCTCTTGCCTGCAGCGCAGCAGTTCGCGGTGAATGTCCCGGACAATCTCCGGATTGTTGCGGCAGAATTCCTCGCGCATGGCCCAGACAGCAAAAACAAACGGCAATGATGTCTTGTCGTGCCAGATCTTACCAAGATCAATTTTATGCGGGTAAATATTATTCTGCGCCAGAATCAGGGCCTCATCACCTATGGCTAAAACTGCCGAGATATCACTATTGTCCTGTGCTTCCAATACCGATCCCACCTTGTACCATGGAACAACACCATAAAAATCCTCCAGGATGATCTTTACAAGACTGACCGACGTCTGGGATTGTCTGCTCAGAAGCACTAACCTGCCTGCAAGGTCATCCGGCTCACACCTTGAAAAAAGAAAAACAGAGCCAACAGGTCCGGAAGCGCTGATCGATATATCATCGAGAAGCAGATACTTTTCAGGATGGGTGGCATACTCCTGTGAGGAAACAAGCCCCATATCCAGTTGTTCGGCATAGAGCATCCGGTTGAGGACAGACGGAGCCGCCTCGACAACAGTCCAATCCGGACGCCTGACCGTCCGCAGCCAGACATCATACAGGGGAGCAGTATTGATAAAATTAACCATACCTATACGTGCTTTTGGATCGGTCAGCATGCTCGTATCTACTCCAGAAAACCTGCCTGCACAGACTCACCTGCAGTTGTCAGATATTCTAAGATTTCCTGAGCTGAGCGCAGGTTCTCGTCGCACCTTATTTTCAGCACCAGTGCCCGTTTACCAGGCTCCAGTGAGCCCATTTCAGAAGCAACACCCCAGGCCTCAGCTCCTCCACGGGTGGCCATGGCAAAGATTAATTCAGGAGGCAGATTTGGGTGGTCTTCACGCAGCAGGCGCATTTCACGCCACATGCTTAAAACTTCGTTGCTCGCTTTGCTGTCAGTACCCAAGGCCGGCAGAATACCATGCGCAAGAAATTCTGTCACCGGTGCTTTGCCAATCCCCAAAAAGCGGTTGCTTCCAGGGCATAGACACACCTTGGCCTTTTTCTTTGCCAGTATATGGATCTCAGCGGCATCCACATGGACTGCATGGACGCAAAGGGTTTTATTATCAATTACACCAAGGCTTTCAAGGTATTGCACAGAACCCTTGCCTGGAATCGTGAAGCTCCCATCCCAGGCACCTCTTTCCAGCAGAAACTCTTTAAAGACCCCGGTACCGGTTTGCAAAAATTCTACTTCCTGATTTGATTCAGCCACGTGGATGGAAAATATGTGGTTTTGCCGCTCAGCCTGCTTTTTAATTGCCTGGATCAAACCTGGTGTTGTTGAATAGGGAGCATGCGGGGTACAGCCTATTTCAAGAAAGTCAGTCGCTGCTACATTCTCAAGTCGTGCCATAGTTTTAGTCTCAGACTCTTTTGTCAGGCCCAAAAGCTCCAGCAGGAAACAGACCCTGGTACTTACCCCATGTCCAATAGCCCTGCTTGTCAATGCATTGCCGACATCCCCGATAAAGACAACCCCTTCAGCGCTCATGGAGCGCAGACTTTGCCTGGCATGACTCATAATTAATTTGTCAGCATCAGCGTTATATTGTGCAAACCGCTCTTTCTCCGTCAGAAGGTCTCGGATCCATACGACGGGATCTCCATTGTAAGTTCTCTTCTTCTGTGTGCGACCGGCAAGATCCAGATGCGATAATTCGAGATGACAATGGGCGTTTATCAATGCAGGTGCAAGCAGACTGCCCGCATGCTCCTGGGTATGATATTGGCTAAATTCTCTGGCAATATTTCTGTAAGTTCCCAGTGCCTGTATCAATCCATCAGCCACGACCAGGGCCCCATCTTCAATTACCCCATGTGAACCTTTCAGGGCATCAGGTGGCAAACCTGTAAGAAGCCAAGGGCTCCTGTGGATAACTGGCAGAGATGTTTTTTGCAGATTAGATTCTTCTTGATTTGTCATTGGAAATAACCACTGATAGCTCTTTTGAACTCCCGATCTCAACCGGTTGTCACAAAAGAATAATCCATGGTTCTTTGTTGAGGCATAAATCCTGCCCCCTTGACCAGGCTCCGTATTTCACTTTCAGAAAGTCTGAATGTAACTCCTGCTGCTGCTACAACATTTTCTTCTATCATGGTGCTGCCAAAATCATTGGCCCCGAAAAAAAGAGAGATCTGGGCGACCTTTGGTCCCTGGGTGACCCAGGAGGCTTGGATATTGGCAACATTGTCAAGTACAATACGAGACCAGGCAAGCATCTTCAGGTAGACATGAGCCGTTGTTTTGGGTATATCGGAAAAGGCTGTGTTGGCAGGTTGAAAAGGCCAGGGAATAAAGGCTGTAAAACCGCCTGTTTTTTCCTGTAGATCCCTTATTCTCAGTAAATGTTCCAGCCGCTCTTCCAGAGTTTCGATATGGCCGAACATCATGGTTGCAGTTGTTTTCATGCCCTGAAGGTGGGCCTGCCGCATTACATCAATCCACTCATCAGCACTGCATTTATTAGGTGCTGCCATACGTCTGACCCGGTCGGATAGTATCTCTGCCCCGCCGCCCGGCATGGAATCAAGGCCTGCCTGCCGGAGTCGTTCTAAAACCTCTGCTACAGAAAAACCTGAAACTTTAACGAAATGACAAATTTCTGGAGGCGAAAACCCATGGATATGAATACCGGTCTTTTTAATAAACCGCAGCATATCTTCATAAAATTCCAGTTGTTTGTCAGGATGAAGTCCTCCCTGCAGCAGGATTTGCGTGCCTCCTAATTCCTGTGTTTCATCTATCTTCTTCTTTAGTTCTTCAAAGGAAATTACCGAACCTTCAGCATCCTCAGGCCCTTTATAAAAAGCGCAAAATTTACAGGCGGAGATACATATGTCGGTATAATTTATATTCCTGTCTATCACGTAGGTGACAACAGGCTCCGGGTGCTTTTTCCTGCGGACAATATCCGCAAGAAAACCCAGGTCATACAGGTTGCCGTCGCGGAAAAGGGCCAATAATTCCTGCTCCGTAGGTCTTTCACTGTTAAGGACTTTTTCCCGGATAGAGTCGAAATAGTTCATTACATCTCTTGCACTATGATAAATAACTTGGCAGCGCGATAAAACTTGCCTGCTGCTGCAACACAAACATATTTAATAAGAATTAATAACGTTATAAAGAGTGTCCCGCTCAATAGGTGTGCGCCCTGCCTCCCTGATTAACCTGAGGAGTTGTTCGCGTGACATGGCCTGCTCTGTTTCCGCACCGGCCATATGAGTGATGATTTCTTCTTTAACAGTACCGTCAACATCATCAGCACCGAATGAAAGGCCTATCTGACTCACTTTCTGGCCAATCATTACCCAATATGCTTTAATATGGGGGAAATTATCAAGAAAGCAGCGAGCCACGGCAATCATTTTTAAATCATCAACTCCCGAAGTCCTGGACAAACTGGATAATTCCGTATTTTTAGGGTGGAAGGCCAAGGGGATAAAGGCCAGAAAGCCACCTGTTTCATCCTGAGCCCGGCGCAGCATGTCAAGATGTTCCACGCGCTCCTCAAGGGACTCAATGTGACCATAGAGCATGGTGGCATTGGTATGCAGATCAAGTTTGTGTGCGGTTTTTGCAACCTCGAGCCAACCGCTGCCCGAAAGTTTTTTCTCGCATGTCAACCCCCGGATTCGTGAACTGAACACTTCAGCTCCACCGCCGGGAATGGAACCAAGCCCGGCATTTTTCAAATCCTCCAAAACTCCAGCATATCCCAGCCCTGAAATTTCTGCCAAATGGGCTATCTCAACACAGGTAAAGGCCTGTATATGCACGGCAGGCCTCTCTTCCTTTATAACTTTGAGCACGTCAGTGTAATAGGAATAGGGCAGATCAGGATGGATGCCGCCTACCATATGAATTTCAGTAATAGGCTCGGAAAGTCTTTCCCGGACCTTTCCCCTGACATCTTCAACGCTCATTTCATAGGCAAGGTCAGAATCCCTGTCTTTGCCAAAAGCGCAGAATTTGCAGAGGTTGGTACAGATATTTGAGTAGTTGATGTGCTGGTTGTAGATAAAGTAGGTGTTGTTGCCGTTTTTCCGTTCGCGAACTATGTTGGCAAGGTAACCTATGGCCAGAAGATCCGGGCTTTCAAAAAGCCTGATGCCGTCTGCGAAACTTAACCGTTCACCATCCTGTACTTTTTCTAGAATATCACCTAATCCAGCGTTTTTGATCAAGTAATCCATTATGTATTAGCATATGTGCATGCATATATATCAAAATGCAGCGTTGTTCTTAATCAAGAAAGTTTTTCAGTTTGTCTCTGCGGCTTGAATGGCGCAGTCGGTTAAGAGCCTTTTTCTCAATCTGCCGGATCCTCTCTCGTGATACATTGAAGCGCTTGCCAATTTCTTCCAGGGTATATTCGGCCTTCTCACCTATACCAAAACGGAGACGGATAATTTTTTCCTCCCGTTCACTCAGGGTGCAAAGTATTTTCTTAACTCTGTTGGACAGTTCACGGTTCTGCACAGCTTCGTAGGGAGATACAGATTCCTGATTCTCCAAAAAATCCCCCAGGGTGCTGTCATCGTCTCCGATGGGGGTCTCCAGAGAAATCGGTTCCCGGGATGCCTCAAGGATGGCAAGGATCTTGTCCATTGGCAGTTCAGTCTGTTTGGCAATTTCAACCGGTGTCGGTTCGCGGCCCAACTCTTTGAGAAGGGAGTAAAATGCCTTGAAAAACTGGCTGCGCAGTTCAAGGAAGTGGACAGGCAGCCTAATGGTCCTTGTTTTATCAAGGATGGCACGTGTAATAGCTTGCCTGATCCACCAGCTGGCGTAAGTGCTGAACTTATTGCCCTTGGTATAATCAAAGCGGAAAACAGCCCGCATAAGTCCAAGGTTGCCCTCCTGAATAAGATCAGCCAGGGTTAATCCCTGATGCATATAACGTTTTGCTATACTGACAACCAGCCGCAGGTTGGCCCGGATCATTTCATCTTTGGCAACCTCGATGGAACGCACATAAGCCTCAATCTTTGTATGTAATTCAAATAGCTCCCTGATGTCAGGATATTTAACGGCACAGCGGGCAACCGACTCCTTCATGTAATTGAGTTGCTGTTTTTTGGGCTTCAGAGACGGATCTCTTTTTTCCCAAAGATCAATGCGATCCTTAAGGATTTTCATTTCTGGCACACCGGAGTCATCCGCGCGTATCGCACGGATAATAGCATCAAAACCCTCACGGATAGTGCGGCTGTAAATTCCTTCCTCCTCCGGGGTCAGGAGTTCAAACCGTCCCATTTCCCGGAGATAGGTCGTAGTGGTCTCTTCAGGATCATGGGGTTCGTCTTCACCATCAGTAGATGAAATGGCATCTGCTATATCATCCCTCCCTCTTGCCAGGGTACCTGCAGGACTTTTTTTATAGTCATCCCAGATCTCACCGGAAAGGGTCTTCTTCTGGCCCGTTTTTTCTTCGGAAACTATTTCAATGTTGTGTTCTGCAAGAAAATCAAAAAGTTCTTCAATAATACTTGTCTCTTTTATATCTTCAGGAATCAGTTCATTTAAAAGAGTAAATGAGACACAACCTTCGTTTTTTCCTGCATCCAGTAACTTAGCTTTAATGGTTACGAGCATTGACACAGTACCCCTTTAATCTATTCAATCATAAATGGTGGAATTACGGACCCCATGAAAAATCGCCAGGAATTTTCCTTAAGATACATTGATTATCCTGCAAGAAAATGCGTCTCGGGCATTATTCTTTAATACTTTACAAAATATCCGGACAAAATTCGTTCACGACTCCCAGAGCCTCAAGTTTACCTAGAAAACGCAAAAGTTTTAAACTTTACCTCACGACAGCAAAAAATGAAATGAAAAAAAATGTATTTATTTGATCGAATCAGGCTGTCAAATAGATGCCTCGGTTGCGCCATAGAGCCTGATTGCTGATTTTAAAATCCATTTTCTTGACACACACGAGAACCTTTCACTATAGTCAGTTTTCAAGATGGAAATTAATTATAAACTAATAAGACCGAAAGGTCTGTGATACAAGGCACCTCTATTTTTTTATTACAGAAATATAAGCTTTTTCCTGTTGGGATATTCTAGATATTATGCAGGAATCCCTTTTCTTTAAACTTTACTGAATTGTCCAAATCGATATGCTTGAAAAACGGACCAGTGGCATTTTACTCCACCTGACTTCTTTGCCCGGCAACCACGGCATTGGAGACCTGGGGCCCGGTGCTTACAGATTTATTGATTTTCTTGCCGCCTCCGGGCAAAGCTGTTGGCAGTTTCTCCCAACTGGACCGACCAGTACAGCGTTTGACAATTCTCCCTACATGTGCCGCTCGGTATTTGCCGGCAACCCTCTTCTCATCAACCTGGATATGCTCGTCAATGACAGGTATCTTTCGGTTAAAGACCTGAAAGACGGCTCAATTTTTTCTGAATATGAAGTAGAATATGACAAAGTAACAATGTTTAAGAAAGCCGCGCTGAATAAAGCCTTTAGCAATTTTATAAAAACAGACCACACTTCGGATTTTGATCTGTTTTGTAAGAATCATAAAAACTGGCTGGATGATTATGCCCTTTTCATGAGTTACAGGAAACTGTTTGATTGCAAACCCTGGTATCAATGGCCTGATTATGCTGCCCGCAGAAATTTGGAGGCTCTCAACCAGTTCAGTGCTCAGCATGCTGACAAGCTCCTCTACTATAAATTTGTCCAGTTTATTTTCTTTTCCCAATGGCAAAAGATGTATGAATACGCCCGTGCAAAAAATATTTACCTGATAGGTGATATTCCCATTTATGTTGCATTGGACAGTGCGGATGTCTGGTCCAACCAGGAACTCTTTAAAATTGATCCCCAAACACTGAAACCATCACAGGTTGCCGGGGTTCCCCCTGATTACTTCAGCGAGACAGGACAGCGCTGGGGCAATCCGGTGTATAAATGGAAAACCGACAATGGCAAAATAAACAATAAGCTCTACGACTGGTGGCTGGCCCGTTTCAGACTTATTTTTTCATTGATGGACTTGGTCAAAATTGATCATTTCAGAGGATTTGAAGCTTTCTGGGAAATACCGGCTCGAGAAAAGACCGCGACCAAAGGCAGGTGGGTAAAAGGGCCAGGGAAATCATTTTTTACCTGTATAAAAGCCAAGTTGAAAGTATTGCCCATAATTGCAGAGGATCTTGGTGTTATAACTCCTCCGGTAGAAAAAATACGGGACCAGCTGGGATTTCCTGGCATGCGGGTTTTGCAGTTTGCTTTTGAATCTGATGAAAAAAACCCTTATCTGCCTCACAACTTTGAACAAAGAAACACGATAGTCTATACTGGTACGCATGATAATAACACGACCCTGGGCTGGTTTATGGGAGACAAACTTTCAGAGAGCACCAGGGATCGTATTCGTAGATATTTAAACAGTTATGATGACAGCCGTATCTCCTGGGAATTTATTAGGCTGGCAATGTCTTCGATAGCGGCACTGGCAATAATCCCCCTGCAGGATATTCTGGGCTTTGGTGAGGATTGTCAGATGAATAGACCCGGTACCCAGTCAGGAAATTGGCGCTGGCGTTGTGCGCCCCGTTTTATGAATGAGGAAGTTGAGCGGCGCTTACTCGACATGACTGTTTTTTACAACCGGTTGCCTTAAAATCAATTAATGATGGAGAAAAATGTCATGGACGTATTAGCGTTTCTGGGAAGTCCCCGTAAAAAAGGAAACTCTGAAGTGCTGACCCAGGAACTGCTTGAAGGTGTCAGGCAGGCTGGAGGATCACCGGAGATAATCAGGCTTTGCGATTTGAAAATATCGCCATGCATCAGCTGTGGCGGCTGTGATAAAACCGGCAGATGTGTGGTGG
>Ga0102959_1000247_pt1 | contig 16928 bp, 19 predicted proteins | sample SalPonF2_B_D2_MG_FD_84520 | JGI IMG/M metagenome (GOLD analysis project Ga0102959, IMG submission 84520) | Salt pond soil microbial communities from South San Francisco under conditions of wetland restoration - Salt Pond MetaG SF2_B_D2_MG ...
ACCCATCTTATCACCCACACTACATCGTCCTCAACTCATAAAAATTTCAGCTATATTTTTGAGCCGTCCCTGCACCAATCTAATGTTGTTAAAAGACTCCCATCTTTAAACAAATATTTACATATCGATCCTGTTGTGCCTTTTGATGGATTTTTTAAAGACTGATGCACGAGAAGTTTTTTTTCAAAATGTTCTTTACTTTCCTTAAAAGAAATTGACCTTGATGCTGCTTCCTCAAAACTAACTTCTTCAGGCACAGGGATTGTGTGAAACGCTTCAACAAACTGGTATAAATCGTCCATTTTATCTAAGAAATAACTAAATTTGAAATATCGATAGAGATTATGGTCGGGGTCAAAGTACTTGTCCGTTTCAGTTTTAACCTGGATGATTTGCCTTTGGATATCATTCTCCTTTCTTCGAGGCACATCCAATACCTTGTCGGGCATTTGTCGCCACTCCTATTTTCTAATGAACCCCAATGATAATGATTACTGTTGACCAAAGATTAAGGTGCACGCTTACTTGAGAAGTCATAAAACAAGTACCCTCTCACACTCTTTTTTTACGGTTAACTATCTGAGGCTTACAGCCATCACGCAATTTTTATTTTAGGTGTTGAAGTCGAATGGCATTTATTGGCGTAAATTCTGATTTCAACGCATGTTTTGTTTTTCTATTAGAAGCTATCTCAAAATAAAGATTTTGGTTCAAGATCAAGGCGGAGCCGAGTTTTAACCCGGAGGCATACTCAAGTATGTCGAGGACTTAAAACGAGGCACCAACGCCGAGGTTGGGCCAAAAGATTATTTTGAGATAGCTTCTAGTAACAAAGCATAAATCATGTAGTAACAGAGCATAAATCATGCCAATTTCTCTATCTAAGTACATATCTAATAATATTAGATAGATATGTTTTTAAAAATAATTAATCATACCAAATAATATGAATATATTTACCAGTTTATGTGAAATTCATTTCATAATCTAAAAAATTCTCGAGGAAGTAAGTGCTTGAAAGGCTGCTCTATACCAAAACCAACGAATGGATAAAGGCAGGCTGAAATGTTTTGCTGAAAGGTTGTTTTGATTGGCTATGACGATAAAATCATACAAATAATTTTTCGTATTTACTCTGATTCTTATCGAACGTGTTGGGTATAGTGTTGGGTGTTGAAGTAAATGGCAAATAAAAAAGGACTCATAGATTGCAGTAAAGCGTAATGAGATCTGATTTTTCTATTATTATTGGTTGGTTATGCCCTATTTTACTGACTTATATTTCTGTGAATGTCAAGCATAATTTCTCTTTCTCCCCTTATCCATAATCAAGCATCGGATTTGTAGCGCCTTGAACATAACGCTGCTGGACACGCCTCATTGCCTTGAAGTAATCTCTTTGAACCTTCAAATTCGATAGTTTACAATATTTTTGGGTGGTCGTGATCCAGTTGTGACCCAAAAGATCCTGGATGGTTTCAATCTCGGGTTCGGCATTCTCTTTGCCACTGGAATTACTCTTCTGCTGATCCCTTCACTGTATATGGTTCTGGAAGATTTACACGGTCTCGGGAAAAATTGGAAGAATGGCAAGAAACCGGTCACGCTCTATAGAAAATTAATTTCCGATTAAAGGTATGACCTTCAATGAAATACTTTAAAGGAGAATGTGAATGATGAGTAAAGCAGCAAAAACTAAAGAAATTAAGACACGTGCATGGAACAATTTTTCCTTAGGGTGGAATTGCCCTGAATGTGTGATTGAAGCCGTTTTAGCCGTTATTGATACCGGATTGCCTAAAGACACCTTGAAAAATCCAATTGCCGGGAGTGCGGCGAAAAAACGTGTCTTGCGTTTGCCGGTGCGGTGTATCAGTCGCGAAAAGATATCCGCATGTGTCCGCGGCTGGATTCGAAGATTGTCGAACATTATTCGGATGAAGAAGCCGAAGCAAGAGCGACGGCAGAGACTGGTAAACAATTCATCGAGAGCTTAAAAAAGTCACTTGCCGTAACAGATTTGGCCCAAGCGGCCAAACGGACCGGAGGGCGGTTTGATGGTTTCAAACGGATGCTGAAAGACCTTGGCAAGGATTTTGGAGTGGATGTGGATGGAAATTTTATTTTGTCCTGAAAAACCTGGTCCTTCCCCGCATGGCGGGATATTCGATGGGCCTTGCCTGTCCCGGGTTGCGGGGGTCAGAGTTCTTTGGCTCTGCCTGAAGAATCGCTGCAAGAGTTTGAAGTGAACTAAATTTTTAAAAGGTTGTGCCGGTCGGCCCGTTATGCCGGTTTGCCCGTAATTTAATACCGGCCAACCGGCTAACCAGAGATAGGCACTTTTAACGTATACGGATTTGAGTAAAACATCCCCTTTCAGGGGAAACCCAAAGCTCCCGCAAAGCGGGACAGGCAGGGCCCTCTGGACCCGGATATTTGCTGAGATGTGCAATTAAAAATAATCAAAAATCTGTGATTTGGGCTTTCAAGAAAATGATTAAGGCAAAACATAAAAAATGATGAAGATTAAAATATTTTTGACAAGTTAAAACTCGTGTATATTATTCGAATAAGGAAAACATGAGCATGGAATGGAATAAAATCATAAAAGAAATAATAATCCTTTTAGGAGTATCCATAATTTCAGCAATCACTGTTAATTTTTTTTCTCCTTCAGGCATTGCCCTTGTAGGTCAGTGGGATGAACCGCCGGGTGTTATCGCGTCAAAAGCTATCAGCGATGTTTTTAGTGGCGAATTGGAAATTAAACATGTTAGGATCGCAAAACAAATATACGACAGTGGCGAAGCCCTTTTTGTTGATGCCCGTTCGCTTGAAGATTTTAAAAATGGTCATATAAAAGGTTCAGAATCCCTGCCTCTCGGTAAATTTGATGACCTCATCGAAGCGTTTGAAAAGAAATATTCGACTGACACCTTCATTGTTACGTATTGCTCAGAAAGATCCTGTAACGATAGCCACACGCTGGAACAACGTCTCTTTGACCACGGTTATGTAAATGTCAGTATCTTTATCGATGGTTATCAAGGCTGGAAATCGGAGGGCTACCCAATTGAATAACAATCTGAGAAATCTTTTCAATAACTCTTGGATAGAAATAGCATTACGTTGGATTCTCGGTATAACCTTTATCTATGCCAGTTATTATAAAATAATGTCTCCTACTGATTTTGCTAAAGTTGTTTATGGATATAACCTTTTTCCGGAGGTTTTAATAAGCCCAATAGCTATTATTCTTCCTTTAGTGGAGTTGATCTCAGGCCTATCCTTACTTCTTGGGATCTATCCACGATCTGCAGCCTTGATAATAAACGGATTGCTTCTGGCCTTTATCTTTATTCTGACTATTAATATCATAAGAGGCCACGAATTCGACTGCGGATGTTTCTCAACAAAAAAGGCAGGATCTCCTAAAATGATGGTAGCAAGGGATGTTATATATTTAGTAATGGGACTACAGATTTTTTTGTTTAATGGTGTCAGAAAGGGATGTTTTATCCGTTTGGATAGAAAGACATGAATTTACTATAAATATTTATTGCAGTGTGATTTTAAGAAAGATCATCTAAAATGAAAAAGCATGAAATCGAGGTCTCACTCATCTGCCCACGATCCTTACCCTCTTGGCCATGGCTTTTGAATCAGATCTTGAAAAAAACGCAAAATCTCAGGAGTTGCCCAGTCTAGCAGAGCGGTAGTCAATCTTTTTTTCTTTCATATCTATAATCTAAATCTGAAATATAATAAATTTCCAACAATAAATTTGTAATAAGGTGTCAATTCACCTTCTGACAAAAGCACATCCATCCACATAAGGATACGGCTTTTGTTCTATTCCTTTGACCCTGTTTTATTGCAATTGAAACGTGGTTACACAGGTTTTGCTGTTATCAAACGTCGTTATTAGACCTTTGGCTGTTCGATTCAGCCCCTGAACTCTCAGTCCGATCTTACGGTTTCTAGGAAGCCAGAGTTCAAAAAAACCGTTTCGCAAGGTGACAATGGTTTCATCGACCAGGATATTTCCATTTTGGTCAACCGCTTTTACATAAAACTCTTTTTCGGGCAATTCCCCCTGACAGGAGGACATATAATGAATGACTCACTTATGCGTCCTTTTTATATAAGGAGCCACAGCGACCAACATTTTATCTTCTGGAAGCGGAGTCTTTTTAACTCTATCTTTAGAGAATTTAAACACCACCTCTCGAGGGGTAACGAAGGTTGTGATCTCCTTTTTGGACCATTTCCATTCGTTGGCGATGGCCATAGCTTGAACGGCATCAGCGTTATTTAATCTCGCTTCATCTGATTTATCATCGCCTTGGATGGTGACCACTGGAAACAGCCAGCTTATCCCAAGAAAGAGAATAAAGGATAGTACTATAGATCTCATCTTTTTACCTCCATAACTTACACTCATTTGTTCTTCTCACGGTTGTGAATCTAATCCACAAAGTATATGATTTGGGAGTCTCAATCTGCAATTTCGATCTGTCTTAAATAAAACTTATAGAAACGAAATTTCAGCCTTAATTTATGATTCGATGCTTGAAACTTCAATGCCTTAAATCAAAGATTTCTAACCGAAATCAAACTTGTGATTCCTTGTGCTCTCTCGCCAAAACCGCAGGTACAAGAATCTCAATTTCCAGTACATATATCTTATTTCTTACAACATTGCAAAAAAAATGGAGAATCGTCAGAGATTGATTTGCTATACTTTTAATGTAATTTTTCACATGGAAAGAATGATTTCTGAAGCTGCTTCTCTTAGCACCTTTATTTTCATGGGCTTTGATAAATATTTCAGATTATTTTCATCGAAAAAAGCCTTCCTTTCAGGGGAAAGATCACCAGACATAAAAAGGAATCTTTTCTTCAAAGTGGGGAATTTATCTACAGACTTTTTGTAAAAAGAAAGCCCATCCATTTTTGGCAAATCTATGTCAGAAATGACTAATTTATAAAATTTGTTCTCAAGATAATTTAGGGCTTGTTCCCCATTGTTGGCAACATCAATATTGCCATCTCGATTTAGAAGAGATTTTATAAGAGTCGTAATCATTTCTTCATCGTCCACGATTAAGATGTTTTCCGTCCATACAGGTGGCAATTCCCTTAACTTCTTTAATATTATAGAATGATTACCTGTTTTTTCTAAAAAACGAACAATTTTTTTTATGTGGCCTTGAATTCTTATAATAGGATATATGAATTCATTAGTTTTTTCTTTGAGAATATTTACAACATAGAGAAATATATCATTCCATTCCGAGAGTTCAGCTTCAACGATTTTTTCGATGAATTCCTCTTTGGAAATCGTCTTTTTTTCTAACCGTTCCCTTATATCAGAAAACAAATTCATAACTTTGTCACTTGTATCTTTATCGACTGATATAACAGATACAGGTGGTGGCGTTGAGTTAAAATGTTCGGCTGCACTTCCCATTACATGGTAGTGCCAAGCTTCATCCTCAGCAATCTGTTCAAGGAATGCTTTAAATTGAGGATCATCGGCATAAAGAGTAGCGGCTTTCAAATAAATATCGTTTGCTTTATGCTCAACCTCTCTTAGCCATCTGACAAGTTTCTTCATATTTGTTTCCTCTAATGTTTGATGACTTATCTACAATGATATATATTTAATTTTTTGGGTTATCCTGCCATTCTATCAACTTGAATCACCGCTAACTTTTTTACATATATCATCAAAATAAAAAGAGCAAACCATGAAAAAATGATTTGTCCCGATTGAAAAAACAATATCACAAAAAATTTAAAGCTCTTATATTTACGCTTTAATTGCAGAGTACCAGATATCAAATTATTGATGCTTTCGCTTGTTCCAATTAATGGTGTCGCCATGATTTTCTAATCCCGAACGTTGTGCTTTTTGGAAGAAATTAGTTGATGGATTGCTTTGTCAAGTTCAGAAAGTTCAAATGGTTTTGACAATACCTTGTCCGCTTGGGATTCTGTAGCAAACGCTTCGGGATATTCACCCCATCCAGTTATTGCTGTAATAGGTGTGTCAGGGAATTTTTCCTTAATTATTGAAATAAGGCTTATGCCACTTGTTTTTGGCATAACGACATCTGTTATGATCAGGTCAAATCCTTGTTGATCGGTTTCAAATAATTTCAGTCCTTCCAAACCATCAGAAGCTGAAGTGACATCGTAATTTTTAACATTTAGAAAATTGCAAAGATTATTTTGAGATGGCTTCTATTATTTTTAGTGACTGGTCCATTCTTTTTAAATTGGTATCTTTTTCAGTTTTATCCATTTTTATCCGAAATTTAGGTTCAGGGTATGTGTTAGAACTGGTCATTTAGTTGTACCGGAAGTTTAAACATGTCGCCTAATTTTGATAAATTGGCAATACTCTTTAATTTAATGAAAGACTTTGTCTCTATCTGATAATTTTAAACCTAACGCTATAAGGATTTTTCGTTTAGTTTCCACTCTGCATGGTTTGCCATGCTCTATCCGTGTTAGCGTTTCTACTGATAAATTTGCCATCTTAGCAAGTTCAGCCTTGCTGATCAAAAAAGACTCTCTAATTTCTCTTAAGGAGTTTGTTTTCATATTTTTAGTCCTCGTATAGGTCTGGCATTTCAAACGTTAAATACAGGTAAAGCACCACGGTTGTGCAAAGAAATGTAATACCCGAAATTATATACAATAACCGATCATTTTTCCTTTTAACTAATGATAGTAACCAATGTATTCACCACATTTATTATTGAAGTGATCCATGGCTTCATCCGGAGAATTAAAAACAATCCAATCTTTCCTAATTATCGTTCCGTATTGTTTTCGGATTCGTAGGATTTCATTGCTACCATGGTATTCAAAAAAATCGCTGTAGGTAGGGTAAATTTCATATTTTCTCATTTTATCCCTCCTTGTGGTTGAAAAAAATACAAGCAACGGAGCTTTGTTAATATTAGAAGCTATCTCAAAATAATCTTTTGGCCCAACCTCTGCGTTGGCGCCTCGTTTTAAGTCCTCGACATACTTGAGTATGCGTGTCGAAGATCCCGTCAACAGGCGGGGCGGGTTAAAACTCGTTCCCGCCTTTTTATCCCGCTAGGTTTTAGCGGGGGATCTTGAACCAAAATCTTTATTTTGAGATGGCTTATAGCAATATGTTTAATTAAAGGATACTTACAGGATATAAATCCTTACTTAATATAATTATCGTATATTTTATTAAATATTATACCACATTGTGATATGTCAATAGGGGGTGTGCTTCATTTGGGTAGGAATATATCCTTCAATGTAAGGATTATCCCTGTACTCAACCCGGGAGATTGCCGCGTACGGCTGAAACGGACGTCTCTGCGAATGGACTAACAGAGGAAAAGATCAGGATCATTTTAGAAGGTCTGAAACGGATTGTGTCAGCAAGAAAAATGTTGCATCGGAAAGACTGCATTCAACTTGATGAGCAGCATCGGCGAACTTACTCAATTTTAACAGGATTACGGGGTTGAACGTTTGTTATATGAGTCCATCAAGTCCCTGACCACAGAATCTACTTTATACTTGAATCCCATGGTAACAGCATCAACGCCATCCAAATCTATAATCACATTTGGTGTCAGCATGATGATCAACTCCGATTTGTCGAAAACGTCCTTTGTCGTGCCAAAGATAAAGCCGATGATGGGCAGTCTGGCCAACCAGGGAATCCCCCTGGAGGCTTTGCTCTTGTTTTCACGGATTAGACCACCCAATACGATGGTCTGGCCATGTTGCACCGTGAGGGAGGTTTGTACGACGCGCTTAAAGAAGGAGGGAAAAGTCGTTCCGGTGACCGAGACATCTTCAACCTGTTCGCTGACTTCCTGATAGACGTCCATTGTCACCAACCCCCGTTCGTTAATATGCGGGGTAACTGCAAGCAGTACGCCTGTATCCCTATATTGGACGGTGGTTGTTGTGATAGACGCGCCACCGGAGGGTATGACCGTCTCGGCCGATACAGTCGGAATTTCTTGTGAAATATCAATGCGAGCTTCCTGATTATCCGAGGCCAGGACATGGGGAGAGGATAATATGTTGACTTTATTTTCCCGCTCCAAAGCGTTAAGAGTGCTTTTGAGTTCGTCGGCAAAGCCGATTGCAAATGTAAGTCCGCTATCTCCGCTTGATATAAGATTCTGTAATCCTGACCCGAAGGTTGCACCCTTCAAATACTCCCAGGTAATGCCCAGGTCGGTGATAATGGAATAGTCGATCTCAGCAATTGTCGCTTCGATGAGAACCTGCCGAGGCAGCACGTCAATTTTTTTCAATACGTTACCTATGACGCGATAATCAGCGGGGGTCGCATCTATAATCAGGGCGTTACGGATCTCATCAGGTGTTATTTTGATTACGCCTCTCAGGGAGCCGCTTTCAGCAGCTATTCCCTCGATCCTTTCACCTGGAGGTGTTTCTTGTTGGGGCGTTTTAGCCGGTGGGGGCGCCTCTTGTTGCTGAATCCGAAGTCCGGGCGCTGTAACCGGCTGTCTTCCAAGCATCTGGCCGAAGGCCGGCTTTTGGGGAATCGGTAACAGGGGTTGCGGTTTTTTAATTTCGCCGGCGATTATCGCCTCAGCAAACACCTGCTTTAAAAGGTTCGCCAAATTGAGTGCCGCTCCATTTTTGACAAAGTAGACATAAATACGCGGTTCGATGCCTTGAGTTTCAGCATCTATAGTCAATAGCAACTGCTTTATTTTGTTAAACACACGCGTGTCGGGGCTGATAGCTAGAAAAGAATTCATACGCTTGATCGGGATGAATTTGACGCCGTCTTTTTGGCCTTCCATAGTTGTCTCAAATACCTCCATGAGGATCTTTACCACGTCGTCGGCGTCGGCGTATTTGAGGAAAAAAAAGTGGTGGTTCATTTTTTCGAACAGGCCGATATCGAATCCTTCCACCAGTTTCAACGCTTTCATGATATTCAATCCCGTGTCCACCAGAAGCAAAGTATTGGACCCTTCGTGCGAGATGATGGTGGCATTGTCGGAAAGAAACGGTTTGAGCAATTGGCTCATTTCTGTCGCGGGGATGTATTGAAGCGGTATGATCTGTGTGACGATTTCCTCCTGCTGCACTGAGGGCTTGCCTTCTTTTTGAAAGCGCAGAAGGATGGGCAGTCGCGGGGCATCTTCTAAAGTGGTTATTCTATAAAACTCTCCATCTTTTACTGCGGCTAGGCCGTTGGCTTCAAGAATGAGATAAAACAGGGATAAGAGATTTTCCTTGGCAACACTTCCGGTGGTGTTAATCGTAACTTTTCCCTGGATTTCAGGATCGGTGATGTATTTCAGACCGATCAGCTTGGCAATTGTTGCGATGACCTCATTGATATTGGCATTATCAAAGTTTAAGGCAACATAATCTTCCTCATCCCCTTCCAGTATCGATTCATCGGAGGCGGGTTTACTCTTTTTTGGGGCAAGGACCTTTTTGCGATAATCGGTATAAGTGTATCTGCGAGCTGCGCGGGTCTTGGCTGGAGATTGCGACGGTTGTGCCAAACTCTTCGGAGTCCCTGCAGGTGGCACGGAAGTGTCAGCGGTGCTGGATCGCTTGAGATCACTTCTCTCAAATTGTTTTTTGGGCTTTTCGCGGAGAGATGTTGAGGGGAGTGGCCTTACTTGGGTTTGTTCAACCGGTTTTATGGCCGGAGGATGTCCCGCGCAAGAAAAAAAGGACATTACGGAAACAACATGAATCGTTCGCCACTTCCAATTTGACATCTGTATCATCCTCCTAATCCATCGACTGTTTTATTGCTCTGAAATCTTCGCACATTATTGGTGAGATGGTGCGGACCATGTCACCTCCGTAGGATTTTAATATCTAAATGACTGTGCATCAGAAAAATGCTTTTGATCACCTTTTCGAAGGGCTTGTGACCTTTTGTTTCTTTATAATTGTCGTTTTCGGCTCATTTGGTTTTTTCTTTCTTTTCCAGATAGCGCGCTTTTGAGAGCGGTTATGGTCCGATAAGCGAATGGTGTAACTGCTGCCCCCTTGGGTTATAATGATATGGTGTGGTTGGATTTCGGAAACACTTAAGTTTCCCATTTTATCACCAACTTTTACCCAGAGATACTCTTTTTCCTTGGCGTCTTTTTTATTAAGGTTCGAAACAAGCGCTTTTTTCTCGCTGCCGTTTACAACGATTCCAAACAGTGCAAATCTACTGTCCAGTGATTGAGCTGCTTTAACAGGTGCGGGAGTCGGGGATTTTTCCCGACGATCCCTGGAGAACAAGTCTTTTTGAGCGATTACCTCATATGAATTATACCGTGGATTACGACGGTAGGCAACTCTTTTGTTTACATGACGTTTAGACGTTTTTTGAACTGGTTTTTTGACTTCAAGCTTGTCGTTTGAAAACCATATCGTAAAGGTTTGGTAACAGAAGAATATAGCCACAGCGGCCAGAAGAATGCAAATGATCCAAGTACGTATTAAAAGAAAGAATCGCATCGTATTCAAATTTCCATTTTTTTTACGAAGCCTTCCACCGTCAAAGTGGCAACAATATATGTCATATCTGCGCCTCTTCCAAGCCTTCCGCGTCCTGCACGTGATCGGATCTCCAGTTTGGCGATCCGCAACAGTCTGGCTGAGCGGTCAAGTTTATACAGCAACTGGGTGAGTTGGCGCATCGTGGAGTTGATTGTAACTTCAACGGGAATGGCCAAATACATTTCTTTACTGGATCGATCAGGCTGCAAAATTTTTACGGTCATGATTTTTGCACCGGCAGTATTCGTGATCTTAGATATAATTTCCTGGATCTCAGCGGCTGCCAGTGGTGGTGTTTTTCCCTTTAACAGGAGGGTTTCAGCCTTTTTAAAGGTGGTTTGAAGACTTAAAAGCTCTCTCTTGACCGCTTTTTGCTCAAGCACTTTTTGACGGTATCTGGTAAGCTTGTTCTGTTTTAGAGTAAGGGCCTCTTTAAACTGATGTGTGCTTCTGTAAAGTGAATTCATAAGGTAAATCATCACCAGCAAAGCCAGTAAAGAGAAACCTGCCACGATAATTTTCCGTTTTTTTCCGAGTTGCAATGAAGTCATTTTTTTCCGGTCCTATCATTGGCGGTTGATTTCAAAACCAATCTTGAACACCTGCTTGCCATCCCTGTCCTTGGTGATGGTTGAAATAAACTTTGCGTTGGCGAAAAGGGGTGAGGCCTCCAGCTGTGTAATCAATCGCGTCGAATAATCGGTATACCCTTGGATTTCAACCTTGTTATCTGCTACCGACAACCTGGACAGCCAGGCAGTCTCCGGCAGGATTTCAGTGAGTTCTTTCAGAAATTCCAGCGCGCCAATCCGGTCTTTTTGCAAGTTGCCAAGATAATCAATCCGTTCCTGCAATGCCGTTATTTCCGAATTCGCCTGCTCCAGTGCGTTGATTTTATCTGATAGTTCATTAAGTTCTCTATCAACCCTTATACCGGTAACCCTTTGGTGCACGATGTGACTTCCGACCCATCCCATGCCGGTTATCAACGTCAGCACAAACAGAGCGAGAATTATGTAACGACCGATTATCGAAGGCTTTTTTCTGAAATGCTCGGGGAATAGATTAATGTCCACCGCAACGCTCTGCAGACTTTTTAAAGCCAGACCCGTGCTGGCAATCGAATTCTTCTCTTCGAACGGACCTTGACTCAGATCCAAAAGGCTGAACTCTAAATTCGGCAATTCGTTCAATACCTGGAGCATGTCCTTTGTTGCGCCAGGCCCATGACAGTAGACGGCCAGAGCATCGGTCGAGTCAGATTCAGTGCCCGTCGTTCCTTTGTAGTCGAATTCCTGGAGTAATCGCTCCGATTGATTCATGAGGTCATCATCCAGTTCAAGTGTGCCAATGAATCGGAGCTGCTCGTTTTCAAAGTAGCCCAGGTGAAGCGTGGTATCAACAACGTATGCCAAAGCGTAGGCTTTTTCGGAAATGGATTTCGATGCCCATTTGAGCCCGTTAATTCCGGCAGTTGCCGTAGATTCTACGCCACAAATACCGGTGCCTAAATTATTTCTGAGCTCAATCAGTGGGGCCAAATTTTTTTTCTTAACCGCTGCAAGCAGAATAGTAAGTTGCTTTTCATCCCGGTCTTCATTGAGTATCTGATATCTGAAATAGACATCTTCTGGTGCCAGGGGGATGTATTTCGGTAATTCATACTCAAGCGCTTTTGCAAGATTCTCTTTTGCAGCCGAAGGCAGACGGATGACTCTCTGAATCACCATCTCCGCCGGCAAGCCGATCCAGAGGCAGGCCGATCCAATATGATGTTGGCGCAAAAAATCCCTCACCATAGCATGGATGGTTTCCATTTTTTCAACAAATCCGGATGTGGCATCGAGCTCATAAAACTCTTGTGCGCAAATCTTCGTATCAAAAGGTGTTGCCTTTACATGCACAATCGTCAGATGATTGTTTGAAATTTCGACACCAACGCTTTCCTTTGAAATCATATACCGGCCTCGTACATTATTTTCCTTAAACCACCATCTCGCCGTTCAGGATTCCCCGTTCTGATTTCAGAGTTCGGGGTTTAGCCGTTCAGCGTCCATAATCTATCCTTCGGGGCCATCTCAATCTCGAGCCTAAAACGCAGCATCCGGAACGTCCGAACCCTAAACTTCAAAAATAATGATCTTGCCAGCTGACGATTTGGTAACCTCCAGGCAGCTCTCGATCAATTTTCACCATGGCCCGGACAATCTGTCTTACCTTACTATCGGCGATGCGACCTTCAGATCGAATCGTATAGTATGGCGAAAGGGCCAAGGTAATGTAGGGGGAAATCACAGAAAAAGTTTGTTCGCCGATCAGATAGCGAATCTCTTCGATGGAAATGAAATCTTTATCTGTTCGATAATCGATAAGGTTTTGCACCTGCTGTGACGTGATCTGTGGCAACATTTCCAGCAGCTTTCGGGGAGCGGCGTTAATATTGATCTGACTCGAGATGGTCCGTGCAGCACGGCCGGATGAACGACCCTTTGCAGCGTGTTTCGATTTAATTTCCGGCGTTATGGTGAGGATTGGTCTCAAATTTTTATAAAACAGCTCCGAACGCATTCCCCTGACGAGAAGCAACTCTTCAAGCGAGTCAAAAGCCGAGTTCTTGCAGGCATAAGGATTCGGCAGTGCCTGATAGTAATCCTTTTCAGCGCCGTGGAGTCGATGAAAGTCGTCGCTGTCTCGCCAATCTAGTATCGAATCGACGATTACATCCTTTTGACGGTCGCTGATATCAAGCGTATTCACCATGAGCCTTAACAATTTCTGACCGGCGGTGTTTAGATTAATCAATCCGGCGGCATTATCAATGTGTACTCGGAATTGACCGCTTCCGAATTTTTCCGGCGCAATGTCAGCATTAATCCGCCAGACACGGTCCGATTCAACTTCATCCGGATATTCCTGGTTTTTTGTTTTATCCGAGATTCTTATCATCTCAACCACCGAGCGGATCACACCTGATTGAGCAATGTAATTCGCCTGGGTTGCTTCCTTGAAATTACGGGTAATATCGACTTCCGTTCGCATGGAATATGCAAATTCACCGACGATCACTGTCAACAGCACCAATATCCACAGCACCGATATGAGTGCCATTCCCTCGTCACTGCAATGGATCCGAAAAACCGTTTTCTGGGAAACCGGCATTTCACCCTGAAGGTTCCGGATATCTGTCCTTGCTTTGGTCATTGAAAACATTCGAATTTTGAATTTGGGGTTTAAAATATTCATTCAGCATTCCATCCCTTACAGCGTTCATTGCTGAGAGCTATCTTAACTTTGACCATAGAATCCCTGACGGGGGAATGCTGACCCCCGACGTTAAGTTTCTTCTTTAAATCTATCCCATTGATGGATACGGGCAATGACCTGAACTTTATGCCTGTCTTTTTCATCCCTGTACGTAATTCGCACGGCGCGGGGTAAGCCCGTCAGGTTTTGTGATTGCCAAAAAGATGTCCAATTCAGACCTGATCCGTCGCCCTCAGCGCCTAAATACTCGAAACGTAAATCTTCAAGCTCTTCGACCAAAACGAGCGCGTCCGTGTCGTGTCTCAACTGCCTTTGTGAAAGATAGTCTTCGACGGCCACGTTTTCTTCGTAAAGAAGCAGGCGCTTTTTTCCTCCGGGTTTGGTTTCGATCACGTACTTTACATGGACCGGTCCAATTTGAATTGTTGTAATAAGCGGCAGGGAGGATGTAAATTCTATTGTATGGCCACTTCCCACGAATTGGACCAGCGGCTGCTCTTCCTGCGCGCTCAACAGCACAGAAGCGGACATCAGCTGGCGGGCGAGCTGGTTCAATATGTTACGTGAGCGTTGCTGGATAGACAACACATTTTCGCCCTTTTCCCACGCCCGAACGCCGATTCGCAGCCCCCCTAAAATGACCGTCAATATGATGCTTAAAATCGAAAGGGATAACAACAATTCAATCAGCGTAAAACCGGATTGTCGCTTTCGGTTGTGCATTTTTCTCCTTTTGGCCATAGGCTAACTGTTTGTCAATTTTGAAATGGTCAGGGCACTGATGTCCATTTGTTTTGTGTTGCTACCCTGTTCCCAGCTGACCTTTACGGTTATGATAAAAACTGCAAAACTTTCCATGTTCAACGGGCTGTCGAAATTTGCCGGTTCGATCCGGTAGTGCCAGCGGTATCCGTCTCCAAAATCACCTTCCTGGATTTCTTCCGACAGCATTCCAGACAGCAGGAGTTCATCCATCTTTTCTCTGGTGTGCCATACGGCACGGGTATATGACTCTGAAATATGACCCACGTTCAGGGCTTCGGAAAACTGCTGAAAGATGATCACCAGAGCAATGGATAGTATCATCATGGCCACCAGGGTTTCCAGGAGTGTAAATCCGTTTTGCCCGAACGCATGCTTGTTTGAACTTAGGAATGATGATCGCTTTGATGTCATTTTTTTTTGAAACTTTTCGAAAAGTTGTTTTTTCGTAAAGGTTCACCGTTCCGGGGCTATCCGTTCAGGATTCCCCGTTCCGGGTTTAACCGTTCAACGTTATCTGAACCCATGAACCCTCTTTGGCTGATTTTGTTTTAATTCAATTACAGCCGGCCAATTGCAACGGTGCCGGTAATCGTGTCCACCGTGATCGTATATTCTTTGTGGCGCAAATTCTTCAAGACGATTTTAGCGCCGGTGCTGGTGCCCCGGGGAAAAAAGAAAATTCCAAACACGCCCGGATCTTCATCCGGGGTATGGTCGTTCAAAACGTCAAATTCTATTCCCTCAGGAAATTCGTAGACTTTTTCTAATTTAGACATATTCAGGATTTTCCTGATGCCGTTCGATTCCGCTGTTTCAATCGGCGTTTCGATGGGTTCGACGACCAGAATTTTTTGAGTTTCATCAAAAATAGCGATGTAGGGAGTCGATTCGTACACGGCCCTGCTAAGCGCATAACGCAGCGATGCCGCCACTGCTCGTGCGGTGGATTTCAATTGGACACCGGGCAATGATGCCGCCATGTGCGGCATTACGAAAGCCGAAATCAGACCGATTATCAAAATAACGACCAACAATTCGAACAGTGTAAACCCGCTTGTTGCGCTGCATTTTCTCTGAGGGTTGCGATGGGTAATCATTTTCCGATATCTTTCCAGCTGACGATATCCATATCCATCTCTTCACCACCGGGTTTTCCATCAGCCCCGTAAGACACGATGGCATAATCTCCATGTTCGCTGGGAGACTCATACACATACGGGTTGCCCCAGGGGTCCACCGGGAGTTCTTTGCGCAGATACGGGCCATCCCATTTGTCGATGCCGTCCGGTTGTTCACGAAGTGCTTCGAGACCCTGCTCGGTGCTGGGATAGCGGCCGACGTCTAATCGATACGTATCCAGGGCGGATTCTAAAAGTGCAATTTGTCCTTTTGCCCCCCTCTGCTTGGCCTTTTTTTCTTGACCGAAAAAGCGCGGCGCCACAAATGCTGCTAAAAGGCCGATAATGACCATTACGATCAGCAATTCAATGAGCGTAAAACCGGTTGTATTTCTTTTATGTTTTTGCATCTAAGCCGTCCTTCAAAAAGGTAGATCATTCATACTGAAAATAGCCATCAACATGGAAATAACGATAAAGCCGACGATAATTCCCATGATCAGAATAACGGCCGGTTCCATGAGGCTCATGCCTTTTTTTATAAAATTTCTGACATTCTTTTCATAAATGTCTCCGATTTTAAACAGAATTTCCTCCAGCCGGCCGGTTTCCTCGCCCACGGTAATCATTTGCGTGGCAAGTTGTGGGAATCTGTCACTGTCGGCCAGCGGTTTCGAAAGGGCATCCCCCTCCCTGACCCGCTCCCGGACAACGTCGAGTGATTCGGCGATCACCCGATTGCGAATGACACCCTGGACCAAGGTAATGGATCCAAGTATGGGAACACCGTTCCGAACCAGGGTGCCGAGTGTTCTGGAAAATCGTGCTGTTTCCAGCTCCTGTATGAAGGTGCTCACAACTGGCAGTGAAACCAAAAAAGAATCAATGCGATACCGGCCCTTGGGCGTCTTTGAAAATCGCCGCCAGAAAAAGATCAGGGCCAAAAAAATGAAAAGCAGCAATAAAAAGTATTTTTGAAAAATCGCTGCCACGCTGAGCAGCAACTGGGTGGAAAACGGTATGGCCTGACCTAAATCCGCAAAAATAACCGCGAACTTCGGGATGACATAGGTCAGCAGAACAATGATGGAGATACCGCCAATGCACAGAAGAAACAGAGGATAAATCATTGCCGAAACGATGTAATCTTTTAAATCTTTACTATCTCTCAAATAGATGCTGATTCTTTGAAGAATCAGATCCAGAAAACCG
>Ga0102959_1000248_pt1 | contig 16807 bp, 13 predicted proteins | sample SalPonF2_B_D2_MG_FD_84520 | JGI IMG/M metagenome (GOLD analysis project Ga0102959, IMG submission 84520) | Salt pond soil microbial communities from South San Francisco under conditions of wetland restoration - Salt Pond MetaG SF2_B_D2_MG ...
GCAGGGGTGATTGCATTATGATTGGAGATCTCAGATTGGGGGCCTCACGCTTGTGACCTCAAGCTGGCTTGTGACCTGAAGCTTGTGGCCTGAAGCTCCTGTGACCTGAAGCTGAAGCTGGATCTCAAATTTGAGATTTTAAATTTGGAATTTCAGATTTGAAATATGAGGCGCCTGCTTCCAGACTAACGGGCGCCTGGGACGCTTGGGACTCTTCAGGCAGGGTTGTGAATGCCAATGGAAGGCGATGTCCGACGCGGCCGACAAGCGTACCGCACATGAACGGGCACGATGAGACAAGCAGGCGCTGCCGGTGCATGGGGCACAACAAGGGGCCATTGACATGACGTACAAGCGATTCGAGGAACTCCCCGTTTGGCAGGCGGGAATGGATCTGACGGAGCGCGTGTTCGCACTCACACAGGACCGGGGTTCCGGGGCCTCGGCGATCTGGCCAACCAACTGCAACGAGCAGCGCTTTCCGTGCCCAATAACGTGGTGGAGGGCTTCGATCGCAGCACCACAAAAGAACTGCTCAGCTTCATCTACATCGCGCGCGGCTCGGCCGGCGAGGTGCGGTCCATGCTTCTGCTGTGCGATCGGCTCGGCCGCTTCGCCCATCTCCGATCTGCAATCTCAGATATCAAATCCCTTGCGGAATCGGCCTCCCGGCAGCTTCGTGCTTGGGCGGACAGTTTGCAGAACTCGGAGATCAAGGGCCAGAGACACCTGAACCGGGCAAGCCGATCCGAGCATGACCGACACAATAGAGCGATGGCATTTGAGCGGAAACTGGAGCAGATTCGCCTAGCCGGCCAAGCCGGATCGCGCCCCCAGCAGTCGCATGAAGAAGCCTGAACCGCCCGGAGCGACCCGGCCGGCCCGACGCATCTCGCGGGATTCACCATTGGGCCTACTCGAACTCGACCTCCAGCTTCTTGTAAAACGCCGGCAGGTCGTCCTTGCGGGGCGAGTTCATCCACTCGATGGCGATCTGCGGGTGCATGTTGCGGACGCCCGTCAGCAGGTAGGGCACGTGGTAGCCCCAGTCGATGGCCCGCTGGAGCTGGAGAATGTGCTTGGAGATCACCTCCAGCAGCGGCAGCAGGTCGAACTTCGGGTTCTTCAGGAAGCCCAGCAGCAGCTCCGTGGGGCAGTTGCCCGCGCCCCGGCCGAGGCCGTAGAGCGTGCCGTCCAGGTAGTTGGCGCCCTTGATGATCCCCTCGACGGTGTTGGCGAAGGCGAGCTGCTGGTTGTTGTGCATGTGCACGCCCACTTCCTTCGTCTTGAGGTACATCCGGAACGTCTCGACGTAGAAGTGCACTTCCTCGCTGTACAGCGCGCCGAAGCTGTCCACCACGTACACGGCCAGGGCGTTGGTCTCCTCCTCGATCTGCTGGAGGGCCTCGTTGAGGAACATGCCGCCCTCGTTGCTGATGGCCATGATGTTCAGCGTGGTCTCGTAGCCCTTGGCGTGGGCGTCTTTGGCTATGTGAATCGCCTTGTCCACGTCCTTCACGTACGTCGCCACGCGGATCATGTCCACGACGGATTCGTCGCGCGGCGCGAGATCCTCCACGGAGGACTTGTGGGCGTCCATCATTACCGCGAGCTTGGCGCCCTGCCGGTCCACGCCGTCGGTCACGGCCTTGAGCTGGTCCTCGTCGCAGAACCGCCACGGGCCGTATTCGTTCTCGTCGAACATCTCCCGGCTGTTGCGGTAGCCCAGCTCGACGTAGTCCACGCCGCTGGCGCAGGCGGCTTTGAAGACGGCCCGCACCGTCTCCGCGTCAAAGTTCGAGTTGTTCGTCAGTCCACCATCACGGATGGTGCAGTCCACTACCTTGATCTCTGGGCGATACATTTCACACTCCGGTATCTGCTTGGTGCTTATCACGCACGGGACCTCCCGGTCTCGCCATGGGCCTGAAAGCTAAACGCTTCTCGGCCGAGAAGCATGCAAAAATGAGACAATCGGATCGGTCTCCAGGCCAATGAGCACCTTACTTCCTTTCCAGAAATTGGTTACATCCGACGCTGCGGAAGCCCGTCCTCTCCATTGCGTAATCATATTATTATGATATCATTATGCATCACAAAGGAAATACTGCCATGCAAGCCACGTTTGATCGCGACAGTGGAATGCCTCTGTACAACCAGCTAGCGCAGGAGATCGCCCGGCAGATCGCCAGTGGCCAGCTCACTCCGGGCCAGCGCCTTGGCGCCGTGGCGGCGATGGCCAGCGAACTGGGTGTCGCCCAGTCCACCATCCGCCGCGCGCTGGCGGAACTGGCGGACGCCGGGCTGGTGACCAAGCACGTCGGCCGGGGAACCTTCGTGGCCGACACCCGCCGGGGCGAGAAGGACTCGCCGGCCGCCCCACCGCCCGGCCCGGCGGGCCGGGGGCGGCAGTTTGAGCCCCCCCCCGCCGTCGAAGCGTCCGCCGCCGCGCGCAAGTGCCGCATGGGCGCTTCGCGAATACTCGATCTGCTGATGGCTCTGGCGTCCCGGCCGGGGATGATCCGCTTCACCGCCGGCGTGCCCGCTCCGGGCACGGTCCGCGACGGCCTGCTCCAGCAGGCCGCCGGCGATCTGCTCAAGACCGGCCAGGAGCCGTACCTGGATTACGGCCCGCCGGGTGGCTTGCCGGAACTGCGGGAGGCCGTCGCCCGACTGCTCCGCTCTGATGGCGCGGACATATCGGCCGGGAATGTCCTCATCACCCATGGCTCGCGGCAGGCGGCGTTCCTGCTGGCGATGCACGCGCGGGAGGAGTCCCGCTCCGTGCTCGTCGAGACGCCCTGCGACGCGGGCATCCCCGGCGCCTTCGGCGCGGCCGGCCACTGGGTTCGCACTATCGACCGGGACGACGAAGGCCCCCTGCCCGAGAGCGTGGCCGCGGCAACCGGGGGCGGGCCCGCGCTGCTGCACCTCTGCCCGCAGCTGCACAACCCCACCGGCACGGACCTCCGCCCCCTCCGCCGCAAGGCGCTGGCGGCCATCCTGAAGCAGCGCCCCACGCTTGTCGTGGCCGATGAGTCCTACCGCGGCATGCACCTGGGGGCGAGTTCTCCGGCGAGCCTGCTGACCGACTTCGGCCTGGACCGGACGGCCGTCATCGGCTCGCTGTCCAAGTCTCTGGCGTGCGGGCTGCGGATCGGCTGGCTCGTCGCCGGCGCCGAGCGAATCCGCTCGGTTCTCTCTCTCAAGCGGGCGATAGACCTCGGCTGCCCGCCGCTGATGCAGGCCATCGCCGCGCGCCTCCTGCAGACCGGTGAATACCTCGACCACCTCCGCCGCATCCGGCGGCTGTACCAGATCCGCCGCGACGCCACGCTCCAGGCCCTTCGCAGGCACATGCCGGACGGAGTAACGTGGACCACGCCGGACGGCGGCTTCCAGCTCTGGCTCACGCTGCCGGAAGGATACTCCTCCCTCACGCTTTTCCTCATGGCCGTCGAGCGCGGCGTTGCATTCGTGCCCGGCCCCCAGCATGATGTCGACCACCGCTTCGTCCATTGCCTGCGGCTGGCCTACGGCTCGCTGCGGCCGGAGCGGATCGAAGAGGGCATCCGCCTGCTGGCCGAAGCCACGCGGGAACTGCTCCGCCAGAGGCCCACCGAAGGCCTCGACGCATGGACCGACCTGCCATAGCGTTCGGCAAACGCGCCGGGCGGGCCCGGCCCGCGAGAGTCTGACGCATGAAGCCTGACGCAGCCAACCTTGCCGTCGGCGGCCTGACCGCGGCGGATTACCGCCACAACTTCCTCATCAACGTGCTGGACGTGAGCTTCTTCCTGTTCGGCATGAGCGTGGTGTCGGCGACGGTGGTCCTGCCGGAGTTCGCCCGCAGACTGGGCGCCTCCAGCACGCTGATCGCGCTGATCCCGGCCGTGCAGATCCTCGGCGGCCGGCTGCCGAATGTGCTGGTGAGCTTCTACGCGGAGCGCCGGCCGTTGCAGAAGCCGTGGAGCATGGCGATGGGCATTCCGCAGCGGATCCCCTGGGCCGTTGTCGGCGTGGCCGCCCTGCTGCTGGCGGCCGACCGCCCCCAGGCCATGCTGGCCGTGCTGCTGGGCTGCGTGCTGGCCGGGCACCTGGCCTTCGGCTTCAACGCCCCGGCCTGGGGAGAGCTGATGGCCAAGGCGATCCCCGAGTCCGCGCGGGGTCGCTTCTGGGCCGTGATCACGATGCTCTCCGGCATCCTGGGCGTGGCGGGCGGCCTGGTGGTGCGCTTCGTGATGACCCCGCCGGCCGAGGGCGGCTGGTTCGCCTATCCGAACAACTACGCGATGCTGTTTTTCATCGCCTCGGCCCTGGTCTGGGTTTCCTACGGCTTCTTCGCGATGAACCGCGAGCCGGCCCTGCCGCCCACCCGCGCGGAGCGAAGCCTCAAAGACTATTTCGGCTCGCTGGGACGCATCGTCCGCACCGACCGCGCTTACCGCCGGCTGATGCTCGTGCAGATTCTCGGCCACAGCAGCGTCATCGGCATGGCGTTCCTCACCGTGCACACGATGACGCGCTTCGACCTGCCGGAGAAGATCATGGGCAATTTCGTGGTCGTCTCCACCGTCACGCCGCTGGTGGCGGCCCCGCTGCTGGGCTACCTCGGCGACCACCTGCCCCGTCGCCACGGGCATAAGACCAACTACCTGCTGTCGATGCTGTTCTACGCCGGCGCGGCGGCCGTGGCGCTGACCGCCCCACGCTGGGAAGTAATGTACGCGGCCTTCGCCCTGCTGGCCGCGTGCATCGCCGCGCAGATGGTGAGCCTGCTGAACCTGACGTACCAGTTCGCCCCGGAAGGCAAGCGCCCGACCTACCTGGCGTTGATCGCCACCGCCTCCGCCCCGTTCGTTCTCGCCTATTCGCTGGCGGGCGGATGGCTGGCGGACCACAGCGGCATCGGCTACGATGCGCCCCTGCTGTTGTCGATGGTGCTCAGCCTTCTGGGCGCGGGATTGCTGGCGCTCGGCGTGACGGTGCCGGACCGCCCGGGGCGGGACCGCCCGGTCCTCGACGCCATTCGGCAGGAAGAGAACGTGCTGGGATGAACGAGTCGAAACACCAACCCGCGCCGCACATCGCCAGAGACCACCGCCGACAGTGGCGCGACTGCCTGTACGTGTACCCGGTCGTCAGCCGCCGGGCGAAGGGGCTGTCGGTCGGCATCAACCTCAACCCGGACAAGGCGTGCAACTTCGCCTGCCGCTACTGCCAGATCAACCGCAACATCCGCCGGGGCCTGCACGAGGTGCACCTGTCCATCCTGCACGACGAACTGCACCTCGCGCTGGAGGAGGCCGCCAGCGGCCGGCTGTGGGGCGAGCAGCCGTTCGTCTCCACGCCGCCGGAGTTGCGGCGCGTCAACGACATCGCCTTCAGCGGAGACGGCGAGCCGACCTGCATGGAGAATTTCGACCGCGCCGTGGCCGAGGCCGCCGAGGTGCGCCGCGAGTTCCGCCTGCCGGAGTTGAAGCTCGTGGTCATCACCAACGCCACCAAACTCGACAGCCCGCAGGTGCAGCGGGCCCTGCCGAAGCTCGACGCGGCCAACGGGGAGATCTGGGCCAAGCTGGACGCCGGCACGGAGGAGTACTTCCGCCGGGTCAACCGGCCGCGCGGGAACCTGCGGCTCAAGGACATCGTGAGGAACATCGCCGCCGTGGCCCGCGACCGCGAGGTGGTCATCCAGACGTTGCTGATGCGCATCGCCGGCGCCGGGCCGACGGAGGCGGAACTGCTCGCCTACGCCACGCGCCTGCGGGAAATCCTCTCCGCCGGAGGCAAGATCCGGCTGGTGCAGCTCCATACCATCGCCCGCCCGCCGGCCGAGGCGGACGTCGCGCCGCTGACGAACACCGAACTGGACGCCGCCGCCGTGCGCATCCGCCTGGCCGTGCCGAACGTCAAGCTGGAAACCTACTACGGGGCGAACGTCCGGCCGCAAGGCCTCTGACCGACGCCGCGAAAGGCCCGCCCGACGCGCCTACGCCTCGTAATGAACCAGGCTATGGACCTCGTGACCGGCGAGTTTCTCCCGCCCGTGCAGGAAGTCCAGCTCCACCACGAAGCCGATACCGACGATCTGTCCGCCGACACTATCGACCAACTTGCACGCGGCCGCCATGGTGCCGCCGGTGGCCAGGAGATCGTCCACGAGCAGCACCTTCGCCCCGGCCGGGAAGGCGTCGGCGTGCATTTCCACCGTGTCCGAACCGTACTCCAGTTCGTACGTCTCCCGAACCGTTCTGGCCGGCAGCTTGCCCGGCTTGCGGACGGGCACGAAGGCCGCCCCCATCCGCTCGGCGACCATGGCGCCGAAGATGAACCCGCGGCTCTCGATGCCGATGACGTACTGCACGCCCTTGTCGGCGAAGGGGCGGGCCAGTTCGTCGGCGGCCGTCTTCAGCCCGGCGGCGTCGCCGGTCAGCGTGGTCACGTCGATGAAGTTGATCCCCGGCTTGGGGAAGTCCGGCACGGTGCGCAACAGTGACTTGAAATCCATGGTCTCCATTCCCGGCGGGCCTCGAAGCCCGCACAACAAGGTTATCTCCGCTTCAACACCTTCTTCATGAATTCCCGCATTTCGCGAGACGTTTCCTTGCGCCGCAGGACGAATTCGATATTGGCCTTCAGATACCCCAGCGCATCGCCGAGGTCGTGCGCCTTTCCTTCGAGCCGCACGCCGCACAGGGCGCCGCGCTCCGCCAGGCGCCGCATGGCGTCGGTAAGCTGAATTTCTCCACCGGCGCCCTTCTTCGTGCGGGCCAGGTCGGCGAAGATCTCCGGCCGGAAGACATACCTCCCGGCGATGGCGAGGTTGGAGGGCGCTTCGTCGGCATCCGGCTTCTCGACCAGGTCCGTCACTTCGAGCAGGCCGCCGGGCCCCTCTCGCCCGGCCGCCACGCCGTAACGGCTGACCCGTTCCCGCGGCACTTGCTCCAGCAGCACGGCCGACCGCCCGCAACGCTCGTGCGCCGCCGCCAGCAAGCCGATGGCCGGGCCCGCGTCGGCGGTGACGAGAGTGTCCGCCAGCAGCACGGCGAACGGCGCATCGCCCACGTGGTCTTTCGCGCACAGCACGGCGTGGCCGAGGCCCTTGCTCTGCTTCTGCCGGACGTAGTGGATGTTGGCCATCTCGGAGATCCGCCGGATGGCCCGCAGGCCCTCGACATCCTTACGGCGGCGCAAGTGGGCCTCCAACTCCAAGCTGCGGTCGAAGTGCTCCTCAATGGCCCGCTTGCCCGTGCTGACGATGATCAGGATATCCGTGATGCCCGCGGCGACCGCCTCTTCCACCACGTGCTGGATGGCGGGCTTCTCGCCCACCGGAAGCATTTCCTTCGGCTGGCTCTTGGTGGCCGGAAGGAATCGCGTGCCGAGCCCGGCCGCGGGGATTACCGCCTTGCGTATCACGGGGCGCCGCCTCGATTCCGGGCACGCAGCCGCCCGGACTTGCCGGAAAAACAGGGTGCTTCGCCTATCCATGCGCGGTTCCGCTCTCGCGGGACGAGGCGGGAGTGTACGCCATGGGCAAAGGGAGCGTCCAGACTCATTTCCGCTTGGGCCGCGGCCACTCGGCCGGGTCCATCTGGTAGTAGTCCTTGAGCTCCTCGTACAGCTCCGGGTGCTTTTCGCGAAGCTTGCGGGCCTTCTCGAAGAACGTCTCGGTGGCCACGGCGAAGAACTCCGCCGGGTTCGTGGCCCCGTAGCGGCTCATCACATCCCGCTTGCGCCGCTTGGCCTTGTCGCACAGGGCGTCGTATTCCTCGTGCATGACGCGGCCCCAGGCCACGTAGCTGCTGCGCTGCTCGAGCATCGGCGCCCCGTCGGCCGCGCCGTCTTCCTGGTCCAACTGGTGGGCGAATTCGTGCAGCACCACGTTATGCCCGTCCTTGACGTCCTGCGCCCCGCGCCGCACGTGGTCCCAGGCCACCACCAGTTCCCCGCTGTTCCAGCTTTCCCCCAGCCGAACGCCGTCTTCCACCCACCGGCCGCTGCCGTCGGGCGTCTTCGGCACGTACGCGCCGGGATACACCAGCACGGTGATGAGCCTGGGGTAGTACGTGGGGTTCTTCTTGTTCAGCATCAGCATGCAGGCCTGCCCGGCGATGGATACCTCCACCTCCTCGGTGATCTCCATGCCGCCGCAGCCCTCGAAGCGCTTCTCGGCGAGGAAGACATTCACGTGGCCGAGCAGTTGCTCCTGCAAGTCCGGCGGGAGGTGATTGAAGAGCGGCACGTCCTCCGACAGAAACCGCCGCCACTCCGGAGGCGTTCGCGCCGCGCGCAGCTTGCCGCGCCGGGCCTTGCGGCGGAGGTTCCGCACCACCCACACCAGTGACCACAGCAGCAGAATGCCGACGAACACGGCCGAGAGAAACCAGAATGCCGCCATGCCGCGGAAGAATCCGATCATGCCTGCCTCATCTCATTTATCGTCGGATCGGGCCATGCACCCGCCCGCAACGCCCCGATTGCTCCGGCTCGCCCACGCCCAGCGGCACAAAGCGGACGGGCAACCCCGGCGGGGGGATGCTCGCTTGCGGAAATCGAGTGAGGGGAAGGCTAGCGGAATCGCGCGGAAGATGACACCCAAAGCTTCTAAGAAACGACGTTCGCCTGGCCCGGATCACTCGACAATCGCCTATGCGAGGCCGTCAATCCTCGATGGCATTCTGCAGATCCTTCAGGGCCTTCTTCTCGAGCTGGCGGACGCGCTCGCGCGTGAGGCCGACGATCTTGCCGATCTCCTTGAATGTCCGTTGCGGGCCGTCATAGCCGTCGAGGCCGAAGCGAAGCTCCAGAATGCGCCGCTCGCGCGGTTCGAGGTGCTTCAGCAGCGACTTGACGAACGGCTTGTTGGACTCGTCCAGCATCCGCTGCTCCGGCAGGCTCCCCTCCTCGTCCGGCACCATCTCGCTGAGGGCCTGGGTGTGCTCGGGGCCCATCTGGTTGGGGGCGTTCACGGCCGTCAGGCCGTCGCGGAGGATCTCCGCCTTCTTTCGCGAAATCTTGAGGGCCTTGGCCATGTCCTCGACGGACGGCTTGCGGCCCTGCTCGCTCTCGAGCCGGGCCGCCGCCCGGCGCCACTTGGTGATGAGCTTGGCGAGGTACGCGGGGATGTGGATCGGCTGGCCGGCGTTGATCATCGCGCGCTTGATGGCCTGCTTGATCCACCACGCGGCATAGGTGCTGAACCGCACGCCGGCGTCGGGGTTGAACTCCTCCACGGCCCGCAGCAGCCCGAGATTGCCCTCGGCCACGAGATCTCCCAACGTCATGCCGGGGTTGGAGTAATCTTTGGCGATCTTGACGACCAGCCGCAGGTTCGCCTGGATCATCTGCTCGCGGGCGACCGGGTCGGAATGCTCGCGGATGCGGCGGGAGAGTTGCTTCTCCTCCTGCGCCGTCAGCAGCGGGGTGGACTTGATCTGCTCCAGGTACCAACCCAACCCGGTCTGTGCCGTGTACGAAGCCATTGCCTTCCTCCGGGCCCGGAATACCGACGGGCCAGCAGTAGCTTCGGCCTGATTCAGGCGACACTTAAGCAGCAGCGCGGGCGGAGCTTGCCCTACTTGCCCCTCCCCACGAACAGCGGCAGGATGCTCGCCCCGCCCCGGCGATTGGCGTCTTCCCGCATCAGCCGGCTCGTCTTGCCGGCCTTGACGAACTCCACGACGATCGGGTACGGCTTGCCCCGGAAGTTGCTCTCCCCGATGGTCGCGCTGAAGTCCGAGTCCTTCACGAGGAACATCGGCTGGCCGTCGGGAATGTTGACGTTCGAGTAGATGAAGCCGCACAGTTCCGTCCGGCCGCCGTCGGTGGTCTCGCAGATCGTGCCGATCTGCTCCGTCTTGATGCCGAGAATCCAGAGCGTGCCGCCGTTGTTGATGATCTTCGTCTTTTCCTTTGCCTCGCAGTTGAGCTGCCGGGCGTAGACCGCCTGCCGCTCGCCCATGCGGATGGTGTGCACGCACACGTCCTCGATGAACAGCGGCCCCGAGCCGGTGTACTTCAGCTCGCCCTTGCCGAAGGTGATGCCGCTGACGACCACCGGCCGCTTGCTGGCGTGCTCGATGGAGAGTTGCTTGTAGAGCAGGTTGATCCTTTCCACGGTCACGGCCGGGGCCGCGCCGTCCACCACCTTGAGCGTCCCGGAGCCGCTTATCGCGCCCTCCAGCGCCGTAACGCGCTGAATGTCACCGCGAATCTCCACCGTGCCGTCGATCCGCCAGTTGCCGTAGGGGAAGTAGAGCGTCTTGCGGCCCGAATCCACGGCCTTCTGCACGGCCTCGGTGCAATCCGTCTTGCCGTCTGGCACGGCGCCGAACTCCGTCGGGCTCACCCAGTCCGCAAGGGCATCGCGCGGAATGACCGGCGTCTCTTTGATCGGCAGGTTCAGCGAGGTCGGCTTGGCGCCGCCCATCGTGAGGACCTTGTGGGAGACGAACTCGGCCACGTTGGGGCCGGCGGCGTTCTCCTTCGTGCCCGCCCCATTCCGGACGGCCATCGCATAGTTCCCCGTCTGGACGTTCCGGGCGAAGAGCGTGCCGGTGTTCTCGATGGCGGCCGCGGCGCTCTTTCCGCCGGGCGGCACGCGCAGGTCGGAGTCCAGCAGCGTCATCACGCTGGAGCCGCCCTCGTTCACCACGGCCGCGACGGTATTCACGCTCCTCAGCCCGCGGATGCTCACCACCTGTCCCTTGTTGGAGATGCCCGCCTTCTTCTGGCCACGGACGGTCACCCGCTCCATGGTGATGGAGTCCACCGCGTGGACCATGGACACGCCCACGTCGAACCCCTCCACCGTCACGTCCTGGATGAGGCACGGCCCCTGCTCGTTGGTGTAGCCAAGGTCCAGGCCGATGGGCCCCTCGCCGACGATCTTCACCATCCGCACGCTGCCCTGGTTATTGGCGATGTACTGCACGCCGATGGCGCCCGCGTTGCCCTTGCCGGTGTCGAACGTGAGGTTGCGAATACCGTTGCGGAAGCGCTGGGCGGGCTTCCTGCCGGTCCAGACCATCGCCTTCGGCTTGCGGGGGTCGCCAAAGCCGGGGGCCTTGTCCTTCAGCCGGATCACCGCGCCGTCGCGGCTCTGGCCCTGGAGGATGACGCGCTTCTGGGCCATGCCGCCGTGCCGGCCGGCCGGCCACTTGAGCGTGTCGGAAATGAGATACGTGCCGTTGGGCAGATAGATAATCTTGTTGGCATTCGGGTGGTCGTCGACGCCTTCTGGATGGCGGCCGTGACGTCCGTGCGGCCATCGCCGACGGCCTTGTACGGCGCCTGGGTCACGTCGACCACGCCGGCATCCTTCGGGAACACGATGTTCTCCGCGGCCGTGGGAATAGTGAGGGTCAGGACCGTCAGGGCCAGAAGCGTCAGGCGAATCATCGGGAATCTCCGAATGGCGGCAGGGGCGAATGATCAAATACCATTACACTCTGCCTATTGAACACGATTCCCGGCCCGAAGTCACGGTTATAGCCTAGTAAAATGCTTTTTCGCCGCCCAACTCCCACCCAGCGCATAACGCGGGGCGCGGCGTTGGCGGCCGCGCCCCGGATACGTTCTGCCATGCTCGGCCTCGCAAGGCCGCTTGCGGCTTACTCCTCTTCGCTCAGCGCTTCACCGGCCACTTCATCAGCGTCGGGCTGCTGGCCGACCTCGCTGGCGACGTCCCGCTTCGGCCGCTGCTGGCCGCCATCTTCCTGCTGGCGGATGGACTGGATGATGTTATCGCCCATGTCGCCGAACATTCCGCTGCCGCTGGCCAGGCCGCCGCGACGGGCGGTCGGGCCCTCGCCGCCGGAGGTGTCGCCGTCCTCGGCCGCCCACTGGGCGCGCTTGAGGCTCAGGCCGATCTTCCGGTCTTCGACGTCCACGCGGAGGATCTTGACCTCCAACTCGTCGCCCACCTTCACCATGTCCTGCGGGCTCTCGACCTTGTGGTCGGCCAGTTCGGACACGTGCAGCAGGCCTTCGAGGTCCTCCTCCAACTCGACGAACACGCCGAAGTTGGTGATCTTCGTGACGTGGCCCTGGACGATCTGCCCGGGCAGGTAGTGCTCGGGAATCTGCCGCAGCCACGGATCTTCGGAGAGCTGCTTGAGGCCCAGCGCCACGCGCATCTTCTCTTCGTCGACGGCCAGCACCACGCACTGGAGCTCCTGGCCCTTCTTCAGCAGTTCGGCCGGGTGGCCGATCTTCCGCGTCCAGGACAGGTCGGAAACGTGCAGCAGCCCATCGATGCCTTCCTCGATCTCCACGAACGCGCCGTAGTTGGTCATGTTCCGCACCAGGCCGGTGATGACGGTCCCCGGCGGGTACTTTTCCTTGACCAGCGTCCACGGGTTCACCTCGGCCTGCTTCATGCCGAGGGAGATCTCGTTCTTCTCCTTGTCCACCTCCAGGACGACCACTTCCACCTCGTCGTCCTGCGAGACCATCTCCGAGGGGTGATTGATGCGGCGGGTCCAGCTCATCTCGGAGATATGGACGAGGCCTTCGAGGCCCTCTTCCAACTCCACGAACGCGCCGTAGGACATGATATTAACCACGCGGCCCTTGACGTGGGTGCCCACGGGGAAGCGCTTCTCCACCTCCTCCCACGGGCTGGCGCTCTTCTGCTTGAGGCCGAGGGCGATCTTCTCTTTCTCGTAGTCGACGTTGAGGATCATGACCTCGATCTCTTCGTCGATCTTGACCACCTCGCTGGGGTGGCCGATGCGGCCCCAGCTCATGTCCGTGATGTGCAGCAGGCCGTCGAGGCCGCCGAGGTCCACGAACGCGCCGAAGTCCGCGATGTTCTTCACCACGCCCTTGCGGACCTGGCCTTCCTCGATGTCGGCCATCAGCTTCTTCTTGGCTTCGCCGCGGCGCTCCTCGATCAGCTTCCGCCGGGAGACCACAATGTTCCGCCGGCTCTCGTCGATCTTCAAAATCTTCGCGTCGATTTCCTTGCCGATGTACTCGCCGATGTCGCTTGGGCGGCGGATATCCACCTGGCTGGCCGGCAGGAACGCCGGCACGGAGATGTCCACCAGCAACCCGCCCTTGATCTTGCGGGTGACGGTGCCGGTGACGGTGTCGCCCTCGCTCTTGGTGTTGACGATGTTCTCCCAGCCGCGGATGCGATCCGCCTTGCGCTTGGAGAGCGCCACCAGGCCGCTGTCCGACTCGATCGCCTCCAGCAGCACTTCCACTTCGTCGCCCGGCTTCACTTCCGACGGCTCATCGAACTCGTGCAGCGCGACAGAGCCTTCGCTCTTGAGGCCCACTTCCACGATCGCCTCGTCGCCGAAGACGTTCACCACCCGGCCCTTGAGGATGGCGCCGGGCTCGGGCATGCCCTTGTCCTGCAGCAACTCGCCCAGAACTTCCTCGTTGAACTCCTGGCCGAGGGCTTCGTCCAACTGGGTCTGCACTTCTTCTTCGCTGATGCCCAGCGATTGAATCAGGTTGTAATCTACCATGCTCTACCTTGTGTGTAGCCTGTTGTGAAGTTGCGGCGATACGCCCCGCGACCCTCTGCCGCGAGCACCGCACCCGCCTTTCTTCCCGGCGGGAGGACGGCCGGACCATCCGGCCAACGCCTCGCCCGGCGCGCAGCGCCGCCGCGAGAATCGCTTACTGTAGGGGCAAAGGGGCCTTCGGGCAAGGCAAATCGAGCGGCAAATTGGGCGGAATCTTGCCGCATTCCGCCGTGGACGTCCGGCCCGCCGCGGGTATCATAGAGCCCCCGCGCGTCCGCCCCCGGCCGCCGGGAAACGGTTCGGCGGTAACGGACCGGCGGAAATTGCCGATAGAACCCAAACCGAGACCATCCGGCGGGCGTAGGGAAAGCACCTGCGACGCTTCTGAAGAAAGGAACGAACCTTGATCAAGCAACTTCTGGAGAGCATCGAGAGCAAATCCGCCGTCATCGGCGTGGTGGGGCTGGGCTACGTGGGCCTGCCGCTGGTGCGGGAGTTCACCCGCGGCGGGGCCAAGGTCATCGGTTTCGACGTGGACCCGAGCAAGGTCAAGGCCCTCGCCGCGGGCAAGAGCTACATCGAGCACATCCCCTCGACCACCGTCAAGGAGATGGTGCGGTCCGGGCGGTTCGAGGCCACCACGGACTTCAAGACGCTCAAGAAGGCCGATTGCATCCTCATCTGCGTGCCGACGCCGCTGAACAAGATGCGCGAGCCGGACATGACATACGTCGAGGCCACGGCCGAGACCATCTCCGCGAACCTCCGCAAGGGGCAACTCGTCATCCTGGAATCCACCACGTACCCCGGCACCACGCGGGAAGTGATGCTGCCGATTTTGGAGAAGTCCGGCCTGAAGGTGGGCAAAGACTTCTTCCTGGCGTATTCCCCGGAGCGGGAAGACCCCGGCCGTAAGGACTACACCACCAAGACCATCCCCAAGGTGGTCGGCGGCTATGACGCCAACTCGCTGAAGGCCGCCAAGGCCTGCTACGAGATCGCCATCGACACGGTGGTGCCGGTCAGCAGTTGCGAGGCGGCCGAGGCGGCGAAGATTCTCGAAAACACCTACCGCTGCGTGAACATCGCGCTGGTCAACGAGCTGAAGACGATGTTCGACCGCATGGGCATCGACGTGTGGGAGGTCATCCGCGCCGCGGCCACCAAGCCGTTCGGCTTCACGGCGTTCTACCCCGGACCGGGCCTCGGCGGGCACTGCATCCCGATCGACCCGTTCTACCTGTCCTGGAAGGCGCGGGAGTTCGGCCTCACCACGCGGTTCATCGAGCTGGCCGGCGAGATCAACGTCGGCATGCCGGAATGGGTCATCCACAAGCTGATGGAAGCCCTCAACGACCGCAAGAAGCCCCTCAAGGGCTCCAAGGTGCTGGTGCTGGGCCTGGCGTACAAGAAGGACATCGACGACGTCCGCGAGAGCCCCTCGCTGGAGCTGATCGAGATGCTCAAGCACCGCGGCGCGAAGGTGGACTACAACGACCCGCACTGCCCGCGCACGCACAAGATGCGCGAGTACGACCTGCGGATGACGTCCAAGAAGCTCTCCCCGCAGATGCTGGCCGGCTACGACGCGGTGCTGATCAGCACGGACCACAGCTCCTACGACTACCAGATGATCGTGGACAGCGCGCAGCTCGTGCTCGACACGCGCAACGCCTGTAAGGATGTGAAGCGCGGCAAGTCGAAGATCGTGAAAGCCTAGACGGGGCGCGCCGGACGGCCGCCCTTCTCGCGAAAGGAACGCAGACGCATGGCGAAGTATCTCGTTACCGGAGGCGCCGGGTTCATCGGCTGCAATCTCACGCGCTTCCTGCTGGACAAAGGGCACGACGTCACCGTGCTGGACAACTTCGCCACGGGCAAGCGGGAGAACATCGAGGGCCTCCTCGACCGCATCGAGCTTTTCGAGGCGGACATCCGCGACCGACGCGCCGTGGACAAGGCCGTCGCCGGCTGCGCGGCGATCTTCCACCAGGCGGCCCTCGGCTCCGTGCCCCGCAGCGTGGAAGACCCCCTCACCAGCCACGATGTCAACGTCAACGGCACCATCAACGTGCTGGAGGCGGCCCGCGCGGCCGGCGTGATGCGCATCGTCTTCGCCGCGTCCTCCAGCGCCTACGGCGACCAGCCGGTCAGCCCCAAGCACGAGGGCATGGTCCCCATGCCCAAGAGCCCGTACGCCGCCAGCAAGCTGGCCTGCGAGCACTACATGCGGGCCTATGCCGACTGCTACGGCATGGAGACCGTCTGCCTGCGGTACTTCAACGTGTTCGGCCCGCACCAGGACCCGCACGGCGCGTACGCGGCGGTGATTCCGGCGTTCGTCTCCCGCCTGCTGCGCGGCGAGCGGCCGGTGGTCTTCGGCGACGGCGAGCAGAGCCGCGACTTCTGCTTCATCGAGAACGTCTGCCAGGCCAACTGGCTGGCCTCCCAGGCCCCGGCCAAAAAGTGCGCCGGCAAGGTGATGAACATCGCCTGCAACCGGGCCACGTCTCTCAACCAGATCCTCCGCCGCCTCGGCGAACTGCTGGACTGTGAGGCCCAGGCGGACTACACCGACCCGCGCCCGGGCGACGTGAAGGATTCGCTGGCGGATGTCTCGCTGGCGGCCGAAGCGATCGGCTACGAACCGCGGGTGTATTTCGAGGAAGGCCTCGCACGGGCGATCGACTGGTACAAGGCGAACCTCGGCTAGCAGTCGAGGTTCCGGGGGCACAGATCGCCGGGCGAGTGAGAACGGATGGTCAAGCGCCTCATGGACATTGTGGCGAGCGTGTTTGCCCTGCTGGCGCTGGGGCTGCCGATGCTGTTGATCGCCCTGCTCATCCGCCTGACCAGCCGCGGGCCGGCCATCTTCCGCCAGACCCGCGCCGGCTACCGCGGCAAGCCGTTCACCATGCTGAAGTTCCGCACCATGCGGTCGGACGCGGACCCCTACGGCCGCAGCCCGCAAGCCGGAGACGACCCGCGCCTGACGCGAATCGGCAAGCTCCTGCGGGAAACCAGTTTGGATGAACTTCCACAGCTTTTGAATGTGCTGGCCGGACAGATGAGCCTGGTGGGCCCGCGCCCCCTCTACGAGCGACAGGCCGCCCAGTGGAATGACCGCCAGCGGAAGCGCCTCGACGTGCGGCCGGGCATCACCGGGTATGCACAAGTCCAAGGCAGAGGCGACCTTCCTATCGAAGAAAAGATTGAACTCGACCTGCACTATGTCGAGAATCGCTCCCTCTGGCTGGATATTTGCATCCTGTTTCGGACTATTCTGAACATGACCGGCCGGAAAGGCGATATCTATGAAA
>Ga0102959_1000251_pt1 | contig 16669 bp, 20 predicted proteins | sample SalPonF2_B_D2_MG_FD_84520 | JGI IMG/M metagenome (GOLD analysis project Ga0102959, IMG submission 84520) | Salt pond soil microbial communities from South San Francisco under conditions of wetland restoration - Salt Pond MetaG SF2_B_D2_MG ...
AATTCCAGCCGACCCGTCTCGGGAAGGTCGAGGGGGATTAAATTCGCCTGCGACGGCACGGCCCGGTTTGGGACGTGCCGTCAAAACGATGAAGCCTCGGGGCTTGTCCCCGAGGTACTTCACTCGCCGTCGGTGCTGCTCACGGCCTTCTCGTTCCTGCGGGCCGGCACGCCGTTTCTCGTCCTCGTGGTCACCTCGCTGGTCGTCGTCGCCCGCTTCTCGATGCTCAGCCTCTCCATCGCGCCGTACTTCGAGGGCCTCTCGACGCGCTGGAAGTGGGCGCTCGCGTACTTCCTCTGGACGCCGACCTACGCGCTCGCCGTCGAGCGTTACGAGACGGAGCCGTCGACGAGTCGGCGGGGCTACTGGCTCGGGACCGCGACACCGCTCTGGGTGTCCGTCCAGGTCGGCGTCGTCGTGGGCGTCGTCTTCGGGGCGCGCGTGCCCGCCGCCTGGCAGCTCGACTTCGTCATCCCGCTGGCGTTCGTCGCCCTGCTGCGGGGCTTCCTCCGCGACCGGCCGACGGTCGCCACCGCGCTCGTCTTCGTCGGCATCTTCACCAGGGGCGGTGGCGTCACACTCGACCCCGCGCGACTGCTCGCCGGCGTGTCGGCCGTCGTCGTCGCCTGGCGGACCCGGAGCATCCTGGCGACCATCGTCGTGGGGATGGGCGTCCTCTGGGGGGTCACGCTGCTGGTCGGGTGAGGCGGGCGTTTGCTCGTGTCCCTCGGGCCACGCCGCCCCCGCTTCAGCGCCGGGCCACGTCGATTTATCCCCTTCTCCGACGTAGGATACGACATGAGCGAGGACGCCGACGCGTGGGCGGAGATCGACCTGGGCGAGACCGTCTTCGACGGCGACGGCAACCGCCTCGGGACCGTCCGCGGGTTCGACGAGGACGGCTTCTACGTCACCCTGAGGAAGGGGCTGGCGGCGCTCTCCATCGCGCACGTCCACCCCAGGCCGGACTTCGGCGAGGCCGAACTCACGTGGCGCTGTGCGGACTGTGGCGAGGTGGACGACCTGGACGACGACCTGCCCGAGCGCTGTCCGAACTGCGGGACCGAGCGGGAGAACCTCTACTACTGGCTCGAGGACTGAGCCGGGGAACGCGGTAGAATCAGCGCGAATTCACCGTGCGGCGGCCGCGACGGTCTAGAAGGGCGCTTCGGGCGTGTCGTCCGCGCCGTCGTCGGCGTCGTCGATCGTCTCGCCGGGGAACGACGGGGACATGCCGCCGTGGCCGCCCATGCCGCCCATCCCGGTGTCGGCGATGACGGTCTCGACCTCGGGGATCTCCTGGGTCATGCGGCTCTTGATGGCCTGGATGGTCATCGGGGAGATGCCACAGCCCGAGCAGGCGCCGCCGAGCGCGATGTGGACCTCGCCGGTCTCGCGGTCGATATGCTGGATGGCGTGGGCCCCGCCGTGCATCTGGATCTGCGGGAAGTTGCGGCGGAGGAAGTTGTTGATGCGCTCCTCGAGGTCGTCGCCGTCCTGGGTCTCGGTGCTCATACGGTGGTCTATGGACTCTGTCCGCTTATGCCTTTCCTAGCCCCCCGGAACCGCCGATTGAATTCCGGCGTCCCGGTTTCTGGTCGGGAGACGGTGACGACGACCCACTGTGGGGTCACCTGGGACGACCCTCGCTCACCCGCTCGATAGTCGGGTCAACGGTCGGCGCGCACTGTCCCGCACGATGCGCTCTGTCGCAGTCGGTCGTCGCCCCGCAGAACCGGTCGCACGCAGATGTAATCGATTGTAAGTCCATGTAAGTCACCGCTCTCCGGCGGATTTGGGACTTGCACGCCGCGACCGCCGGCCCCGCCGTCGGCCCGTACCCCGGAATCCTTTTCCGTCGAACCACCCTACGTCGAGTCACTATGAGCATGGGTTCGGACATGTACCGCCAGCAGATTCTCGACCACTACAAGAACCCCCGCAACTACGGCGAGCTCCCCGACCCGACGTTCTCCCACGAGGGGCAGAACCCCATGTGTGGCGACGAGATCGAGTTCGACGTGAAACTCGGCGACGACGGGGAGACAATCGAGGGGGTGGCGTTCACGGGCGACGGCTGCGCCATCAGCCAGGCCTCGGCCTCGATGCTCTCCCAGCGACTCCCGGGCAAGACCCTCTCGGAGATCGCGGCGATGGACCGGGACGACGTCATCGAGCTGCTCGGCGTCGAGATCAGCCCGATGCGGGTGAAGTGCGCGGTGCTCGCCGAGAAGGTGGTCCAGGACGGCGCGAAGATCTACACGGGCGACCTCGACATCGAGGAGACGACCGTCGAGGACGAGTAGGCGCCATCGGACGCGCTGTCACCCCCCGTCTCTATCTTCTCACTGTCTTCGTCTCTCCTTCCGTCCTCTCGTCCGTCCCACTCCGGGACTCACCGCCATCACGCAGTCTACAGGCGGAGCAGGCCGGCAGTCTCGGCACCTGCAGTCGAGTCGCTCGCGGTGCCGACTGTCGGTAGACATGGGAGAACGGAGTGGGACCGGTTCGGTCGTTCGCGTCGCTGTTTGGCTCACTCGGGCTTCAGCCCGCCGTCCTGGACGCGCATGACGGCTTCGCCGTCGGCGAGGTTCGGGGCGTCGACCAGGCGGACGATACGCTTATCGCCCTTCGACTTGCGGAGGTAGAGCCGGAACGTGGATTTGTGGCCGAGGATGTTCCCGCCGATGGGCTGGGTCGGGTCGCCGAAGAAGGAGTCGGGGTTCGAGGAGACCTGGTTGGTGACGACGACCGCGGAGTTGTAGAGGTTGCCGACCTTGTCGATCTCGTGGAGGTGCTTGTTGAGCTTCTGCTGGCGGGGGGCGAGTTCGCCCCGGCCGACGTACTCCGCGCGGAAGTGGGCGGTGAGCGAGTCGACGCAGAGCAGCCGAACGGGGAGGTCGTCGTCCTGGTGCTCGTTCGCGAGTTCCTGGGCCTTCTCGGCCAGGAGTATCTGGTGGTTGGAGTTGAACGCCTTCGCGACGTGGATGTAGTCGAGGACGTTCTCGAGGAGGTCGTCCATAGCCGCCTCGTCGCCCGGCTCGCCATCGACCTCGTGGAGGTCCATGAGCGCCTGGATCTTCTCGTCGTCCAGCCCGCGGACCATGTCGTCGATGCGCTCCGGCCGGAAGGTGTCCTCGGAGTCGATGAAGATGGCGCTGCCGCCGAGGCCGCCGTGCTCCTTCGGAAGCTGGACGTTGACGGAGAGCTGGTGGGTGATCTGGGACTTGCCGGAGCCGAACTCGCCGTATACCTCGGTGATGGACTGGGTCTCGACGCCGCCGCCGAGCATCTCGTCGACCGCCGGAACGCCCCAGGTCAGCTTGCCGATCTTCTCGCGTCGCTCCAGGACGGCCGAGCCGGTCTCGAAGCCGCCGACGTCGGCGGCCTCCCGCGCGGCCTGGATGATGTCGGCGGCCGTGCTCTCGCCGACGTCCGCGGTGTTCGACAGCTCCCCGGGGCTGGCGACGGCCAGTCCCTGGTAGGAGTCGAAGCCGTTCTCGCGGAGCTTCTCGGCGGTCGCCGGGCCGACGCCCGGGAGGGTTTCGAGGTCTGCGTCTGGCATCGTAGCCCGACCTTGCTCCCCGTCCCCCATAAAGGTTCGTTAACACCGTAGTGAAAGTGAAACTATTCGCGGACGGCGGGCCGGTCGGGCGGGTCGACCGAAGGTTTAGGTGGGAACGTCGTCGCGGCGTGAGAACCGCTCCGGCGGCCTGATGACCGTCTCGCCAGTCCCATCGACCGTCCGGCGGTCCTGGAGAAGCGACCGCCCCAACGCTACCCCCAGGGGTGGGCGCCCGGGCTCTCCGGCCAGAGCGGGTACCAGTAGGCCTCGTCGTCCTCGACGTCGAGTTCGCCGTCGAGCATCGACTGGAGCTTGAACTCCGTCTGGCTGTCGCGCTCGTGGCTGCCCGACGGGACGAACGGGTAGTAGCCGCCCCGGCGGAACGAGTATATCCAGTACGCGCGCGTTCCGTCGCGCTGGAAGGTGAAGACGGCGGCGAGCAGGCGGTTGCCGTAGCCCCGCTCGATGAACGTGTCGGCCGCGAAGTAGAGGCCGTTGACCAGGTCCTCGAAGTCCTCGTCGGCGAAGACGACCCAGTGGTAGCCGTGGTCGTCCTCGACGACGCGGGTCTCCGTGTCGGTCTCCTCCCGAGTCGCCGCCATGATGTCCTCGACGTCGCGGAGCGCGTCGGCGAAGTCGGTGCTGTCCACCTGCGCGAAGCAGAGCGCCGCCTCCTCGTCGGGCTCGTAGTCGAGGTCGGCGGCCATCGTCATGTAGGCGGTGCTCATGCCGAAGAGGTCCTCGGGGTCGGCCCGTCGCAACGAGTCGGACTCGGCCCGGAAGCCGAACAGTTCGCGGATGCCGTCGAGGATTCCCATTGCCCGATGGTATGCACAGTCGGGACTTTAGTTGCTCGGGGTGCGGGCTGGTGTCGAGCCGGAGTTACGCGGACTCCAGTTCTCGCTCCAGGTCGCGGAGGCGCTCGACGCGCGCCTCGGTCGAGGGGTGGGTCGCGAACAGCCGCATGATGCCGCTGCCCTTGAGCGGGATGATGAAGAAGGCGTTCATCCCGGCGTTGTCGCGCATGTCCTCCTGGGGGACGCGGTCCATCCGACCGTCGATCTTCAAAAGGGCGGAGGCAAGCGCCGCCGGGCGACCGGTGATGAGCGCGCTGCCGCGGTCGGCGGCGAACTCGCGGTAGCGCGAGAGCGTCCGGATGAGGACGAAGGAGACGAGCCAGACGGCGATGGAGGCGACGAACGCGACGATGAAGGCGCCGCCGCCCTGGTTGCGGTCGCGCCCCCCGCCGCCGAACAGCCAGCCCCAGCGCACGACCATGAACGCGAGCGTCGAGATGGTCGAGGCCAGCGTCATCACCATCATGTCGCGGTTCTTCACGTGCGAGAGCTCGTGGGCGAGCACGCCCTCTAGCTCGTCGTCGTCGAGCGTGTTCAGCAGGCCGCTGGTCACGCAGACCGCCGCGTGGTTCTGCGAGCGTCCGGTGGCGAACGCGTTCGGCACCCGGCTGTCGGCGACGGCGACCGTGGGCTTCGGCAGGTCGGCCTGCTGGCAGAGCCGCGAGACCATCGCGTGGAGGTCGGGAGCCTCGCTCTCGGAGACCTCGTGGGCCCCCATGCTCCAGAGGGTGATGCGGTCGCTGAAGTAGAAGTTGGCGAACTGGAAGCCGACCACGATGAGGCCGAACAGCAACAGCCCGCCGCCGAAGTACCAGACGACGACGTAGCCGAAGACGATGGTGAGCGCGAACAGGAGCAGCATCGTGACCACCATCCGGAACCGCAGTCCCCAGTCCGGTTTCCACTGCATGGCCCCACGTAACCGCCGGGGCGGCTTAAACTCCCCGTCGTCGGAACCGGACGCCGCCACCCCCTCGGCGATTGGAAAGACCTATATCCGTCCTCTTCACTGCAAGCAGGCAATGTACCGCTGTACCCGTCCCGGCTGCCGCTGGCAGGCCATCGCGCCGACGGAGCAGGCCGCCCGCGAGCAGTACGTCGACCACCTGCTCGACGAGCACGTCACCGAGGTCGAGGCCGACATCCCCGAGGGGATGGTCCAGATAAAGCTCGGCGCCGACGAGGAGTGGCGCACGGTCACCCCCGAGGAGGCCCACCAGCTCCACCAGGACCACCACGGCGACGAGGACTGACCGGCCACGCGTTCTCGGAATCGCCCGTCAGTGGGCCCCGGGTCAACAACGGTAAAAGCCCGCCCTGCCTACGGGAGCCAATGACTACCGGCGAGTTCTGTCCCTCCTGTGGCGCGCCAGTCGAGGCCGCCGCCCACGACGACCGTGGCGACCCGGGGAGCGCCGGCACCCGGCGCGAGCGGGCGCTCTGCGACGCCTGCTACTTCGAGCGCTACGACCTCGTGGACGCCCCGGAGCGCGTCGACGTGCAGGTCTGTGCGCGCTGTGGTGCGGTCCACCGGGGGAACCGCTGGGTGGACGTCGGCGCACGCGACTACACCGACGTCGCCGTCGACGAGGTGACCGGGGCGCTCGCGGTCCACGCCGACGCCGAGGACGTGAACTGGGTGGTCGACCCCGAGCAGGTCGACCAGAACACCATCCGGATGCACTGTCACTTCTCCGGGGAGGTCCGGGGCACCCTGCTCGAGGAGTCCGTGACGGTCCCGGTCCGCATCTCGCGGGGCACCTGCACCCGGTGTGGCCGCATCGCCGGGGACTACTACGCGAGCGTCGTCCAGCTGCGGGCGACCGACCGCACGCCGACGAGCGAGGAGGTGGATCGCGCGAAGACGGTCGCGGCCGAGATCGTCGCCGACATGGAGGCGACGGGCGACCGCAACGCCTTCGTCACCGAGGTCGACGAGACGCCCGACGGACTCGACCTCAAGCTCTCGACGACCAAGATCGGCACGAAGGTCGCCCGGAAGCTCGTCGAGGAGTTCGGGGGGACCGTCTCCGACTCCGAGACGCTCGTCACCGAGGACGAGGACGGCAACGAGGTCTACCGCGTCACCTTCGCCGTCCGCCTGCCGCCGTTCGTCCCGGGCGACGTCATCGACCTGCGGGACGACGACGGGGGACCGGTCCTCGTCAGGAGCGTCCGGGGCAACCTCAAGGGCGTCCGGCTCGCGACCGGCGAGGCCTACGAGGCCGGCTACGAGGACGGCGACCACCCCGACGCCCGCAAACTCGGCAGCGTCGACGACGCCCAGGAGACGACCGTCGTCGCGGTCGAGGACGCACACGCCGTCCAGGTGCTCGACCCCGAGACCTACCGGGCGACGACCGTTCCGCGGCCGGACTTCTTCGACCCCGACGCCGAGGTCGTACCGGTACTGAAAAGCCGCGCGGGCCTCCACGTCCTCCCCGATGCGTGACTCGCTGGCGGCGCTCGTCCGCAAGCCCGACGCGGAGGTGGTCATCGCGGCGCTCCGCGAGGAGGGCGTCTACGACGACGAGCGACGGGTCCGCACCCACGACGAGGCGACCGTCGAGCTGCCGGTGACCGCGCCCCCGAGGACCGTCGCCGTCCTCGACGTGGTCCGGCAGACCGACCCCGCGTTCCGCGGCGGGGGACTCGACGACCTGCTCCGGGAGCGCGGCTGGACCGACGAGGAGATCGACGCCGCACCGGGCTCCTGGGCCGTCGTCGGCTCCGTCGTTCTCGTGACGTTCGGCGACTGCGAGCGCCGCGAGGAGGTCGGCGAGGCCCTCCTGGAGCTCCACGGCGAGGCGGACACGGTGCTGGCGAACGGCGGCGTCTCGGGCGAGCACCGCGAGCCGACCGTCGAGGTGGTCGCCGGGTCGGGCGAGACGGAGACCGTCCACACCGAACACGGAACCCGCTACGGACTCGATCTCGCGGAGGTGATGTTCTCGCCGGGGAACAAGGCCGAGCGCGCCCGGATGGGCGAGGTCGTCGCCGACGGCGAGCGCGTCCTCGACCTGTTCGCCGGCATCGGCTACTTCACGCTCCCGATGGCCCGCGCCGGCGCCCGCGTCACCGCCGTCGAGCGCAACCCGACGGCGTTCCGCTTCCTCCTCGAGAACGCCGTCCTCAACGGCGTCCAGGATCGAATCACCCCCATCCGCGCCGACTGCCGGGACGCCGTCGCGGCCGCGGTCGACCGCGGCGACGCCCCGTTCGCGGAGCGCGTCGTCATGGGCTACTACGAGGCCCACGACTACCTCGACGCCGCGCTCGACGCGCTCGAAGCCGGCGGCGTCGTCCACTTACACGAGGCGACGCCGGAGCCGCTGGGCTTCGAGCGCCCGGTGTCTCGGCTGGAGACGGCGGCCGAAGAGCGCGGGCGTGCCGTGGACGTACTCGACCGCCGCGTCGTGAAGAGCCACAGCGAGGGCGTACAGCACGTGGTCGTCGACGCTCGCGTGACGTAGCTCCGGGGAGCACCTGCTGTTTTCCGGTATGGTGGTCTTCCCCTGCCGGGTCAGCCCCACTCGGCGCGGAGCCGCGCGAGCTGCTCGGCGTCGTGGCCGTAGACCACCTCGACGGCGTCGTTGACCCGTTCGAGCTCCCGGACGCGCTCGAGGCTCCGCCGCCAGGCCGTCCGGTCCCAGAGCAGCCCCGCCCCGAGGGGCACGCCGTCCTCGTAGTTCGCCGGGAGGTACGCCTGGTCGCTCGTCAGGACGACGGTGCCCGGGTCATCGAGGTGGAGCACCGCGCCGAGGAGCCCGGGGGTGTGGCCGGGCAGGTGGACGAGTTCGACGCCCTCGAACGGCGTCAGCCGGTCGCCGAAGACGACCGACCAGTTCAGGTCGTAATCGAAGTCGCCGGCGACGTAGGCGCCGCTGCCCTCGTCGGTCTTCGCGCTGTAGTAGGCGTACTTCACCTCCTCCTCGTGGACCAGGACGGGGACGTCGGTGCCGTCGAACAGCGAGAGCCCCCCAGCGTGGTCGATGTGAAGGTGGGACAGCAGGACGCAGTCGACGTCCGCGAGGTCGTAGCCGACGGCCGCCAGGTCGTCTTCGAGGTGGTGGTCGCGAGCGTCGTAGTGGTAGACCTCCTGGTAGAGCTGGTCGGGCCAGTGGCCGTCGCCGCAGGCCGGGTGCGAGCCGGTGTCCCAGAGGATGGTCCCCTCGGGGTGGTCGATGACCAGGTTGAAGACGTTGGTCTCGACGCGCTCGACGACCGGGTTCGGCTCGCGTTCGGAGGCGACGGTAGTTCCCTCGACCATCCCGTTCGGGTCACCGAGGATGTGCCCGCGGTCCAGTATCTCGACAGTGGCGTCTACCATACCATCGGTGGGGCACGAGAGCACGATATACGTGGTGGTCGCCTGGGCGAGCGGCGGGTGGCTGCGGGGCGCCCCTCGACCACTACCGCGACTGCGTGCCGGCCAGCGCGGCGCCGACGCGCCCGACGCCGGTGGCAACCGGCGACGGGAGCGTGTCGAACGCGACGTGCTTCGCAGGATGGTACCGTGGGTGGTAGCGCTCGCGGGTGACGACCACGTGCTCCGCCGACCGCCGGATGACGAGCGGTCGGTCGGGGCGATCCTCGCGGTAGACCGTGACACCGGGGAGCCGCGAGAGCGACGACGCCGCGAAGCCCGGCGGCACCCGGACCCACTCCTGGGGCGAGAGCGTAAGCGACTCGCCCGGGGCTAGCCGTCGGGCGCGGCGGAGGTGGTAGCTGGACACCATACGGAGTGTCCGAGACCCGGTTCGACCATAACCCTCCTGCAAGCGGAGTGAAAGTGAAACTGTGGGATGGCGGCCCGGTCGACCCCGCGTCTGACGGGTGGCTGACGCCGCCGGGACGGTCGGCTACTCGGTGTCCCAGACGTCCGCCATCGGACTCCGGCGACCGGCGCGCTCGTCACCGCCGCGGCGCGAGCGGCGACCCGAGACCCCCGTTTCGCTCGTCCCGGATTGTTCGACCCCGTTCTGCGCCGCCCCCCCGCCGTCGTCGCTGCCCGGGTCCGGCTGGTTCGCCCCCTCGCGGTTCCGGCTCGAACCGCCCGACACCTCGACGACGGCCGCCGCCGGATCGAACGCGGGGAGGGTCGGCCGCTCCATGGCCTCGACCTGCGCTGCGAACCAGTCCGGCAGGTCGCTCCGGGCGCGCTCGAAGAGGTCGAGCAGGCTCGAATCGGCGAGGTAGGTCGCGCCGTAGTCCTCGGGGGAGCGTACCACCCGCCCGCAGGCCTGGATGACCGTGCGGAGCGCCGTCCGGTAGTACCAGGCCCACTGCCCCTCCGAGAGGCGCTTTGCGACGCTGGAGTCTCCGGTGTTCAGGAAGGGGGCCTTGCAGAGCACCTGCCAGCGGGCCAGCTCGCCTTTCAGGTCGAGGGCCTCCTCCATCTTCACGGCCAGGAACACGTCCGGGTCGTCGGTGGCCTTCCACGCCTCGAGGTCGGCGTCGCGGTGCTCGCGGTCGTGGACGCGGACCCGGTCGCCGACGCCGAAGTTCCGGAGCAGGCGGGCGAGCTCGGCCTGGATGTCGTAGGAGTGGGCGTGGACGATGCCCTTCTCGTCCGGGTGGGCCTGCATGACGCGGACGACCGTTCGGGCGATCTTCGGGAGCGTGGTCTCCCGGTGCTCGTAGGTCATCTTCCCCTGGGTCACGTCGTAGAGGGGCCGGTTCTCCAGTGGGAACGTGTGCCCGACGTCCACGAGGGCGACGCGGGCGGGGTCGAGGCCCACCTGCCGGCAGAACGCCGCCTTGTCGAGGATGGTCGCCGAGAGGAGCGCAAAGCGATTCCCGCGGTCCCAGACCGTGTGGTGGAGGTAGCGCTCCGGGTCGAGGGGCTTGATGGTGACGTCGCCGCCAGCGTGGCCGTCGCTCGCCGCCGACTCGTCGGCGGCGGCTACCGACCCGGCCTGGTCGACCACCCAGGTCGTCGGGCTCTCCGGGTCGCGGTAGTCCTCGACGAACCAGCCCAGTTCGGAGATGACCTCCTGCAGCCGGTCGCGCCGGGCGGCGTCCTCGGCGGTGAGTTCGGGCTGGGCGAGCAGGTCGTCTTTCGCCCGCTCGCAGACCGCCCGCAGGTTCTCGGCGAAGCGCTCCGCGCGGTCCGGCCCGTCGATGGCCGGCACCCGGATGTCGTCCCAGACGGGGACGGTGCGGGCGTTCAGGTCGATGGTGGCGTACATCTCCGCCCACTCGGCCAGGCCGTGAGCCTCGTCGATCACCACTACGTCCCGCCTGCGGAACACCTCGGAGCCGGCGGTGTGCATGAAGTACGCGAGCGTCGTCGCCGCGAACTCGCGGTTCGAGGCGATGGCCCGGTCCGAGAAGTACGGACAGCGGTGTTTCACCGAGCAGTCGAAGCCCGCCTGCCGGGCGCATGGCGCCTGATTCACCGGCGTGGTCTCCTCGCCCCGGAGGATGCAGGTGTAGTTTCGCTTCCCCCGGATGATCTGGAGGTCGTCGAGCAGCGGCTCCGCGGCCACGTCGTCTAGCTGGGAGACCTGCGGGGTGGTGTAGTACGCGCCGGTCGCCTCGCTCGGGGCGGCCTCCGAGACCCGGCGCGCACAGCCCATGATGGCCCGCGCGAGCAGGGACTTCCCGCTTCCGGTCGGCGCGCGCACCAGCACCACGTCGTTGCCGTCCGCGAAGGCCGCCCGGATACGCCGGAGCGCAGTCTGCTGGTTCCCGCGATAGGAGGGCGCGGGGAACTCGGTCTCGATGCGCGCGGGGTTCACTCTCGGTGCGACTCTCGCCACCGTCGTAAAGCCACCGAAGCCGGCGGGTCGGCCAGTCGCTTCTCGACTGGCCGAAAGCGGGGGTCCGATGCGCGTCGAGCGCGCTACGAGTCAGAGCCGCCGGGCAGCGCCGCCACGTCCGCCGCACTCGGGTGGTCCGGGAGCGCCTCGATGCACGAAAAGCAGAGGAAGTGCTCCGTGCCGTCCTCGAACTCCAGGGTCATCCCGCCGGTCTTCGTCCCGGAGACAGACCAGATGCCGGCGATACCGCCGGCCACCGGTACCTCGCTGCCGCAGCCGTCACACCGGTCGCCCATACGAAGACCAGGCGAGCCAGGCCTATAGCCTTCCCGACACGCTCAGGGGTCGCCGGGCGCCAGGCGCACGTCGTCATATCCAGCGGTCGGCACGAGAATCCGGTCCTGGTGGACGCTATCGAGGGCTCGTGGCGGGTGCCCGGCCCCCGTCCCCGCTCGATTTTTGTCCCTGCCGGCCGACACTCCGGGCATGGAGGTCAACTGCGAGGGCTGTGCCGGCTGCTGCGTCGACTGGCGCGCCATCGCCCCGCCCGACCTCGATCTCGACCACGAGCGTCGCGGCCAGTACCGCCCCATCGACGACACCTACAACCTGGTCGTGCTCACCCGCGACGACGTCCGGGCGTTCCTCGACGCCGGCCTGGCCGACGCGTTGACGCCGCGGCTCTTCCACGCCGACGACGGCGTCGAGATAGACGGCGTCGAGCTGGCGGCCATCGAGGGTAAGCCGGTCTTCTTCGTCGGCCTCCGCAAGCCCCCCAAGCCGGTCGGGCCGTTCGGCGCGGCAGCGACCTGGCTCCCTGCCTGTGCGTTCCTGGACCCGGGAACGCTCCAGTGTCGCATCCACGATACCGAGCTCTACCCGACCGACTGCACGGAGTACCCCGGGCACAACCTCGCGCTCGACGCCGAGACCGAATGCGAGCGCGTCGAGCGCGGCTTCGGCGGCGCGCGGCTGCTAGACGATGATCCGCCCGACAGCCTGGCCGGCCTGATGCTCGGCCCGCAGGCGGTCGGCCAGAAGGTGTTCCTCTACCCGGAGCCGGCGGCCCTCGAGGGCGTGGTCCGCCGCGTCGCTGCCGGCGACCTCGACCGGGAGACGCACGCCGAGTTCGTCGCCACGGCCGCCGCGAGCGCGCCCGGGACGACCGAGATAGACCCCGCGCACTACGAGCAGGCCGTCGAGCGGGCGCGGACGGCCGACTCCTGGGCCGGTCGGGTCGTCGAGGAGTGGACCGCGCGGGCCGGCGAGTGCCTGGACCCCGAACAGGCTGCCGACGCCGAGGAGGCGTGGGGCGCTCCACCCACGCCGGGCTGGGAGTAGCCCGCGAGAGACGACTCTCGACCGCTGTCGGTGAGTGTGCGAACAGACGGCACTGGCAGTTGCCGGGTGTCCCGCCCGGTCTCTCGGGACAGCTCGAACCCGCGCTCGCGACGCAGTGCGCCGTGCTCCCGCCTCGGCTGCGTCGCGACGACTCGTCAGGGCATGGCCCGCCCTGGTTCCGTTTTCGGATTTAAACGTTCGCGTCGAACCACCTGTTCTGGGAGGTTCGACGAGAACCGCCGGAAGTCGGCGGCTTACAAAAACTTACAACGGCTTACAAACCGTCGCGACCGGGGTCGAACCGCCCGGCGCGGGGTTCGGTCGGTCTACTCGTCCCTCGTCGGGGCTCGGAGCGGTCGAACAGTTAAGCGTTCGGCCGCTGTCCTCTGTTCTATGCGCGTTCTCGTCACAGGCGCGACCGGGTTCGTGGGGAGTCGACTCGTACCCGCGCTGCTGGAGGCGGGCCACGAGGTGACCGTGCTGGTCAGGGACGCGGGGCGGTTCGACGGACCGGCGACGGTCGAGGTCGTCGAGGGGGACCTGCTGGAGCCGAGGAGCTTCGAGCCGTCGCTGTCGGGCGTCGACGCGGCCTACTACCTCGTCCACTCGATGCACGCCGGGGAGTCGTTCGCGGAGCGCGACCGGGTGGCGGCGCGGCACTTCGCCCGCGCGGCGAGCGAGGCCGACGTCGAGCGCGTCGTCTACCTCGGCGGGCTGGGCGCGGCGCGTGACAGGCTCTCTGCGCACCTCCGCTCTCGCCGCGAGGTCGAGACCATCCTCGCCACCGGCGAGTACGCGCTGACGACGCTCCGGGCGGCCGTCATCGTGGGCGCGGGGAGCGCCAGCTTCGAGATGATCCACCAGCTCGTAAACCGCCTGCCCGTCATGGTGACCCCGCGGTGGGTCCGGACCCCCTGCCAGCCCATCGCAATCGGCGACGTGATCGAGTACCTCGTCGGCGTGCTCGACCACCCGGAGACGGCGGGGGAGACCTACGAGATCGGCGGCCCGGACGTTCTCACCTACGAGCAGATGCTCACCCGGACCGCCGACGTCCTGGGCCGGCGGCTCCAAATCGTCCCGGTGCCCGTTCTCTCGCCGACGCTCTCCTCGTACTGGGTCGACCTCGTGACCGACGTCCCGGCGACCGTCGCCCGGCCGCTCATCCTCGGGCTGCGCAACCCGGTGGTCGTCACCGAGGACCGCATCCGCGACGTCGTCCCCGTCGAGTTGACCCCCTTCGACGTCGCCGTCCGGCGGGCGCTGGCCGCCTACGACGAGACTGTCGAGCCGACTCCCGAACCCGCCGCGCCGGTGGAGGCGAGCGGGGAGGGCGACCCGGATGGCCGGTGAGGTCCCGCCAGAGCGCCGGCTGTTCGGCGAGACCTGGGTCTACGAGAGCATCGTCGGCGCCATCCCCGGCCTCGGGCTGACCGACACCCAGGCGGTCCTCGTCCAGTTCGGCGTCTTCGAGGCGGGGGTGCTCGTCCTGTCGGCCGCCTACGGGCTCTGGAACGCGGTCGTGCCGGGCACCGTCGCGGTGCTCGTCGCCGCCCTCGGGAGCGCGTTCATGCTCGACCTCGGCAGCCGCGTCCGCCGCCTCGACGTCCCCGAGCGTTACCGCCGTCTGCTGTTCGCCTCGCGCATCGAGGTGGTCCTCGGCCTGTTCGCCTACGTCGGGCTGGTCACCTACCTGTTCGTCTACGATCCGCGACGGGGGAGCGAGCCGCTCCTCCGGTCGCTCCTGGGGCCGGAGCCGCCGTTGCTTCCGACCTACCTTCTCCTTTTGGTGCTCTGGGACCTCTGCTACCGCATCGGAACCGGGTGGTGGGCCGCGGTGGTCGCGCTCTGGCGCTCGTCGCGGTACGCCTTCGACGACGAGACCGCGGCGGCGCTCCGGGCCATCGACCTGCGGAACGCGGCCTTCGGCCTGCTCCAGCTCGCGCTCGTCCCCTTCGTGGCCGCGGAGCCGCTGCTCGTCGCGGCCGTCGTCGGCCACGTGATAGCGGTGGTGACAGTCTCTGGACTGTCGGTAGCGCGACTCAGAAGGGGCGCTATTTCGAGTTGATCTTCTTGAACTGGTTGAGCAGGTCCTCGGCCGAGTCCCCGGAGTCGTACTCTACCTTGCCGCGATACTCCGTTCGCGTGTCGTCAGCGCCGATGTCAACGGTGCTGTTTTTCTGTTCACGGCGCTCGTGTTCGTCTTCGTCGTAGGCACCCATTGACATGCTACTCGACTACATCCTTGGTAACCATTGACTATCAATGTAACGGATGATAACGACGAATTTCGTATCGGCGTCTCCGCGGGTGGTTAGAAGGAGACTGGATCGGGACCGGCGATGCCCATCGGGGTGGGGTCGCGGTCGGAGTAGCCCTGTCGTCCGATGGCCTTCTTCGAGACCGACCCGTAGAGCGTGGCCACCGCGTCCTCCGCGTCCAGGAACGTCTGCTCGCCCGTGCGCTCGAGCACCGTCTGCAGGCGCTCGGTGCCGTTGGGGAGGTCGAGGACGAAGTCGCCGTGGTGCTCGGCGATCTCGGAGGCGGTCGCGGGGTACTGGTAGGCCGTCAACAGAGCGGTCGCGTCGTGCAGTGACATCGAGCGAAACATCGCGAACGTTAATTATAACTGTTTTCCATGAACGACCTTCGATTCCTCCATCTGTGGGGCATCACCTTAGTTGGGATTATATGTCGCAAACGCTTTCGGGCCGGGCCTCCCTCGTTCCGGCGTGACCGTCTACGCCGACCTCCACGTGCACACGACGAACTCCGACGGGACGCTCGTCCTGGCCGACCTCCCGGCGGCGGCGAGACGCGCCGGCGTCCGGGTCGTCGCCGTCACCGACCACGACCGCGTCCATCCGGACCTCGACGCCCCGTTCGTCGGGCGCGACGGCGTCACCGTCGTCCACGGCATCGAACTCCGGGTCCGTCCGACCGACGGCGAGGAGGTGGACGTGCTCGGCTACGGCGTCGAGCCGACGCCGGCGCTCCGGGCCGAACTCGACCGCATCCAGGCAGACCGGGTGCGCCGGGGCCGGGCCATCGTCGAACGCGTGGAGGCCCGACTCGGCGTCGAACTCGACATCGAGGTTCGCGAGGGCACCGGGCGCCCGCACGTCGCCCGGGCCGTCGTCGCCCATCCGGACTCCGGCTACGACGAGGTGCAGGCGGTCTTCGACGACCTCATCGCCGACGACGGCCCGTGCTACGTCGCCCGCGACGTCCCCTCCTTCGAGCGCGGCGTCTCCCTCCTCCGCGAGAGCTGCCGGCTGGTCGGGCTGGCCCACCCCTTCCGCTACGACGACCCGGCCGCGGCGCTCGCGCTCACGCGCGACCTGGACGCCGTCGAGCGCTACTACCCCTACGGTCGCGAGGTGGACCCCACCCCGATCGAGCGCGCCATCGAGGCGTTCGACCTGGTGCCGACCGGTGGGAGCGACGCCCACGGGACGGAACTGGGCCTGGCGGGGCTCTCCCGCGCCGAGTTCGACCGCGTCCGCAGGCGGCTCGGGATGCCGGAGTCGCAGGGTTCAGGTGTCCGCGACGCGTAGAACGGGTATGCGCTGTCACTACTGCGACCATGCCGCCCGCGAGACCGAGGGGCTTGCGAGCCGCGCCGACCCGGCCTTCGGGTCCGGCGAGGCCGACATGGTCGTCGAGAAGGACGGGGTCCGGGTGGGGCTCTGCGAGGCGCACTTCCGCGAGCGTCTAGAGGAGCTCGCGGACTCGCCCGCGCTCGAACGGCTGGGCGAGGAGCTCGACATCGACCGCGAGTGAGCGGGACCCCGGCCGAGATTTTTCACTCGTCGGTCCGAATCTGCCGGGGAACCAGCTCTCGAACGACCAGTACCAGTTCGAGGGAGTCGAGACCGTTCTAGAAGCAAAGAGTACCCGGGCTTCACCGTCGGCCCAGGGCCTACACGCGGCCGGCGTCGACGTCGATGGCGTCGACGGGGCAGACGTCCACGCAGAGCATGCAGTCGATGCACTGCGCTTCGTGGGTGGGGTCGGCCTTGCGCTCGCTCTCGGGGTGGCCCGGGCTGTCCACCCACTCGAAGACGTCGACGGGGCAGTCCTCCAGGCAGGCGCCGTCGGCGATGCAGATGTCGAAGTCCACCGCCACGTGCGTGCCGTGG
>Ga0102959_1000256_pt1 | contig 16512 bp, 14 predicted proteins | sample SalPonF2_B_D2_MG_FD_84520 | JGI IMG/M metagenome (GOLD analysis project Ga0102959, IMG submission 84520) | Salt pond soil microbial communities from South San Francisco under conditions of wetland restoration - Salt Pond MetaG SF2_B_D2_MG ...
CCAGGGCGGCGCCCTGGGCTGGTGAATCTCAGGCTTTCAGCCTGGAACGGCGACGGCCCCGCAGTCGCGGAGCGATGTGGCTCCGAACTCAGAACTTCCCCTGCAACAGCCTCGCTCCCGTCTTCGCCTTCGGCTGCGCCGCGGCAGGCCGCTGGCGCTGGCGGCTCTTTCGCGCGGCTTCGCGGAGCGCCGTTGCCCTGCAATCGTCAATCTACAAATCGTCAATCGCTTCCCGCCCTCCTGCCGCCTGCCTTCTTGCCGCTTGCCTTGCCGCTGGCGAGCGCCGCGGCCGTGCAATCGTCAATCATCAATCTACTAATCGTCAATCGCTTCCCCGCCCTGCCCTGCCGCAAGACCCGGCTGCCGGGGCTTGGGCTCTAACCCGTCTGCACCGGCTCCAGGTCCGCCAGGGGCACTTCCATCTCGAACACGCCGGACTGCACCACCGCGTGGCCTTTCTCCGCGTTGATCCGCACGAGCGTGGCCCGCTTGTTGAACGGCACCACAAACACCGGCTCGCCCGGCGGGGTGGCAAGCAGCGCGTCGCGGCTCTTTCTGGCGGCCTTGGAGTCTTCGCTTCGGCGTTGGATCGGCTTCGGCGCGGCGGGCTGCGGCGTGTCGTGGCGGCCCTTTCCGCCGCCCTTGCCGTGGGCATGGCCCCGGCCGGGGTGCTCGTGCCGGGCGAAGGGGCCGGTCTGCGGGAACAGGTCCTGCAGAGAAAGCTCCTGCTCGCCCTCGCTGGTGGAGACCTTCGCCCGCAGGCCGGGCAGGTTCACCTCCAGCACCTCGCCCATGCCGGGCGCCTTGGCGATGGGCACGGTGTCGCCCACTTTCAGCCGCCCGACGGCCGCCAGCCACGTGTCGAACTGCCGGGCGCGCTGCTTCTGCATCTCCAAACTGCGGTGGTACTCCTGGCGCATGCGCTCCACCTCGGCGCGGGCGTGCTGGCTCTGGCCGGCCTCGTCCAATATCTGACGGCGAAGACGATTGATCTCCTGCCGCACCTTCGCCTGGCCGAGGTCCGGCATCAGCTCGCGCAGCGGCGTTTCCACCTGCAGGCGGTCCACGTTCACCACGGCCAGTTGCTTGTGGAACTCCAGGCGCACCAGCGTGCCTTCCTTGTTCATGGACGGCACGTGCACGGTGTCTCCGGGCTTCATCTCTCCCAGGCGGGCGAGCCAGGCTTCGAACTCCTCCCGCAGGCGGTGCAGGTCGGCCAGTTTCGCCTCGTAGGCCTCCTGGCGGCTCTGTGCCTCGAGTTGCGCCTCCTTGGCGCTGCTGCGGGCGTCCTCGGCGTTCTGCCGGGCGATATTGGTGGCCTGGATGGCGCGGCGGAACATCTTGCCCTGCCCGCTGAGGTGCCGCCGGGCGCGGGCGATCACCCGCCGGGGCGCGCCCAGCCGCTCGGCCACGGTGATGGCGTGGCTCTCGCCGGGCGTGCCGATCAGAAGCCGGTAGGTGGGGCTGAGCGTCTTCGTGTCGAACTCGACGGAGGCGTTGTCCACGCGGTTTTGGTTGAAGGCGTAGGCCTTCAGCACGCTCAGGTGGGTGGTGACCATCCCCAGACAGCCGATCTGGCGCAGCTCGTCCAGCACGGCCTGTCCGATGGCGCCGCCCTCGTCCGGGTCGGTGCCGCTGCCGAGTTCGTCCAGCAGCACGAGGCTCTGCCGGTCGGCCTTGCGGAGGATGTGCTTGATGCGCTGGATGTGCCCGCTGAAGGTCGAGAGCGACTGCTCCAGCGACTGCTCGTCTCCCACGTCGATGAAGATATCCCGGAAGACCGGCAGCGCGGCGCCGCGCTGGGCGGGGATGAACAGGCCACTCTGGGCCATCAGCACCAGCAGGGCGACGGTCTTGAGGGCCACGGTCTTGCCGCCGGTGTTGGAGCCGGTGATGATCAGCAGATCGAAGTCGCTGCCGAGCCGTACGTCGATCGGCGTGACGTGGTGGCGCTTTTCCGGCGGCAGGCCGGCCTCGAACTGCTGGCGGTCCTGCTCGATCAGCAGCGGGTGGCGGGCTTTGAGGAATTGCAGCGAGCCGTGCTCCGCCACCTCCGGGCGGGTCATCTCGAACTGGTAGGCGTACTGCGCCTTGGCCGAGAGCACGTCCACGTGGGCCAGCGCCCGGAGGGTGGAGGCCATTTCCTCCGCCCGCTTGTGGATGCGCACGGCCAGCTCATTCAGCAGGCGCTGCACCTCGTGGCGCTCGTCTTCCCGCACGTCGGCGAGCCGGTTGTTGAGCTCCACGCAGGCGTTGGGCTCCACGAAGACCGTGGCCCCGGTGTTGGACGCGCGATGGACCACGCCCGGCAGCCGGCCGCGGTGGTCCCAGCGCACCGGCAGCACGAAGCGGTCTCCGTGCATCGTCACGCTGGCCTGGGTGAGAAGCTTGGCCACGTCCGGGTTCTTGACGTAGCTGTAGATCACCTCGCGAATCTGCTGTTCGATGGCCTGGGCGCCTCGGCGCAGCTCCGCCAGGCGCGGCGAGGCGTCGTCCCGCACGGCGCCGTCGGCGTCGATGACCGCGCGGATCGCCTTGACCTCCCCGTCGAAGGCGCCGATCTGCTGGACGAACTCGTGCAGCAGGTCGCAGTCTTCCGGCAGGGCGGCCAGGTACGCCCGCACGTTGGCCGCGCCGTCCAGGGCGCTGGCGATCTGGGCGAAGTCTTCCCCGGCAGCGCCGCCGGCGGGCACGGCCCGCTTGAGCGGCCCGGAGATATCCGTCACGCCGCCGAACGGCGGCAGGCCGACCTCGCGCAGCACGCGGACCATCTGCTCGGTCTGGCGGAGCCAGCGGGTAATCGTCTCCGGGTTGCGAGACGGGCCGATCTTCAGCGCCTGCCGCCGCCCGAGGCTGCAGGCGGCGTAGCGGGCCAGCACGTGGCGCACGGCGTCGAACTCGACCTTGGAGAGTGTGAAGGAGTCCACGGGAATACCTCGCTGGATGCGCCCGATTATACGGCGAATCCGACCCGCGCGAAGGCGCTTGCCGCCGAAAGCGCCGGCCGGTACACTTTCGGTTTCCGCATAGGCTCCAGACACACTCGAAAGGAGTGCAGAAGCTCATGGCGAAGCGAAACGGCAACCCGCACCTGTTTACGAGCGAGTCGGTGACCAAGGGCCACCCGGACAAAGTGGCCGACCAGGTGTCGGACGCGATCCTGGACAGCCTCATCCGGCACGACCCGAACGTCCGCGTGGCGTGCGAGACGATGGTGACCACCGGGCTGGTGGTGCTGGCCGGCGAGGTGACGGTGCATAACGAGAAGGCGGCCCGCGCGCTGGAAAGCGCCGAGCAGACCGCCCGCGAGGCGATCCGCTCGATCGGCTATGACGACCCGGCCACGGGCTTCGACTACCGCTCCTGCGCGGTGGTGCGGGCTTTGCACAGCCAGTCGGCCGATATTTCCCAAGGCGTCACCAAGGGCAAGGGAGAGCACAGGGAGCAGGGCGCGGGCGACCAGGGGCTGATGTTCGGCTTCGCCTGCCGGGAGACGAAGTCTCTCATGCCGCTGCCGATCTTTCTGTCGCACCGGCTGACCGCCCGCCTCAGCGAGGCCCGCGAGAGCGGCGAGCTGCCCTGGCTGCGCCCGGACGGCAAGAGCCAGGTGACCGTGGAGTATCTCGATGGCGTGCCGCGGCGCATCCACACGGTCGTCATCTCCACGCAGCACACGGAAGACGTGATCGACCCGAAGACGAAAAACATCTCCGCCAAGGCCCGCCGGGAGATCATCGCCAAGATCATCAAGCCGGTGATCGACGACGAGTGCCCGAAGTTGTGGAACTCCGGCATTATCTTCCACATCAACCCGACCGGGCGGTTCATTATCGGCGGCCCGCACGGCGACACGGGCCTCACCGGCCGGAAGATCATCGTGGACACCTACGGCGGTCGCGGCGCGCACGGCGGCGGGGCCTTCAGCGGCAAGGACCCCTCCAAGGTGGACCGCTCCGCCAGCTACATGGCGCGGCACATCGCCAAGAACATCGTCGCGGCGAAGCTCGCCGACGTGTGCGAGGTGCAACTGTCCTACGCCATCGGCGTGGCGGACCCCATCAGCGTGCTGGTGGATTGCGAAGGCACGCAGACGATCGACGAGCACGTGATCGAGAAGGCCGTGCTGGACGTGTTCCCGCTTCGCCCGGAAGGCATCATCAAGCACCTGGATCTGTTGAAGCCGATCTACCAGAACACCGCCCACGACGGCCACTTTGGCCGGACGGGCGCGGGCTTCAACTGGGAGAAGACCGACCACGTGAAGGACTTGCGCAAGGCCTGCGGGCTGTAGGTTCCCCGCGGCGCGGGCGTCTCGCCTGTGGGCGAGACGCCTCGTGCATCCAGACCGGAAAGACGCTTACGACGCGCGAAATTCCGAGGCGCCGGGCTTGACCGGCCGGGCGGATCGTGCTACATAGACATATTCCCCGCACGGGGCCGTAGCTCAGCTGGGAGAGCGCCTGCATGGCATGCAGGAGGTCTGGGGTTCAAATCCCCACGGCTCCATTACCCATCCGCTGCCCTTCAGCCGGGCCCTGTGCCGGCTTGGCGGCAGGCGGGAGGACCACCCGCATCTATGGCCGGTCGCCGGACTCCCGCCAGGACCGCACCAGCCCGCCGACGATCAGCCCGACGGTCAAACCGCCGACGTGGCCCAGGTACGACACCGTGCTGTCGCCGTTGATCTGCGCCGGCATGCCCAGCAGTTGCAGCAGCACGTACGCGGCCAAGGCCCCGAAGGCCGGCACTCGGAGGAACCGGAACAGCGTGATGATCCCTAAAAACAGGCCGATCCGCGCCCGGGGGTACAGCACCGCGTAGCAGGCCAGCACGCCGGAGATGCCCGCACTGGCCCCCACCAGGGGAATCGTCCCGTCCGGGTCCAGCATGCCGTGCAGCATCAGCCCGGCCAGGTGAGCCCCCGTTAGCAACAGCAGGAACCGCCCTCGCCCCAGGCCGTTCTCCACGTTGTCTCCGAAGATCAGGAAGAAGTACATGTTCCCGATCAGGTGCCACAGCCCGCCGTGCAGGAAGAAACTCGTGAGGATCGTCAACCCGCCGTGCCGGTCCCACTCGGCCGGGATGAACCCCCACCCTTGCAGCACCGCTCCCAGGGTTCCGCCGGCCGTCAGAAGCAGGAATACCCCCGTGCAGATCGCGGCCAGAGCCCAGGTGAGAACCGGCTGAGCGGACAGGTTATTGGCGCCCAGTTCCACGGGCATGCCGAACACGGCCGGTATCCACTTCCACGCGCCTTGCGGGAAGGAGAGCCCCACGGCGTTCTCCCCGCGCAGCGGCGGGCTTGGGCCCTCGGCCGTCACCACCAGTTCCGGCGGCGTGGCGGCCAGCCTGCCGCGCCGCTCCGGAGGCCGCATCGCCCGCGTGGAGGGAAGCGGCGGAGGCGTCGGCCGCGGCGGCGGTGGGGAAGCCGCGGGCTGACCGCTGGCCAGGCTGTACTCGTTCGGGTCGAACCACACCAGTTCGCACCGGCCGCACAGGTCCAGCAGAGCCCTGGTTCCGCCCCCGCCGAAGTCCACCTCCGTCATCGGCTTGCCGCAGCAGGGGCATGGCCGGCCGCGGCCGGACCCGGCGTAGCGGCTCTTTCGGTCAAGCCGGCCGAGGAATTCCGGCGTCGCCGTGCGGCGCAGCACCCGGTACGTGGCCGCCCTGCCGCCACACGCCCCGCAGAGGAACACCGTGCCGGACGGCGTGACACCGGGCGTGAGCTTCTTATTGCACGTCGGGCAAAGAAGCATTCGTTACTCCCCTTCCACAAGCCGGCACAGTCGGCGGATGCCCGGCGGCAGCCGATCCATCGCCTCGCGGGCCTCGGCGTGGCCGTCGCACAGAAGGAACATGGCGCTGCCGCTGCCGGTCACGTGCACGGGCAGGCCGGCGGCCTCGGCGGCGGCGTCTTGCAGGCGGCCCAATTCCGGACACACTCGCCGCGCCGGGCCGGCAAGCTGGTTCACCAGCCGGTCTCGCCAGGCGGAGGGCGGCCGCCGCAGCAGCGCGGCGTCCAGTTGGGGGGCCATCGGCTCCGGCCGGCGGTCGAATTCCGCGTACACCGCGGCCGTGGAGCAGTGCAGGTCCGGCAGGATCAGCACGGCGCAGAACGGGTGCGCCTCGGCCGGCTCGATGCGCTCCCCCCGGCCGGTCATGCGGCAGGCCGGCGGACCGAGGAACAGCGGCACGTCGCTGCCCAGCGTCGCCGCCAGGCGGGCGAGCTCTTCCTCCGGCAGGGCAAGCCCCCACAGCGAGCGAAGCCCGGCCAGCACGGCCGCGGCGTCCGAAGAGCCGCCGCCCAGCCCCCGCCCGGGCGGAATAGTCTTGTGCAACTCGATTTCCACGCCGGCGGCGCTGCCGGTGTGCTCTTGCAGCAGCCGCGCCGCCCGCAGCGCGAGGTTCTGCTCCGGCGGGCCGCAGTCCGCCCCTTCGCACGAAAGCGAAAGCACCCCATCCGTGCGGCGCCGCAGGGCTACATGGTCCCGCAGCGACACGCGGACCACGAAGGAGTCCAGCGGGTGATACCCGTCGGGGCGTCGCGGGCCGACGAGCAGGTTCAGGTTCAGCTTGGCCGGGGCGGCCAGTTCGCTGGTCGCCGTGGCGGGCGAGCGGGTTGAGGAGTCTGTCGGTTCGGGCAAGGGCCTGGCATCTCCCCCGGGCCGACGAGAGCCTCAGCCCGGCCGCGGCATTATGCGCCAAGCGGCGACGACGGGCAAGACAGCCGCTGGCGGTCCCCCCCGGCCGGCCGGCGACGGACTGTCCGCACGTTGCGGTCGTGCGGTACTCGCGCCATGGACAGACTACGCGTGAAGAGTCTTGCCGGAATAGGCTCGCGACGAAGCGGCCCGATCCGAAGAGATCGCCTCAAACAGAGGCATGCCGGCTGCCACGCGCTCGGCGTACTGACGGAGTTTAGTCTCCTTCTCCATCAACGCTTCCGGGTCCGGCGCAGCATCTTCCCGCACCGAAAAGCGACTCGGGCGATAGGCTCGCATTCCCGACCTCCAACAGAAACCAAGGGCGCATCCTGTGCGTAAAAATGCAAGTCGCGCTTCCCTGGCGACCCTCTTCCTTTGGTGCGACGTGTACGTTCATTTTGCGCGGCGTCGCGCTAACGAGCAAGAGGTTTTTTGGTGAGAATTGTGTAAAGACAACGCCAAGCGGCTAGCGCTTTGCGGAGCGCGGAATCGCCACGTTCATCTCGCATTCGGCGGCGAGCTCGATGAGCTCCCCGGCCTCCAGCTCCCCGAGTTGCTTGTTGCGGCCGTCCAACTTCTCGTTGAACTTGATGCACTTCTCCTGCATCTGTTCGTGTGTGTCGGCCGAGCCGCCCACCAAGTGGAAGTTCTTCCCTCGCGTCACGCGGACGGCTTCGTCCTCTCCGTCCAGGCCCACGCCCAGCAGTTTTGCTTCTCTATGCTCACGAACCACAAACACGCTCCCGTCATCCTATGGCCTGTGCGTTCCATTCTAGCCGATGGGCCGGGGTGCTCACAAGCCCCGCGGCGCACAGGGCAGGGGCGGCGATTCTCAGCCCCGGCCGGGGGCGCTGGAGGACTGCTGGTCCAGGTACGACTGGTCGAACTCGTCGCCGCGGAACGTATGGCCGAGGTAGGTCTTGCGGACCAGTTCGTCGTTGATCAGGTCTCGCGGAGGGCCTTCCCGCAGCACCTTGCCGCTGTCGATGATGTACGAGCGGTCGGTGACGGTGAGCGTCTCCCGCACGTTGTGGTCCGTCAGCAGGATGCTGATGCCGCGGTCCCGCAGGCCGCGGATTTCCCGCTGGAGGTCTTCCACGGCGATCGGGTCCACCCCGGAGAACGGCTCGTCCAGCAAGATCATCGTGGGGTTGGTCACCAGGGCGCGGGCGATCTCGAGCTTCCGTCGCTCGCCGCCGGAAAGCGTCCGGGCCGGTTGGCCCTGCACATGGGCCAGCCCGAACTGTTCGAGAAGGTGCTCGCACCGCTCGGCCCGCACCTTGCGGCCCAGGCTCATCGTCTCCAGGATGGCCAGCAGGTTCTGCCGCACCGTCAACCGCTGGAAGATGCTCGGCTCCTGCGAGAGGTACCCCATGCCGCGCCGCGCCCGCTTGTACATCGGCATGCGGGTCACTTCCACCCCGTCGAAGACCACCGTGCCCTCGTCCGGGGTGATCATGCCGATGGTCATCCGGAATGTGGTGGTCTTCCCGGCGCCGTTTCGGCCGAGAAGGCCCACGATCTCCCCTTGACGCACGCAGATGGAGACTTCATCCACAACGGCCCGGCCGCCGTAGCGTTTGATGAGCTTCTTCGTCTCCAGCAGGATCATCGTGTCAACACTCCGGATTGTGGATAATGTGTGCAAACTCTCACGGGGTTGAGGCAGAAAGAGCACGCACCGTGCCGTCCGCCCCGCCCCGCTCTTATCAGAACAGGCGGCTTGTCCAGCCCACGCGGGCGACAAGACGGCAATATATCTACTCTAATCGCATCCATCGCAAGCAGTTATTACCAATCAAGCCCTTGGGCCTCGCCCAAACCATTGCACTTGGCCATGAGGGCATGCCTTAGCCAAGCACAAACTCTTCCCAAACGCAAACCAAACCGCCCCTTTTCGCCTATTGTGCATAACTCGCAAGAACAGGCCGGGTTTGGCATGCCTTCGCCGCCGGAGTCAACGGATGAAGCGCATTCGGCCCACATTTGGAACAATCGGAATGCTCCGCAAACCCGGAACTGGGAAGCCGGACGGCCAGTAGACGAACAGCGCTTTGCCGGTGATGCTGTACCGTGGCACGGTGCCGAGTTTGTAGATCGGCTCCGCGCCTTGTTCATACTTGGGAAGCAGTTGGCCGTCTTTCCGCCACAGCCGCAACGTGGGCGCGGCCGAGGACCAGAGCCGCCCGTCCAGGCTCTGCGGGCTGTTGTCGCCGAGCATGAAGAACTCGTCCAGGTCGTGGTCCCGGTCTGGGTGCTTGGCCAGCACGATCGGATTATTCGTGGTTCCCCAACCGGCCGGGTCCGATGGAATCACGTTCAGTTCCCGCAGCTTGCGGAAGTAGTCTCCGTACGCACCCTCAGGAACCTGGTCCAGCCCGGTTCGCGGACTGGTGTAGTACACATCCCGCATCAGCCGGAGGTGCCAAAGCTGGCTCTTGCCGCCCCAGGTGGAGATGCCCGCGCGCGGCGTCGGAATCGGCGACTGCCGCACCGCCTCCATGCGAGCCTTCAGCCGGGCGTAGTTCGCGTCATACTGCTGGGGGGTGCTGGCCAGCACTCTCTCGCCGTCCATCCAGAGCTCCACGCGATAGTCGGCATGGGCCAGCGCCACGTCAACCCCCCGCCCCGGCTCCAGGGCCCCCAACGCCGCCCGGCCCCACTCCTCCAGGGCGCCGCCCGGCTCGGCCCGGCGAGACAGCAGCACCGTCCCGTCGCCATGCACCTCCGCGATGAACTCCTGCTCAAAGCTCGTCAGCATCAGCGAAACCGCCGACTCCCGGCTCTCCGGACGAAACACCAGCGACAGTTGCAGATCGGTGACGATGTCCCGGTCTTCGTCGATGCCCCTGGACTCGGCGGTCCGCTGGTTGTAGCCGTAGTGGGGCAGGAACCGCGAGCGGTCTCCCGGCTCGAAGGTCAACTCCCCCGCTTCGTCGCCCTCGTAGTAAAACACTCGTCCGCCGGAATCCTGCCGCTTCTTTTGGTCCCAATGCCCGGCGGTCTCTCGCCACCGCGGCGGCCGCGGCGGCTCACCATTGCCCCGGCCGGCGTTCAGGCGCTCGTAGACTTCCCTATCCGGCTGGTAATCGTTGTCGAAGACCACTTGCCACATCGCCTGCTGCGCTTCGGGGGCTTTGCGCCGAATCCGCCAGGCGCAGTCCGGGTCGGCCGCAGCCTCGGGCGTGCGGAAGTCCGCCTCGTCGATGACGCCGTCGCCGCTGAAGTCTTTGCCGGCGCGATAGAAGATGTTCCCGTGGACGATCTCGATCATCTCTCCGGGCCGGCCCACCAGCCGCTTGATGTAGCTCTGCCGGTTGTCCTGCGGGTTCTTGAAGACCACCACGTCCCATGGTTGCGGCTCGCGGTAGTTGTAGAGGTACTTCATCACCAGCACCCGGTCGCCGCCCCGCACCCGTTCCCGCCGCCCGTCCAGCCGGCTGCCGCAGGTCGGGCATACGGCGTCGGGGGCGGGCTCGTCTTCCGGGCCGCGGGCTCGGCGCCCGCTCTGGACCCGTCCATGGGCGAAGGAATACCCGCACGCCGGGCAGGTGAGCTGCAGATGCTCGCCGTAGAGCCTCGGCGCCATGGAGCCAGTGGGGATCACGAACGCCTCCACCACGAACGCGCGCAGCACGAACGCCACGACGATCGCCACCCAGATGCTCTCGAAGGTGTCTCGCGTGGACTGCAACTCGCGGCGCGCTTTGCTTTCGTTCCGGCCCATAGGGCTGCCAACGATAGCCGCCGCGAGCGGCCCGGCCAAGGGGAATTTGGCCGATGGGCGAAGATGGGCGAATCAGGCGTGCAGGCAAGCCCGGCCGACGACGGCATAGACAGAGCCGCCCGGCGTCAGGTCGCTGGTATAGATCGTCACGTGCGGGCAGTGGACCGTGCCGAAGCTCCGCCGCTCCATCGGGGCCACCTCCCGCCGGATGGCGCGGGGTTCTCGAGCGAACTTCACGCGGACCATGGTGATGTGCGGCTGGTAGGCCCGGAAATCTTTGCGGAAGCCCATCTCGGCCAGGGCGCCCTGCAGGGCGGCGTGGAGTTCGGCCAGCCGGCCGGTCTTCTCCGCCACGGTCGCCCAGACCATCCGCAACGGCCCCCGGGCCGGCTGGCAGGCCAGGCCGGTCACGCCCAAGTACATCGGGGGAAAGCCGGCCGCGACTGCCCGCACCGTATCCAGCACGTCGGGCAGAAGATCGTCCTCCACGTCGCCGAGGAATTGCAGCGTCACGTGCAGGTTCTCCGGCGGCACGATGGAGAACTTCGTATTGGCGAACGTCACCCCCTCCTCGGCCAGGGCGGACTCCACCTCCGCCCAGGCATTGGCGAGGGCCGCCCGGACCGCATCGTTCAGATCCAGCGCCAGGAATGTCCGCTGCGCCATGGATGCTCCGCGGTGCTCGCCGTGCGCCCTGTCGGGCGTGGGGCGATCAGAACCCCGTCATGTCCCGGAATTCCTCCAGCCGAGAGTCGATATCGACCCGCTTGACGCTGGTCAGCTTGCGGAGGGAGAAGTCCTCGATGGTCAGGCTGGCGGTGACCGTGCCGTAGGCGATGCCCTGCCGCAGCGCCGCAACGTCGGTGCTGCCCGCGGCCGCCAGGTAGCCCATCATGCCGCCGGCGTAGCTGTCGCCGGCGCCGGTCGGGTCGATCACGTTCAGGCTCGGGTAGCTCGGCAGGGCGCAGACGCGGTCTCCCACGAACAGCAGGCTGCCGTGCTCGCCTTTCTTGACCACCACGAACTGCCGCACCATCCGGGCGATCTCCCGCCCGGCCGTCACGACGTTCGGTTCGTCGGTCAGGAGCTTCGCCTCGCTGTCATTCAACACCACGCCATCGATCTGCCCGAGAAGCTTCACGAGCTTGTCCCGCGTGGTGGTGATCCACAGGTCCATGGTGTCGGCCACCACGAACCGCGGCTCGTGGATCTGCCCGAGAAGCTCCATTTGCAGCTCCGGGTGCGTATTGGCCAGGAACACGTGGCGGCTGTCGCGGAAGCTCTCCGGAATGACCGGCCCGCGTTCGTCGAGCACGTTGAGCTCCACGTCCATCGTGTCGCGCTCGTTGACGTCGTCATCGTGGTAACGGCCATGCCAGCGGAACGTCCTGCTGCCCTTGCGGACCTCCACGCCCGCCATATCGATGCGGTCGTTCTTCTCCAGCGGCTTGAGGAAGCCGTGGGGGCAATCCTCGCCGACGACGCCCACCATGCGGACCTCGCCGAAGAAACTCGCCGCGTACGCGAAGTACACCGCCGAGCCGCCCAGCGCGTCGACGATCTTGCCGGCCGGAGATTCCACGGTGTCTATGCCGATGCTGCCCGTAACAAGAAGACTCATTCGCTTGGCCCCAATCTGTGGTCGGTCTGCTGGAGGTTGTTCACCGGCATAGGGTAACGTTTGCGTGTCCGGCTGTCGATATCTTGCCCGGCATTCGCGGCAAGAAATCGTGCTTGGTTGAAAACCCGGCCCCGCGAGCCTACTGTTCAGTAAGGCATCGCCTGTTGAGGGGGCGCTGTATGCATGCTTCGAACTTCCCGCCGCTTGGACGGTGGGCGGCAAGCTACATAGAAACTGAGAAGAAAGGAACCATGCAGATGAGCAAGACCCAAGAGAACCTCGCCGAGGCGTTCGCCGGCGAGAGCCAGGCGCGGAACAAGTATGCCTTCTGGGCGGCGGCCGCACGGAAGGAAGGCTACCATTACATCGCCAAAATCCTGGAGGAGACCTCCGAGAACGAACGCCGCCACGCCAAGGACCATCTCAAGCTGCTCGGGCAGATCGGCAGCACGGCCGAGAACCTGAAGGCCGCCATCGAAGGCGAAACGCACGAGACGATGACGATGTATCCGCAGTTCGCCGAGCAGGCCGAGGCCGACGGCGAGAAGGAGGCGGCGAACCTCTTCCGCCAGATCGCCAAGATCGAGAAGCACCACGCCGAGCGATACAAGAAGCTGCTGGCGATGGTGGAGAATGGAACGGTCTACAAGCGCGACAAGCCGATCGTCTGGAAGTGCTCCGTCTGCGGCTACACGCACGAGAGCGCCGAGCCGCCGAAGACGTGCCCCTGCTGCAAGCATCCGCGGGAGTACTACGAGCCGGCGGACATGAGCTTCAGCGACTGAGGATCGAACACGGGAATGCAGGGCGGACGGCTACCGACCCGTGGGGCGCGCCTGTGCGGGCGGCGTGCCGCGGGCAACGAGTCGCCCGCCCTGCTACTTCCGCGCCAGGCAGCGGTCGATGCGAGCCAGCGTCCGCTCCCGACCGAGCATCCGCAGCGTGTCCGTGATGCCCGGTGAAACGCTCGTGCCGGTCACGGCCACGCGGATCGGCTGGGCGACCTTGCCCATGCCCAACTCGCGGGCGGTGCAGTAGTCTTCCAGCAGCTTGTGCAGGGCCGCCTCCGTCCACTCGCACACGCCCAGCGTGGCCTTCAACTCCCGCAGCACCTCGTAGCCGGCCCCTTCGTTCTTCTCAAGCACCTTCTTCACCGCCTTGGGGTCGAACTCATATGCATTGTCCGGTCCGAACAGCACGCCGCACTTCGCCACGATGTCCGCGAAGGTCCGGAAGCCGGCACTGGCCCGCAGCACCGTCCGAAGCAAATCATCGTCGTCGGAGGGAATCGGCGTCTCGTTCAGCGAGAGGTAATCCTTGAAGCCGGCCAGCAGGCGGTCTTCGCTCGCCTCGGCCGCGGCGTCCGTATTGAACGCCAACAGCTTCTCGCGGTCGAACTTCGCGTTGGACTTGCCCAGCCGCTCCACGCCGAACAGCTCGATGAGCTCTTGCAGGCTGAACCGCTCGCGCTGGTCGCCGGGGTTCCAGCCCAGCAGGGCCAGAAAGTTGACCATCACCTCCGGCAGGTACCCGGCCGCGCGGAAGGAGTGCACCTCCACGTCGCCGTCGCGCTTGGAGAGCTTGCGGCCCTGCATGTCCATGATCAGCGGCAGGTGGCAGTACCCCGGCTCCGGCAGGCCGAGGGCCTCCCGCAGCAGCACGTGCCGCCACGTCTGGCCGAGGAACTCCTGCCCGCGCATGATGTAGTTCACGCCCATCGCCGCGTCGTCGACCACGTTCGCAAGGTGGTAGGTCGGCCAGCCGTCGGCCTTGCGGATGATAAAGTCATCCTGCTGGGCGGCGGGCATGGTCACCTCGCCGAAGGCGTCGTCGCGGATCGTCACGTCGCGGCCGGGGCACAAAAAACGCACCACCACCGGCCGGCCCTCAGCGCGGGCCTTCTCGGCGTCGGCCTCCGTCGGCAGCGGGTCCGGGCGGAGGTAGCGAAAGTTCTCCTTCGCGGCCGAGGCGGCCTCGCGCAGGGCGTCCAGTTCTCCGGCCGTCTCGAAGGCGTAGTACGCCCTGCCGGCCGCCAGCAGATCGGCGATGTGCTTCTCGTAGACCTCCAGCCGCTCGGACTGGCGGTACGGGCCGTTGGGCCCGCGGGAGATCACATCGCCGGCGTCGTTCACGTCCACGCCCTCATCCCACTCCACCCCGAGCCAGCGCAGGTCGCTGACGATCTTGGCGATGGCGTCTTCCTGGTGGCGGGCCCGGTCGGTGTCTTCGATGCGCAGGATAAACGCGCCGCCGGTCTTGCGGGCCATCACGTAGCTGAACAGGGCCGTGCGGGCCCCGCCCACGTGCAGATGCCCCGTCGGCGACGGGGCGAAACGGGTTGTCCGTTGGCTCTCGGTGCTCATCCCGGAGAGGATATGCCCCCCCGCCGGCGAATGCAACGCGACCGGCTTGCCAATGCCCGGGGGTTCTGCGAGAATGCGGAAGATGGCTCAAGTGCGTCGCGAGGAGCGAACATGGAAGAAATGATCTTCGAAGTCATACAGGAACCGGACGGCGGCTACGTGGCCGAGGCGATCGGCGAGGATATCATCACGCAGGCCGACACCTGGGATGAACTGCGCCGCAATGTGTGCGAGGCCGCACAGGCCTTCTACTTCGATTCCGCCCCACCCGAGCGAGTGCGGCTGCACCTCGTTCGTGACGAGGTCGTAACAACAGCATGAGGCTGCCACGAGATGAGAGCGGCAGGCATCTGGCTTCAGTTCTATGCAAGGCCTACGGCTACGAGCGCGTTCATCAGCAGGGCAGCCACATCATCCTCGAAACCAGAGAGCCGAAGCATCGTATTTCCGTTCCGGATCATAGCCCCCTGCGCCTGGGAACGCTGAACGCCATCCTGCGAGCGGTGGCTTACGCCCGGGGACTGGCCAAGGAGCAAGTGGCCCGAGAATTGCTCGGGTAGAGACGACAGGAAGCATGGCCAACGAAGAAACCACCCTACCCAACGAAGAACCCCGTCTGGACTTCATCCGCCAGAAAGTCTCGCAAGACCTGGCGAGCGGGAAGTTCTCCCGTGTCGTGACGCGATTCCCGCCGGAGCCCAACGGCTACCTGCACATCGGCCACGCCAAGGCGATCTGGATCGACTACGGCGTCGCGCGCGACTTCGGCGGCGAGTTCCACCTGCGCTTCGACGACACCAACCCGGTCAAGGAGGAGCAGGAATTTGTCGAGGCCATCCAGCAGGACGTGCGGTGGCTCGGATGCGACTGGGGCGAGCACCTGTACTTCGCCAGCGATTGCTTCGAGCAGATGTACGAATACGCCCTCACGCTCATCCGAGCCGGCCTGGCCTACGTGGACGACCAGACGGCCGAGCAGATCCGCGCCGGCCGCGGCACGCTGACGGCCCCCGGCGTCGACAGCCCGTTCCGCGACCGCTCGCCGGAGGAGAACCTGGACCTCTTCGCCCGCATGAAGGCCGGGGAGTTTCCGGACGGCGCCCGCGTGCTGCGCGCGAAGATCGACATGGCCAGCCCCAACCTCAACCTGCGAGACCCGGTGATGTACCGCATCCTGCACGCCCGGCACCCCCACCGCGGCGACGAGTGGTGCATCTACCCGATGTACGACTGGGCCCACGGAATCGAGGACAGCATCGAGGGCGTCACGCACTCGCTCTGCTCGCTGGAGTTCGAGAACCACCGCCCGCTGTATGACTGGTTCCTCGACCGCCTCCGCGAGCACCACCCGGCCCCCGTCCACCGGCCGGAGCAGACGGAATTCGCCCGCTTCAACCTCACCCACACGGTGATGAGCAAGCGCAAGCTCCGCCTGCTCGTCGAGGGCGGCCACGTGTCCGGCTGGGACGACCCGCGCATGCCCACGCTGGGCGGCATGCGCCGGCGCGGCTTCACGCCGGAGGCGATCCACAGCTTCCTGGAACGCGTCGGCGTCGCCAAGTTCACCGGCACGTCCGAACTGTCTCTGCTGGAGCACTGCACCCGCCAGCACCTGAACAAGACTTCCCCGCGGGTGATGGGCGTGCTGAATCCGCTGAAGGTCGTCATCACCAACTACCCGGAGGGGCAAAGCGAGACGCTGGAGGCGGTCAACAACCCGGAGGATGAATCCGCCGGCACGCGGCCGGTCCCTTTCGGCCGGGAGTTGTACATCGAGCGGGAAGACTTCATGGAAGACCCGCCGCGAAAATTCTTCCGCCTGGCCCCCGGCCGGGAGGTGCGCCTGCGCTACGCGTACTTCCTCACCTGCCGGGAGGCGGTCAAGGACGCCGAGGGGAACGTCGTGGAGCTGCGCTGCACGTACGACCCGGCCACGCGCGGCGGCGACGCCCCGGACGGGCGGAAGGTCAAGGCCACGCTGCACTGGGTTTCGGCCGAGCACGCCGCGGACGCCGAGGTGCGGCTTTACGAAACGCTCTTCTCGGCCGAGAACCCGGACGACGCGCCGGAAGGCGAAGACTTCACCGCCCACCTGAA
>Ga0102959_1000257_pt1 | contig 16425 bp, 15 predicted proteins | sample SalPonF2_B_D2_MG_FD_84520 | JGI IMG/M metagenome (GOLD analysis project Ga0102959, IMG submission 84520) | Salt pond soil microbial communities from South San Francisco under conditions of wetland restoration - Salt Pond MetaG SF2_B_D2_MG ...
CCCCAGCCGGAGGCCGGCCATGCGATTGGCGCTTGCGCGAAGACGGGTCCTGCTCACCGCACTCGCGCTCGCGCTGTGCGCCGCGCCGGGCGTCGCCGCCGAGGAGGGGGCCGGCGACATCTACCCCGGCGACCTCGGCCAGGCCGTCGCGGCGCTGCTGATCTTCGCCGGGCTGCTGTTCGTCCTGGGCCGCTACGCCTGGAAGCCGGTCATCGAGCAGATCCGCCGGCGCGAGCAGGACATTTCCTCCGCCATCGAGGGCGCCAAGAAGCGCGAATCCGAGGCCGAGGAGCTGCTGCGGCTCTATCGAGAGCAGTTGGACAGCGCCGATGCCGACGCCGAGGCCCTGCTGCAGCAAACCCGGAAAGAGGCGGCCGAGACGCGCGAGCAAATCCTCCAGGCCGCGCGGCAGGAGGCTCTCCAGGCCGGGGCAAGCGCTCGGCAGGAAGTGGAGCGGGCGCGGGAGGCGGCCCTGCGGGACCTCTACGGGACTTCCGCGGAACTGGCCGCCGAGATGGCCGAGCGCATTCTGCACAAGAAGATTGACGACGAAGAGGCCCGACGGCTGATCGACGAGGCGATGGCGGATGTACGCCAGGCGGGCTTGAAGGGATAGACTCCGCATGCAGGCCGCCGCACAGGTTGACACGGTGATGGACCCGCGGTTGTGGGCCGTGTCGGAGACCTACGCCCAGGCCATGCTGGACCTGCTGGCCGAGGACGCCGACGCCGAGGAGTTCGACGCGGAGCTGCACGCCCTGCAGGAGTTGATGGACCGTATGCCGGAGGCCAAGGCGCTTCTCTGTGCGGCGCTGCTGACCCGGCGAGAGCGAGTGGAACTCACCGGGCGAGTCTTCGCCGGGCGCGTCAGCGAGAAGATGGAGGCTCTGCTGATGCTGCTGGCCCGCAACGGCCGCTTTGTGCTGTTGCCGGGCATCCGCCGGTCCTTCCGCCACCGGCTCAATCAGCGCGAAGGCAAGGTGGAGGTGACCGTCACCACGGCCGCGGAAGTCGATGCCGAGCAGAAGCGGGCGGTGGCCGACCTCGTCCGAGAGGAACTGGACGCCGAGCCGCTGGTGACCTGGCGGAAAGACCCGTCGCTGATCGGCGGAATGATTCTACGCGTGGGCGACCGCGTGATCGACGCGTCGGTGGCCTCGGAATTGCGCAAGATGACCCAGGCGCTGCTGCGGCGGAAACTGGGCGGATGAGGCGCAATAGCGGAGGCGGGATTCGCAAGGATCGTGGGCGTTGAGAGGGCCCCGAGCCCAGGCGTTGAGAAGAAACCGCGACCGGAAGGGAGCGGTCATTGGATGCCGCGGCGTGGAGTGACCGCTCGCTTCCGCTCGCGGTTCTCCCGCGCGAAGCGCCGTGAAGGACCTTGCCCGCAGGCAGGTTCGTGGACGAACGCCGATGTCGCCGCGGGCCCGGGCCTTCTGGGCATCCGTGTAATTCGTGGTAAGCCGTTGCCGTTGCCTTTGCCGTTGCTGTTGGCGTTGCTGACTTCTGATCTCTGACTTCTGACTTCTGAAAGCGTGGTATGAAGTTCCGAGCCGACGAAATCGCCAGTGTGATCCGCGAGGAGATCGCCCGCTACAAGCACGAGCTGGACGTGGCCCAGGTGGGGCGCGTGCTGGAAGTGGGAGACGGCATCGCGCAGATCTTCGGCCTGGCCGACGTGATGGCCGGGGAGATGCTCGAGTTCGCTGACGGCACGCGCGGGCAGGTGTTCAATCTGGAGGAAAGCTCCATCGGCGCGGTGATCTACGGCTCGACGGACTGCATCCGGGAAGGCGCCATCGTCCGCGGAACCGGCCGGCTGCTGGAGGCGCCCGTCGGCGATGCGATGCTCGGCCGCGTGGTGGACCCGCTCGGCCGTCCGCTGGACGGCAAGGGCGCGGTCCGCACGGAAAGCACCCGCCCGATCGAGGCGCCGGCCCCCGGCATCGCCGATCGCCAGCCGGTCACCGAGCCGCTGGAGACCGGCATCAAGGCCATCGACTCCATGACGCCCATCGGCCGGGGCCAGCGAGAGTTGATCATCGGCGACCGGAAGACCGGCAAGACCGCCATCGCCCTCGACGCGATCATCAATCAGAAGAACACCGGCGTCGTCTGCGTGTACGTGGCCATCGGCCAGAAGGAGTCCACCGTCGCCGGCGTGGTAGAGACGCTCCGTTCGCACGGCGCGATGGACCACACCATCGTCGTCTCGGCGGCCAGTTCCGACCCGGCCCCCTTGCAATACGTGGCCCCGTACGCCGGCTGCGCGATCGCGGAGCACTTCATGTACTCCGGCCGGCACGCGCTGGTGGTCTACGACGACCTCAGCAAGCAGGCCGCCGCCTACCGGCAGATATCCTTGCTGCTCCGCCGCCCGCCCGGCCGGGAGGCCTACCCCGGGGACGTGTTCTACCTGCACAGCCGGCTGCTGGAGCGCGCGGCCAAACTGGCCGAGCACTACGTCATCGCCCCGGTCGGCACGGCCGAAGACGCTCAGCCCGAAGGCGTGGGCGGCAAGACGTACATCGGCCCGCTCGGCCGGGCGGAAGCCGAGGCAGCGCTGGAGGCCATGGCGGACAAGGACGCCCACAAGGTCCACCGCCTGCCCGGCTCCGGCGGGTCGATGACGGCGCTGCCGATCTGCGAAACGCAGGAAGGCGAGGTGTCCGCGTACATCCCGACGAACCTGATTTCCATCACGGATGGGCAGATCTACCTGGAGCCGAATTTGTTCTTCGCCGGGGTTCGCCCGGCCATCAACGTGGGCATTTCCGTCAGCCGCGTGGGCTACAAGGCGGCGTGTAAGGCGATGAAGCAGGTGGCCGCCAGCCTGCGGCTGGACCTGGCGGCCTACCGCGAGCTGGAGTCGTTCGCCCAACTCGGCATGGACCTGGACGAGGGCACGCGGCGGCAACTGCACCGCGGCGAGCGGATGGTGCAATTGCTCGTGCAGCCGCAGTATCGGCCCATGAGCGTGCAGGACCAGGTGATCAGCCTGTACGCCGGCACGCAGGGGCTGCTGGATGACTTGCCGCTGGAAGAAACGCCGCACTTCGCGGCCGGCGCGGTGGCGTACCTCCAGCGGGAGCACCGAGATTTTTACGACGAGTTCGCCGCCGAACGCGCGCTGCCGGAGGAACGGGCCCGGCGGCTGCGGTTCCTCCTGCGCGAGTACAAGGACGGAGAGTACGAGCAGCAGCGCAAGGGGCGGATCAAGGCGAAGAAGGCGGCCGTGGTGGAAGAACCAAAGCCCGAATGACAAAACCAGAATGACGAACCAATGTCCAAATGACGAATGAATGAACCCGCTCGTAGACGCGCAATGGCTCGACATTCGGCCAATCCGGCTTGTTTCGTCATTCAGGCTTCCTCATTCGGATTTGCGGATTCTGTAATTCGTATTTAGGCCAAAGGCGTAACCCATGGCGAAAGCCAGGAAACTGCTGAACCGCCGCAACGCGGCGCGGAACATCCGGACCATCACCAAGACGATGGAGATGGTCTCGGCCGCGCGGTTCAAGCGCGCCCACAAGCTGATGGCGTCCGTCCGGCCGTACACCGCTCGCCTGGCGGGGCTGGTGGCCGACCTGCTGGCCCGCGGCACGGAGGATCTCAGCCACCCGCTCATGCGGGAGACCGACGTCAAGCGGGACGTGCTGATCGTCCTCACGGCCGACCGCGGCCTGTGCGGCTCGTACAACGCCTCGATCCTTCGCCTGGCCGAGCAGCGGCGGCGGCAGTTGGGCGAGGCCGACTACGAGACGCGCCTGTGGCTGGTAGGCAAACGCGGCCGGCGCCTGGCGGAGCAGGCCGGGCTGACCGTCGAGCGGGATTTCGAGGACTTCGGCGACACGCCGGACTTTTCGCGCGTCGCCCATATCGGCAACGAACTGATGGAATCGTTCCTCGCCGGCGAGATCGGCGGCCTGGAGGTGGTGTACATGCAGTTCGTCTCCTCCGGCAGGCAGCAGCCGGCCGTGGCGCAGATTCTGCCCCTGACGCTCCTCGGCGCCGACGCCGAGAAGCCGGCGGAGCAGTTCAAGGCGCCGTACGAATTTCTGCCCACGCCGGAAGAAGTGCTGACGGCGCTGCTGCCGGCGACGGTGCGGCTGAAACTCTACCAGTGCTTCGTGGAGGCGGCCTCCGGCGAGCAAAAGGCCCGCGTGGCGGCCATGCACCTGGCCACGGACAATGCCGATGACATGATCCAGGACCTCAGCCGACACTACAACCGCCTGCGCCAGAGCCGCATCACCACGGAACTGGCGGAGATTCTGGGCGGCAGAGAGGGGCTGGAGTGAGAACGGCATTTCGGGTTTCGGAATTCAGAATCGGGAATACGGAATGGTCCGTGGCGTTGGGAGAGCCCCGAGCGTTTCCCCCGGAGCGAAGCGCGAAGCGTTTCTGGGCGCCACGGGTGTCTCCGACACCCGGGCCGGTTACCGATGCCTCAGACTGCACGGGCGTGAGGACACGCCCGTGGCGCCGCTTCCGCTCGCGGCTGGCCCGCGCGGAGCGCCGTTAAGGAACCGCGACCGGCAGGGAGCGGTCGGCGAGAGATGAAGCGTGGAGCGTCCCCTCCGTTACGGTCGGGGCTCGAAGCGCGGAGCGTTGTTCGGGATCGAACATCGCAGATCGCAAATCGAAGATAGCAGGAAGAGGTGGCGATATGGCCGAAGCAACCGGCAAGGTGGTTCAGGTAATCGGCTCCACGTTCGACGTGGAGTTCCCGGAAGAGCAGATCCCGCCGATCAACCACGCGCTGCGGATCGACTTTGACGGCGTCCCGCCCGTGCGTCTGACCGGCGAGGTGCAGCAGCACCTCGGCGGCGGGCGCGTGCGGTGCGTGGCGCTGGGAGGCACGGAGGGCCTGCGCCGCGGCACGGCCGTGACGGACACCGGCTCGCCGGTGCAAATGCCCATCGGCCCCGGGGTGCTGGGGCGCGTGTTCAACCTGGTCGGCGAGCCGGTGGACGGTCTCGGCCCCGTCCACCCCGAGGGCTATCGCTCGATCCACCAGCCGCCCCCGCCGTTCCAGGACCTCACGCCCAAGAGCGAGATCTTCGAGACCGGCATCAAGGTGATCGACCTGATGGCCCCCTTCGTCCGCGGCGGCAAGACGGGCCTCTTCGGCGGGGCCGGGCTCGGGAAAACGATGATCATCCAGGAGCTGATCGCCCGCGTGGCCAGCCAGCACGGCGGGTACAGCGTGTTCGCCGGCGTGGGCGAGCGCACGCGAGAGGGCAACGACCTGTGGCTGGAAATGCAGGAAGCGCAGATCGGCGACGGGGGCCGCAAGCTCCTGGACCAGACAGCGCTGGTCTTCGGGCAGATGAACGAGCCGCCCGGCGCGCGATTCCGCGTGGCGCTCAGCGCGCTGACCCTGGCCGAGTACTTCCGCGACAGCTCCGAAGGCGCCGACACGCTGCTGTTCGTGGACAACGTATTCCGCTTTTCCCAGGCCGGCAGCGAGGTCAGCGCCCTGCTCGGGCGGATGCCCTCGGCCGCGGGCTACCAACCGACGCTCGCCACCGAGATGGGCGAGCTGCAGGAACGCATCACCTCCACCAGCCGCGGCTCGATCACCTCCGTGCAGGCGGTGTACGTGCCGGCCGACGACATGACGGACCCTGCCCCCGCCGCGGCCGTGGCGCACCTGGACGCCTTCATCGTGCTGGATCGAGGCATCGTGGAGAAGGGCATCTACCCCGCCATCGACCCGCTGGCCTCCTCCAGCCGCATCCTGGACCCCCAGTACGTCGGCGAGGAGCACTACGCCGTGGCCCGGCGCGTGCAGGAAGTCCTCCAGCGCTACCGCGACCTGCAAGACATCATCGCCATCCTCGGCGTGGAGGAACTCGGCGAGGAAGACCGGCAGACGGTGCGCCGGGCGCGGCGGATCGAGCGGTTCCTCTCGCAACCGTTCTACGTGGCGGAGGTGTTCACCGGCAAGGAAGGCAACTTCACGCCCCTGGCCGAGACGATCCGCAGCTTCCGCGAGATCTGCGACGGTAAGTGGGACCATCTTCCGGAGCGGGCGTTCCTGTACGTCGGCGCCGTGGAGGAGGCCGCCGAGCAGGCCAAGCGGCTGGAGGCCGCCGCGCAAAAGGCCGCCGGGTAACGGCACGCCGCCTCGGCGGGTTGGCCGGGGGCGGTTCGCCGGCTACCGCTGGAGTATGTCGGGCCGCCGGATCGCGAAGCCCTTCCACTCGCCCGTGAGCGTCGGCCAGTCGGTCGCGTCCGCCAGCAGTTCCGGGCCGTCGGCCGTGCAGAGCATCGTGTCTTCGCACTTGGTTCCCGTGACGGTCGGGTTCCAGGCGAAGGCCTGGCTCGCCAGCGCGGCTTCCGCCGAACCCGGCGCGGCCTTCACGTCCCGCGGCAGGTAGCCGCACGATCCGCCCTGGTGGTGCCGCTTCCACTCGTCCGGAAAGCCGCCGGCGGCATAGGCCTCTTGCGCCTCGGCGAAGATGCGCCCCAGCGCAACGCCCGGCCGGGTGGCGCCGATCAAGGCGGCGTCGACGTTCGCGCACGCCGCGTGGCGGTCTTGCAGTTCCCGCGGCGCCGGCCCGAAGTGCGCCAGCCGCGTGTGGGAGGTGATCAACCCGCTTCGTTCCGCGCCCGCCACCAGCATGAAGCACCGCTCGGCGCGGTGGCCCGTCGGCAGCGGGTGGCGGTGGGCGCATATGCGGTCATCGGCCGCGACCAGCAGCGTCCACACGTTGCAGCCGTGCGCGTGCAGCCCGGCCGAGAGCAGCCCGGCGAGCTGCCACTCCGTCATGCCCGGCTCGGCCTCGCGGCAGGCGGACTCCAGCGCCGCCACGGTGTCCGTCGCCAGCGAACGGTACGCCTCGATCTCCTCGGCGGTCAGCGTCCATCGCAGGCGGTCCCACGGCCGGGCGAGCGGTTCGGCCATCAACCCCGCCGCGGGCGCGTCGGCGGCGATGCGCATGCCGCGCGTGGCGTCTTCCAGCAGTGTTGCGCCGGCCTGGGGGGCGTCGTACGGGTAGCTGTGCATGGCGACGCCGCTGCCGGAAAGCTCCTCGGCCTCCAGCCGCGTGGCCTCGATGTTGTTGGCGAACACCACCGCCTGTTCGGCTGTCACCAGCAGCGGGCTGACGCCCACGTCGCACGCCACGCCCACGTGGTTGTGGGCGCCGCGGGTGAACCAACTGAAGTTACACCGCCGCGACAGCAGCACGGCGTCCAGGCCGTTCTCGCTGAGGTATTCACAAACGCGGCTGTGCTTGTTACGGATGTCTTCCCGCATGTTCGGCTCCACTCTTCGGACGCGGTGACGGCGCCGGGGGCGGCGCATTTCATAGATTACGCGGATGCAACGACAACCGCCCCGCTCGCTTGCGCTCGCGGCTCCGACGCCCACCGCTGATGCTTGCTTGCCCCCCGCTTGCGCTCGCCGCTCAGACGCCTACCGCCCAGGCTCGCCTGAAGCGGTGGGCTCTCGACGACGCTCGACCAATCGTCAACCGTCAATCTTGCTACGGCTTCAGATAGTCGATCAGCCGGGCGATCTCGCTGCGGAGTTCCTTGCGGTGGACGATACGGTCCACGAAGCCCTTCTCCCGCAAGAACTCCGCCCGCTGGAAGCCTTCCGGCAGGTCCTGCTTGATGGTGTTGGCGATGACCCGCGCCCCGGCGAAGCCGATCAGCGCCCCCGGCTCGGCGAGGGTGATGTCGCCCAGCATGGCGAAGCTCGCCGTCGTGCCGCCGGTGGTCGGGTCGGCCAGTACGGCGATGTACAGCCCCCCCGCATCGTCGAACCGCGCCAGCGCGGCCGACGTTTTGCCCATCTGCATCAGGCTCAGCGCGCCCTCGTGCATCCGCGCGCCGCCGGACATGCACACGATGATCAGCGGCAGCTTGTGCCGGGTTGCCTCCTCGATCAGCCGGGTAAGCTTCTCGCCCAGCACGGAGCCCATCGAGCCCATCAAAAAGTCGCCGTCCATCACGCCCAGGGCCACTCGCCGGCCCTTGACGTACGCCACGCCGGTCAGGACGGCCTCCGTGTTGCCGGTTTTGGCCTGCTCCTTCTGGAGGCGGTCGGCGTAGGTCTTGCCCGCCCACTGGAAGTCCAGCGGGTCGGCCGGGGCCACGTCGGCGAAGAGCTCCTCGAAGCTGTCCGGGTCGGCAAGTTGCTCGACACGCGCCCGCGCGCCGACGCGGAAGTGGTATTCGCACTGCGGGCAGACTTCCAGGTTCTCCGTCACCACCTTGCGGTAGAGCATCGCCTCGCAAGAGGGGCAGCGCATCCACAGGCCGTCGGGCACCTCCCGCTTCTTGCGAATGCGGGGGCCCTCAAACACGGACGCGTCGTACGGAGTGGTCGGTTCGGTTTGCGGCTCAGCCATGCTGTCTCCCGTCGGCCGGCTCGACGGCCGCGTGGTTCGTCCACGTGAACGCGGCCCGCACGCCCCGGCCGAAGTCGGTATCGTCCATCGATTCCACCACCTGCCGCGCCACGCCCAGCACCCCAGGCCGCAGCACCAGCAGCACGGTCTCGTTCTTGTGCTTCTTCACGATTTCCCGCAGCGCCGCCTCGATACGCTCGTGGGCCTCCTCCACCGTCTCCCCGTCCGGCGGGCGCACGGCCTGCGGCGCTTCGAGCCAGCGGCGGAATATCTTCGGCTGGCGGCGCTTGATTTCCTCTTCCGTGAGGCCCTGCCAAAGCCCGAAGTCCATCTCCCGCAGCTTCTTGCTGTGGCGGACCTTCACATGGAGCTGCTCGACCAGTAACTCGGCGGTCCGCTTTTCCGCCTCACCGGAGGAGGTGTACACCGCCGCGATGCCGCAATCGCACAGCCGCCGGGCGGTCCGGCGGACCTGCTCGGCGCCTTGCTCGCTGAGCGGGGCGCCGGCCGTCGATTCCACGCGGCGCTGCTGCTGCCAGGTGGTCTGCCCGGTCTGCATGATGTAGACGTGCGCCATGCGGAACCTCTTGTGCCGGCCCGGCCGGTGCTACAAGCCGCCGACGGCCTGCTTCAGGGCGGCCACCGCGGCCGCCGGATCGTTGGAGCCGAAGATGTTCTCCCCGGCGACGAAGGTGTCCGCCCCGGCGGCGGCGCAGCGGGCGGCCGTCGGCGGGTTGATGCCTCCGTCCACTTCCAGCCGCTGCTCCGGGCGCAGCCAGGAGCGAATGGTCTCGATCTTCGGCAACTGGTTTGCCATGAACTCCTGCCCGCCGTAGCCGGGCTCGACGGTCATCACCAGCACCATGTCCACGTCCGCCACCACCTCGCGGATGGCCTCGGCGGGGGTTTCCGGCTTGAGCGTGATGGCCGCGCCCACGCCGTGGCCGCGGATCTGCTCGATGAGCTTCCGTGCGGCGGCCACGCGGCCGGTGCCGAAGTGCCCGCTCGCCTCGATGTGGAAGTTGATGCTGCCGGCCCCGGCCTTCACGAACGGCTCGACGAACCGCTCGGCGTCCGTCACCATCAGGTGCACGTCCATCGGGTGGTCGGTGAAGCGGCGGAGCTTGCCGATCACCGGCGGGCCCATGGACAGGTTCGGCACGAAGTGCCCATCCATCACGTCCACGTGCAGCACCTCGGCCCCGGCGCGAATCACCTGGGCGATCTGCTCGCCGGCGCGGGCGAAGTCTACCGCCAGCAGGCTGGGCGCGATGGCCGGCTTTCCGGCCAGGGCGGGCCACGGATTGGCGTTGGATTCGTTCATGGTCCCATCGTCAGCAAAGCCCGCCAGTGGCTCCGGCGGGCTTTGTCTTGCACGTGACGTATTGTACCGGCCGGGAGTTGCGGCGTCCAGAAATCAGCGGCCCAAATGGCTCGGGCGCGCCGCGTTGCGGTCGCCGTTCTCCGATCCCTGCCTCCGGGTCCCTAATCCCTGTCGTCCAGCACCTCGATCGGCGGCATCGGCTTGCCCTCGAGATACGTCAGGCTCGCCCCGCCGCCGGTGGACACGTGCGTCATGCGGTCTTCCAGGCCGAACTGCTCCACGGCCGTGGCGGAGTCTCCCCCGCCGATCACGCTGATCGCGCCGCCGTCCGTCGCGGCCGCGACGGCCTCGGCCACGGCCTTCGTGCCGGCCGCGTACGCCTCACGCTCGAACACGCCCATCGGTCCGTTCCAGACGATGGTCTTGCTGTCGGCGATGACGCCCCGGAAGGCGTCGATGGTCTTCGGGCCGATGTCCAGGCCCATCAGGTCGTCAGGGATCGCCACGCCGTCGGTGGTCTTCGCCTCGTCGCTCTCGAAGGCCGCGGCGCCGAGGTGGTCGCACGGCAGGACGATCTTGTCTCCGGCAGCCTCAAGGATCTTCTTCATCTTCTCGACCTGGTCTTCCTCCACGCGGCTCTTGCCGACGGCCACGCCCTTGGCCTTCAGCAGCGTGTAGGCCATCGCGCCGCCGATGAGGATCGTATCCACCTTCTCCAGCAGGCTGGAGATGAGCTTGATCTTGTCGGAGACCTTCGCCCCGCCGAGGATCGCCAGGAACGGCCGGGCCGGCTCGTCCACCGCCTCCTTGAGGTACTTGATTTCCTTCTCGACCAGGTAGCCCGCCACGGCCGGACCGCCCTTGGCCTGCACGGCCTTCGGGCAGCCCCACATGCTGGCGTGCTTGCGGTGGCACGTGCCGAAGGCGTCGTTGACGTACACCTCGCCCAGTTCGGCCAACTCGGCGCCGAACTGCTCGACGAGGGCGATATCTTCCTTCGTGTCCTCGCGGCTGTCGAAGCGGACGTTCTCCAGGCACAGCACCTCGCCGGCCTGCAAGGCCGCGGCCATCTTCTTGGCCTCGTCCCCGGCGATCGGCTCGGCCGGGCCGAGTTTCACTTCCTGCCCGAGCAGTTCGCCCAGGCGGTCGGCGGCGGGCTTGAGGCTGTACTTGGCGTCCGGCTTGCCCTTCGGCCGGCCGAGGTGGCTCATGAGGATGAGCTTGCCACCGGCGTCCAGCACGTGCCGGATGCTCGGCAGGGCCGCCTGGATGCGCTTGTCGTTGGTGATGTCGCCGGCGTCGTCCTGCGGGACGTTGAAGTCCACGCGCATGAGGACGGTCTTGCCCGCCACGTCGATGTCCGCGAGTGTCTTGGTCGCCATCTTCTGATTACCTTCCCTTCGGTAGTGCTGAACGCTGATGCCACGATGAATGCTATGTCCGCTCGTCCGCCCCCGCCGCGCCGGGCGGGGCGCGGCATTGTCCTCGAACCGGCGGAGGTTTTCAATGGGTGGTGTTGCCGCGTGGCATGGGCATCTTGCCCATGGGTGCGCCGCGGCCGTCCCGGCCGTGAGCTTCGGCTGTGTGGGCAAACTACGGCCTGGCAAGCTCCGGGGCCAACCCGGCCATGGCCTCGATCATCCGTTCCGCATGCTCCACGGCCCGCACGGCATCCAGTGGGGCTACGTGATTCGGGCCTCCATAGTCCCCTGTGTTGCGCAATCCGACGAGTTCACCATAGGCCGCGCCCAAGCTTGGTGGGAAGCAGCCCAGGCTTGACAAGGGCTCAATGGAGTGCGGCCCTGACGGCGGCATAGCGTGAGAAGATCCTTTCTTCAAGCGCGAAATAGGCGGACACCACGTAGAAGGCGGCGTAGTAAGCGCGCGATGCCGAGGCGTCCGGGTCTTCCGAAACCAGCGCCCTGGCCGTCGCGAGCGCCTGCTGTCCGCGTTACCATAGGCTATCGGCCACTTCGTTCAAGCTGCCACTCCCTCCTTCCTTGCATTCCTATACAGAGGGTAGCGCTGGGCTTCGTACGTCTGTCGCGATGCAGGAATCGGGTCGATGGGCCTGTCCACCTCCAGAGACAGTGGGTAGGTGGCTTGCACAGCCATGCGGAGGTCGGCGCCGAAGTCCACTTTGCCTTCCAGCAGCACCAGCACGTCGATGTCGCTGTCCGGGTCGGCGCCGCCGCGGGCCTCGGAGCCGAACAGCACGATGCCGGCGAGGCGCTCGCCGAACGCGGCCGCCAGGTCCGACTTCATCCGTTTCAGCTATTCCGCCTGCTGCATGACGTTCTCCCGCGCAAGGCAATGGGCCCGTCCGGCATGGACGAGCCCATTGTGGCATTCAACTTAGCTTACTGCAACTGCAACAACTCACAGCAACAACGCACGGACGAGGCGCCCGCGCCGCACATGGGCAAAATGCCCACGCCACGGCGGCAACCTTACAGCGCCGCCATTTTCAGCGACAGGTCGGCGGTGCGGCAGGAGTAGCCCCACTCGTTGTCGTACCACATGGTCACCTTGGCCATGTTGCCGCCGATCACGGCCGTGTTGCCGCTGTCGAAGATGCTGCTGTGGGGGTTGTGCACGATGTCGCTGGAGACGATCGGGTCCGTGACGTACTCGATGATCCCCTTCATGGGGCCTTCCGCGGCGGCCTTGACGGTTTCGTTGATCTCCTCGACGTTCGTCTCTTTTTCGAGCTCGACCGTCAGGTCCGTGATGGAGCCGGTGGGCACCGGCACGCGGAGGGCGTAGCCGTCCAGCTTGCCGTTCAGCTCCGGCATCACCTTGCCGACCGCCACGGCCGCGCCGGTGGTCGTCGGGATGATGTTCACCGCCGCGGCGCGGGCCCGGCGCAGGTCCGAGTGGATCATGTCCAGGATGCGCTGGTCGTTCGTGTAGCCGTGGACGGTGGTCATCAGGCCCTTGACGATGCCGAACTTCTCGTGCAGCACCTTGGCCGCCGGGGCCAGCGAGTTCGTCGTGCAGGAGGCGTTGGATACGCACGTGTCGGCGGCGGTCAGCGACTCGTCGTTCACGCCGAGAACGATCATCTTCGCCGTGCCCTTGGACGGGGCGGAGATGATCACCTTCTTGGCGCCGGCGTCGAGGTGGCTGTCGTAACCGGGCTTCTCAGCCGTCTTGTTGTCGCGGAAAATGCCCGTCGCCTCGACCACCACCTCCGCACCGAGATCGCCCCACGGCAGGTTGGCCGGGTTCTTTTCGCTGCAGACCTTCACTTCCTGGCCGTTGACCACCAGCGCGTCCTGCTTGGCGACCACCTTGCCGGGGAACTTGCCCTGCGTGGAGTCGTACTTCAGCAGAATCGCCAGGGCGTCGGGGCCGGCGAGGTCGTTGATGCCGACAATTTCGAATTCATCCGGGCGCTCCGCCATCGCGCGGAACACGAGCCGGCCGATGCGACCGAAACCGTTAATGCCAATCTTGACTGCCATGGGGACTGCTCCTTTCGGATTCCGTTGGGGGTTTCTACGTTGGGTATCCAGACACTTCGCTCTGCCCAAGCCGGCCACCGGCCCCGGCAGAACGCATAACCGTAGCCGCACGACCACGCCGTGTCAACCGGTTTTGCACGCACTCCGCCGGCTAGCGGCTCAGTTCGATCACCGTGTCCACCGGGTCCGGCAGGCGGTAGGTATGCTGCACCGGCTTGCCCAGCGCCATGTACAGGTCGCCGCCGCCGGCCGCGTCCACGTCCGCGTTCCACAGCCCCGAGAGGATCACCTCCGCCCCGTCGCACAACCGGCGGGCCTGCTTCACCTTGCCGCCCAGGCCGGCCAGCGGAATCTGCCCGATCACCTGCTCCGTGACGTGGGCGTAGAGCGTGTCGCCCTTGCGGGTGAAGCGGCCCCAGTCCGGGCGGGGCAGGTCCGCGGCGCCGCAGCCGTAGATGCTCCGGCCGTTGGTCCGCAGCCACTGGCCCACCTCGCGGAGGATCGCCGCGGACGGCTCCGGGATGCGCCCCAGCGCGTCCGGGCCCACGTTCAGCAGCAGATTGCCGTTCTTGCTCACGCAGTGGACCAGCGTGCGAATGACGTCAGCGGGCGTCTTGTAGTTCTCGTCGGCCGCGCAGTAGCCCCAGTGGTCGTTCAGCGTGATGCACGCCTCCCAGGGCATCTCGTTGCCCAGGTTGTCCCGCAGGCATTCGGCGGGGATGCCCTGCTCCGGGCCGGCGAAGTCGCCACCGAAGACGGCCGGCGTTTCGTCGTGCATGCAGTAGCCCAGCCGGTCGTCGATCAGCAGGTGCGGCTGGAGTCGCCGGGCCATGGTCACCAGCTCCGCGGCCCGCCACTTCTCGGCGATGTACTCGCCGTAGGAGAAGTCGAACCAGGCGATGTCGATCTTCCCGTACTTGCTCAGCAGCTCGCGCACCTGCCCGTGCAGGTACTCCACGTACCGCGGCCAGTTGTGCTCGCGGCCCTGGAACTCCGGGTTGTCGCGCATGGGGTGCTGGCGGTCGCCCCAGGCCGGGTAGTCCGGGTGACGCCAGTCCGGCAGGGAGTAGTAGAGCCCCACGCCCAGGCCGGCCTCGCGGAACGCCTCCACATACTCCGCCACCAGGTCCCGCCCGCACGGCGTGTTGGTGCACTTGTAGTCCGTCAGGGCGCTGTCCCACAGGCAGAATCCGTCGTGGTGCTTGGCCGTCAGCACGGCGTACTTCATGCCGGCGTCTTTGGCGATGGCCGCCCACTGGCGCGGGTCGTAGGCCGTGGGGTTGAACTGCTCGAAGAACGGCCGGTAGTCTTCCTCCGAGAGCTTCTCGTGAGAGCGCACCCACTCCCCGCGGGCGGGGATCGCGTACAGGCCCCAGTGAATGAACATGCCGAAGCGCGCCTCGCGGAACCAACGCGTCCGCTCCCATCGCTCGCGGCGGATTTCGTCTCCGGTCTTTCCGGTCTCGGTCATGGCACAGATTCCTTTCCAGGGTCGGCGGCACAGCGCGGACCGGCGGCCGGGCTCTACGCGCCGTAAAACTCACGAATGCAGCCGGCCACGTGCTCCAACTGCTCGGCCGTCAGGTCCGGGTGCACCGGCAGGGCCAGCACCTCGCCGCAGGCCTTTTCCGTCTCCGGCAGGTCGCCTTCTTTGTAGCCCAGGCCCCCGAAGCACTCCTGCATGTGCAGGCCGAGCGGGTAATACACGCCGCTGGCCACGCCCCGCCGCTTGAGGTGCGCCTGCAACTCGTCGCGGCGCTCGGCGCGAAGGACGTATTGGTGGTAAATGTGCCGCCGGCCGGGGCGCTCGACGGGCGTGCTCACGCCGGGGCAGCCGGCGAGCAGCTCGTTCAGCCGCGCGGCGTTGGCGCGGCGCGTCTCCGTCCAGCCCTCCAGCTTCGCCAGTTTCACCGTCAGCACGGCCGCCTGGATGGAGTCCATGCGGAAGTTCCCGCCGACGTAGTCGTGGATGTACGTGCGGCTCTGGCCGTGGTTGCGGAGCTTCTGGAGCTTCTCGTCCAGGGCGATGTGGTTGGTGGTGATCAGCCCCGCGTCGCCCATGGCGCCGAGATTCTTGGTGGGGTAGAAGCTGAACGCGGCGGTCGTGCCGAACGAACCCGCCCGCTTGCCGCCATACTCCGCGCCGATGGCCTGGGCGGCGTCCTCGATGACCGGCAGGTCGTGTCGGCCGGCGATATCGAGGATCGCGTCCATGTCCGCCATCTGCCCGTACAGGTGCACCGGCAGGATGGCCCGCGTGCGCTCGGTGACGGCGGCCTGCACCGCGGCCGGGTGGAGGTTGTACGTTTCCGGGTCGATATCCACGAACACCGGCCGGGCCCCCGCCCGCCACACGCTGCCGGCCGTGCCGAAGAACGTGAACGCCGGCAGGATCACCTCGTCGCGGCCGTCGCAGGCGCGCCCCTCGCGGCAGGCCGGCTGGCGCGTGCCGATCTCCAGCGCCATCAGGCTCATCAGCAGCGCGTCGGTGCCGCTGGAGACGCCCAGGGCGTAAGCGGCCCCGCAGTACGCGGCCGCGGCGTCCTCGAAGGCCCGCACGGCCGGGCCGTTGCAGACGAGCTGTGTGTCCAGAACGGCGGACACCGCGGCGAGAGCTTCCTCGCGAATGGCGGCGTACTGCCGCGGAAGGTCGAGCAAGGGAACCTGCATGTCGGCGCTGCCTTTCATCGTTCGGCATCGGAGGGCAAAGCCGGTACGCTACGGCCCGGCCGCGGCGGCGTCAACGGCTTTTGACGCCTTCCAAGGACAATCGCAAAGTCGGGGGTGACCTGCCAATCCACGTTCGCGACGGATCGCGCGGGAGTCGATGAACCGCCTCCCGGGCCGAAGGCCCGGCAAGGATTTGGCCGGCCCCGTCAGGCTCCGGTGAGGGGCGTCCAGAGAATCGGCGCCTCGAAGAGGCGAAAGGGGGCTTCTTTCGGCCCGCCGGGCCTCCGCATCGCAGAGGCGCCCCCTCCCGGAGGCTTACGCCTCCGGCTACCCGCTTGCCGGCCCTCCGGGCCGGACATGCAATCGCCTTACCGCCGCTTGGGCGATGGGGAAGGCCGCACGGAAGATGCGGACGCCGGGCGGCCCGTGCGGAGAGGGGCCCATGTGGCCGACGGCCGGCGAGGAAATGCCGGCCGCCGCGCCACAGGAGCCTCACCATGAGAAAACTCGAAAAGCAATAAGCAAGCCGATGCTATCTCTTGCGCCGCTTCAGCAGCACGCCCACGCCGGCCACGGCCAGCAGGCTCAGCGTCGC
>Ga0102959_1000258_pt1 | contig 16418 bp, 24 predicted proteins | sample SalPonF2_B_D2_MG_FD_84520 | JGI IMG/M metagenome (GOLD analysis project Ga0102959, IMG submission 84520) | Salt pond soil microbial communities from South San Francisco under conditions of wetland restoration - Salt Pond MetaG SF2_B_D2_MG ...
AACCGTCAGGAGTATTTCTTGGAGTATTTTGTTTGTCAGGTTGGAGGGAAACCCAGTCATTTAGTGGTATTTTTGTCTTAGTTAACAACAAGTTATAATGCGATAAATTGACTGAAAAAATATCAACATATTTGTTACCATTGGATCGGTCTCATCTTAATTCTTAATCTCATTTTCGATTACTCCAAGTCGATATTGTGTGTATCTAAAAATACCAGCATTGTCTGCGATTTAATACAGTTATAGGCCCGTAAGAATCGACAAATTCATACCCGGGCTTGATCATATCCAGCACTTTGAAATAAATATCGAACGCAGATAGATCCACCATAGATGCATGCCAGGTTGCGACATCATATGAGTTGTCAAATCTTGCCCGATACACGAAAAAGATCTGTCCGTTACTATCTGTCTGACGACAGTAATAAGAGTTAGCAGGAATATCATAATCAAACCATTGCCCACATATTTTGACATTGGTTACTGGAATTCCATCCCCATCAACGGCAGACAATACAACTCTTGGCATCACTCCAATTATTGCTTGGCCATCTAAAGACTTTTCATACTGGTAATCAACGATATCAACTTCCAAATACACCGGTGCTGCTATTAAGGGTGGTTCACTAATATCTGTAGTCAATGGCGAATAATTATATTTTGGAACAGCACATCCACTAAGTGCTAGAAAAACAAACATCAACAGAACTAGTTTTTTCATGGGAGCCGCATAAAATCTGTTTGATAGTGAATTAAACTTCAAACCATTATCAATATCATCTATATACACATATCTGCTTAATACAAAAGCAATTTCTTTTGTCAGGCTTAATTCAATGCTTTAAGCAACTATAAGATCTGATTGACGGTGCAAATATAAAGCAGATATAATTACTCTAAAACAAAAATGCAGGGGTGTCGCTGCCCCTGCATTGTGTTTACCTATTATGATAAAATAAAACTATTTCACTTCAAACAGTTCAATGATGAACTGCAGGTAAGAATCCGACGGCACCACATCCTCAACAGCCTTTTCAACGTAGCCCAATTCCGGAGGGATACGTAACAATCTCGTTCCCCCGGCCTTCATACCGATTACACCCTCATTCCAGCCTTGCAGGACCTTGTCAGAGCCGATGACAAAAGATACAGGTTCCCTTTCTTTTCGCGAATTATATATTTCCTGACCACAAAACAGGAGAACACATGTAGTTTTGGTAGAAAAGTCAACACAAGTTGCAATTATCCGCTTAACTGAAAGCATACTTTTAGCACTTAACGGTCTCCCTCTCCAACATAAGGGCAGATACGTCCATCAGGTCGACAATTTGTACACCATCAAGCAATTCGCCTTCGGGTATGCCAAATTTCTTTAAGTCAATTTTGCAGACATACAATTGAGCACCCCCCTTAATAATTATTGAAAGAGAATCTTTAGTTGGAGCTATATTTTCCTCAACTAAGATGGTTTCCGCTACACCTTTCTGGACTAATTTCGATCCCTTTGACATGAAGAATAAAGCAACATTGGCTCCTTCTAGAACAAGACAGGATGCTAGCCCCATGGAAATACTTGCCATATGAGGGTCATCAGTGGAATGACTAATTATCATCATGTATTTCTTGGGCATTTTTCACCCCCACAAAAAAAGACAGTATTATTTGCTTCGTGAATTAATGTAAATTTCTTTACATGCCAAGTCAAGAACCATAAGTCCAAGCAAATAGTCCGCACCATATCATTCAGGGGGGTATAACTGGCCTTAGTGCTCGCTTGCGATGACGACGACCTGTTTTATATAAATATATCTTGCCATAATCTTGAGTTTTGTAATACAAAATTTGACTCAATGTATCGTGACAGACGGCTCTTCATACTGCGGCCAGCCGTCGTCATACGGCTCGTAATTCTTTTCGGCAATTAAATCAGGAGGGGGCGCGTTCAGGGAGTGTCTCGTCTTCCCACAACCCAAGATGCTCCAGGATTTTACGGATGACATCAACTTCATTGATAAAACTGACAATTTTCATCTCGTTGCGGTAAATACCTGGAAATTCTTCCGGGCTCCCTTGCTCCTGCGTTGAGATGTGTATTTGTATTCATCTGAATCAAACCTTCTTGTTTTGTTTCAAAGAATAAGTAGTCAAGTCTCATTCTTCCTTCCAAAAAGAATCAGCAACAATGCCTTATTTCTGAGCACCATAAGTTAATCGGTCCAAACAACTCGATTGAGTTTGACATTGTTTCGTTGAACCGTGCGGTAATAGGTAACTGCAGGCTTACCGAAGAGCATTATGTAGCCAATAATATGCGAGTCGGGAATATTTAATTTCCTTTTCATGTCTGGGATAATGGAGGCTACTGCCCATTCCGCCAAGTTACACCATGTTGTTCCAAGCCCAACACTTTGCGCCAGAAGTTCAAAATAACTCAGTGCGATAACCGCGTCTGGTTCGGGAGAAGGAACGTAATCTGGTGAAGAGACAATAAGTATATGAGGTGCATGACGAAAGACAACATCTTGTCCGTTATCCCATGCATTTAAGATGCTGTCGAAAAACTCAGACCCGGGAGGCAAATTACTTGTTACTATTGCCTCTCTAATCCCCTCCATAACGTCATCACGAACCTTCTTCATTGTCTCTTGGTCCTCAATCACGGTAAACAACAATTGATCGTTCATACTAGTTGGACCATTGGCAACTACCTTGAGGAGATGTGAGATAGTGTTAGAATCTACAGGTTCCATTTCATAATGTCGAATTGAGCGACGACCTTTTATCAGGCATTCCATCTGTTTGCCATTTGGCAGGTTGCCCTTTAGCGGCATACTTTCATCAGGGTTAAGACCGAATATACTTATTGCCCCGGGTTCACAAATTGTAAAACAGTGTTGGCAACTGATGCATTCATCTTCTTTACCCTCGATAATGTCAGGGTATTCTGGAGAAAATGCAATAATTCCAACAGGACAGTCTTTGATACAATCTCCGCATTTTGTGCATTTTTCTTGGTCAACAAGAAAATTTAACATGTTTGCCTCCATTTCCAGGATAACCTGGGTTAGGTATTAGTAATCTCCGACCGGCAACCAGTTGCATTAATTTTAGGATGACATGTCTCATGCACTGTCATCCTGCACCAGAATGTGAATGTGATTTGAAGTCGGTGATAGGTATTCCTTTTTCGCCCGCGCAAAAAATTCGGTGCGGTTCTTTGAATCCGCCCCCAACTCGTCGCATAAATTTACCAATAATGAATATCTGGACATCCTGTCAACAAAAACTATGTATTACTCTCCACAATCTTGACTTTTCATTTACCAAAACGAATTAAGATTGCCAGTGGATATGTTGACTTTCGAGACAGTAGCAGTAGCGGTTTTGATACAGAGAAGAAGTGCCTATAGAGGCTGTTAAAGATCATTTATAAAGATAGAGCTATTGAAATTTGGTAAGCTTTTGGACGGCATTCCCTTACAATATCTTTTTGATGAGACATGTCAGCCGTAGAAGCTTAGTAAAATATACCATATTTGTTACAGAATTTTGTCATGAACCTCGCAGTTGATGTTGCCTACACAAAAAAAGCGGCTATAGTTGGGGGTGTTTTGTTCCACGACTGGACAGATGAAAACCCCTTGAAGGATGTGGTGATGTCCTGCTCTATCCCCGATACTTATATGCCGGGACAATTTTACCGCAGAGAATTACCATGTATAGCCGAACTCCTGCGACATGTGCCTGAAACGCTCGACTGCATTCTCATTGACGGATTTGTCTATCTCGGCAGGGCCAGGCAACCAGGCCTTGGCAAACACCTGCGAGAACTGCTGGAACAAAAAGTTGCTGTAATCGGCGTAGCTAAAACACCTTTCAAAGATACGCCGAAGTCCTGCGAATTGCTGCGCGGCAAAAGCCGGAACCCTCTTTATATAACCGCAGATGGAATTAATGAGGATAGGGCAAAATTTTTCATCAAAAGCATGCACGGAAAAGGAAGAATACCCACCCTGCTCAAACATGTTGACCGTTTATGCAAATCATTTGTTTCACAATAAAGAAATCTGGTGCACACAATAGTTTTCCAGCCTCCAACCACTGTTTGAAATACGAAAAAACACAGGAGTTCGCTTCTTTCTTCGGCAGCAAAAATTGTTTATTTATATTCAGTGTACTTATCTGACTTGCCGTGGACCTTTGCGGCTGGATATTTAAGCCTGTTTTTCCGCAGTTTATCATGCGCTGCTGCGAGCGGGTCAATGCCAAGCTTATCGCAAAGATTAGCCAGGTAGATCAAGACATCACCAATCTCTTCCTGCACCTCCGCCAATTTGTCAGGCGGGAGACTACTGCTTTGCTTCTCAGTCAACCACTGGAAGTGCTCGGCCAACTCACTTACTTCAACGACCAGGGCCATAACCAGATTTTTCGGGGAATGGTATTGGTCCCAGTCCCTTTCCCGGCGGAAATGTTTTACCTGCTCAATCAAATCCTTCAAAGTTTTTCCATGCTAACCGAGGAGATAAAACCCGAGTGTGGGTTTAAAGCTTTCTGTGGTATTGAATTCACAACCTACATAGTTTTTGCTAACTGCCCTGACTGTAGCAGTAGTTTCTATGGGTGTGTTATTACTATCATCGAGGGAAAATGAAACCTGCAGTCGATCATCTTTTCGGATCTCATACATTTTCATGGGATTAAAACCTATCCCCCCCAAAGAAATATTGATTAGGATTATATCCCGGCTTTTTCTGTGCTGTGAAAGATTAATGCTTTTGCCCAGGAGCTTTACGTATTTTCTCTGATGTTTCCTGCATTCAAGACAGATGCTGAATATTTTTTCACAGCTGCATTTAATGCGCAGTTCACGCTTCCTTTTTTCCTTGAACGGTGCCACGGATTGCTTTTTTGTTTTACGGCAGAATGGACAGGTTATGATGGCGACATCTCCTTCTTTGACCAGAACTTTTTTCGCTTCCATTGACCACCTCTTTGTTAGGAACGTCAGCTGTAATACATTAAAAAAATTACTGTATCTGTGTCCTGGCTTTTAGCTTGGCATCTATCATCTCCTTATGGCTAAGCCGGAGGAGATGGGTCAGCTTGCGGGCAAAATAATCTTCGTGTTTTTCCAGTTGTCCATCACTGTGGATAATGCGCCAGACTGCCTCAAGCACCGCTATCTTTTCCTCTTTGCTGAATTCATTATTAATATGATTGGTGAATTCAAAAAGATCAACCGCCTGGCTCCGCTCACGATGGGCCAGTTCAAGCAGATCCTCAGCATGTTTCTTGGACAGGTTAAAATCGGAACGCAGTGTGCCAATGATGTGGTCCAGTTCCTCATCGGTGCATTCGTGGTCAGCATGTGCTGCCTCCAGGAGAATGACGCTGGCGGCAATCCGGGTTCGTTCTGCCCTGTTCGCAGATGTAGCAGAAGGTTCCTGGACCCGGCTTATTAATGTCTGCTTGATAAAATTTAACATTGGTTCACTTTATTTGCTTATATAATACTTACGAAAAGATTTGGTCGCGGACAATGTGCAATGTGCAGCCAAGCCTTCTGATTCACTGTAGTATGGGGTTCGTATCCTCATCACTACCAGCTGCATACACCAACTGCACCCATCTTTTGCATATCACCGTTTTCAGCTTTTAGAGAAAATGAAATATATCATACAAAATATTCATTTAACAAACCCTTTTTAAATATACTATCAACCAGAAGTACCTGCGGGATCGTTTAACAGAAGCCAGCCTTTGAATTTTTCCGTACTTTTTTCGAGGCTTGCGATAGCTCCGAAGCCGGTGAGCTTCATGTTTGAAATTCTGCTGCTGCTGTTTGCCAGAATAATCGTTTCAGGCCTCTCATCAAGAAACTTGCGGGTCAGGGCTGCTCCGTCACCCTCTTGATCTTCCAGATCTGCATCCATGATGACCAGATTGATGTCTTCGTTATCAAAGAAAGTTACTGCCGCATCATAGGCATAGGCGACAAGAATCTTTACGGAACCGAAAACATAATAATTCTTTATAACCTCAAGAAATTCCCGGGCGTTATTAGGATTGTCCTCTACCAGGAGAATACGGGGATACCGTATCTCCTGCTCTGCTGACAAGTAATTCCCTTGATGTTGAAACACCCGACCGCGGGGGATAACTGTGGCTGAGGAGGTAAAAATGCCCTTGATAAAACCCACTATACCCAGAATAAAAAGCGCCGTGCGTTCGCTAGGTCTTGTATATTTCCTGCTATTATTGTTTGTTATTAGGACTTCCTTGGACATTTCCATCTTGCAAAGTTGGCAGCACCATCCCCTAAGTTCTTCTAGTGTCTGCTCAGGTCATTTTTGAGTCTCATGATGAGATCTTTTTCAATTGCAGAATCCACAAGATTTATTTTCTTGTGATGTTTGCGGTTAAAGACATTCTCCATGGATATCCGCAGTTGCGGTGTTATATTCTTTGTTGTCTTGCGCAATATTTTGTCAAGGCAGGTCCTGACAAAACTTTCCGGGTACAGGACAAAACCATAGCAGATCGCCTTCTCAACCGGGAAGAAATGATAAAATATTTCATACATGGACCCGTGCCCGCGGTTCATCCCTGACCTGGAAATCACATACAGGTCCATATCAGGGTAATACAGCCCCGGAGCCTCCATGAGCATTCTTGAGGCCCGGGCAGAAATGAGTGTTTGAAAATGCAGTACAATGTCTCGGACTGAGAATACGAAGGTATCAGATACCTTTTTGATCTCTGCCTTGACACTATCCAATTCTGCTTGCGATTCTGCTTCCTGGGCCATGGCTGTTGCAAGGGAAAAAGAGTCCTGGGGGTTTATGATATTTGCATTGTCAGTCTAATCATTCCCTGTAAAGGGGTCAAATCTTTATCCTTGACAATTATACAAGCCTTACCCAATTCATGTGTAAAAGGTTATTTCTTTTGGTGTCAAGGATAAAGATTTGACCCCTCAATACAAAGCTTACGGATAGAAAATTTTGCCCTGCGGCTGCCAGGGCTTTGCATAATGATCTGAAGTTGATTGAAAGGTCTCAACCAGGTCACCCAATTTAGCCTTATTAAAATTTTTTATCTTCAGGCCAACCTGCTGACCTTTTACAGCTTCCCTGACCGCATCCTTTTCAATATGCAGGGACTCGATCTTCCCTGTATATATTGGGCCCATGGCACCCAGAATCCGGAATGAATGCCCCAACATCAGCTTACCAGCCAGAACTTCACAACCAAGGATGATCCCCTTGCGGCTGCTTTTAAAAAGAGCAATGACCCTGGCAGATCCGATTATCTTTTCGGATGCTTCCTGTGGGACAAGGCTTCTGGCAATGGACTCTATGTCCTCCAGCAGCTTATAAATAACGTCAAAGAGACGGATTTCAACTGTATGTTCAGACACTATCTGGTCAATATGGGGCATAAGCCCGACATTAAAACCGATAATCAACCGGCTGCCTGTCTCAGCCATGAAGATATCTGATTTGTTGATAGCACCAAGACCTGAACTGATGATATTAATTTCCGCATCAGGCAGGGTTAAGGAGATGATGGCTGAAATGATCGCTTCGGCACAGCCGGATGTATCACATTTGAGAACAATTTCCAGCCTTTTCTTCAGAGCTTGTTTTGCAGAAACATACCCGTTCTTCTCTGTACTTACCTTGGCGTGAGTTTCTTTTTTCCTTTTAAGATGGTGATCGGTCTTTCTGCTGCCCATAAAAACACCCCACCGATTTACATTGAGCCAGGAAAGAATTGTATTCCTTCTTTTCCTTCATCTTTTGCTTATAGGTACCTTCTTTGCCGGGCACGCTGTCTGCCTGTCTGTCTGTCTGTCTGTCAATCATCAGCAATAATTGTATGCTGATGATCATCAGCAATTATTGAAGCTGATACTCGTCATTCGTTTTACAGGACGACAATGGTCGGCAGGTTTATGTGCCGATAATGAAATGAATCACAAGGTTCTAGGCCACTCTTCTTGTCATTTTCTTCAGCCTGTTAATACGACGGCGGATTATTTCAAGTTTCTTTTTGTCGTTCTCCTGACGCAGTTTTTCTCTCTCAGCACGAAGCCTGACAATTTCCTGCTTCATATCTTTGCCGGTCATATTCTTCTTCGGTCCGGCTGTTTTCTTTTTCTTTTTCTTGGCCGGGGTTTCATCCTGTATACCTCTGGCTTCCTTGATAGCTTCCAGCAACTGGTCCTTCTTCATGCCGGTCACACCGATTATGCCTGGGATTTCCTCCTTGGCAACCTCGCGAAGTTCAACAACGGTCATCTTCTCCAGGGGTTTTTCAGCTTGCTTTTCTTCACTTTTTACATCTTCAGCCATTGTTCTCCTCCAGTTAGGTTTTAGTTATTCCTGCACGAGTTCATTAACTATATCAAAGGCCTTTTCCATATCAGGAAGATTCGAGACTTCGGGTACAACCTGGATATGACGCACAATACCCTGCCTGTCAACCAGGATGACCGAACGGGCCAGCAACCTGGGCCCATCCATTAGTAAACCAAGAGAACGCCCAAAAACGCCTTCCTTATAATCGGACAAAAACTTTATATCCGTCAATTTTGCCTCTGCAGCAAATCTTTTCTGAGCAAAGGGAGTATCTCGGCTGATGGTGATCCTTAGGACTTCTGGAGAAATCCTGTCTCCCTCTTCGCCCAAAAGATGCGTCTGAGCCTCGCAAACCTTAGTATCTATTGATGGCACCAAACTTAAGAACAAAACCTTCCCCTGCAGTTTAGACAGGTCAATCTCCTCCATGCTCATGGCATCAATCAAGTCGGTTTCCGGCAGTTTCATCCCGATTGCAATGGGGGTTCCCAGCAGGCCGGTTTCCATACCCCCACGAGTTACTTTAGTTCCCGGCAAAACCGATCCGGGATCAACCTGCATTGTTGACTGTTTGAATGTGGCACAGCCTGTCACAACAAAAAAGGTCACAACTGTGCACACCAAAAATATTCTTCTGCCGGCCATATTGTCCCTCCTTAACAGAATTATACCTTTTTAAAAGGTATTAATAATAAAGTACAATGCAAAGACATTTTTTCTCTTTGGCTGGAATTTTTCTTTATAATTTTGCCGGATACGCTGTTAGCCTGCAAGCAGAACAATGGCCGCAACGGCAAAGCAGAGACCAAGCACCTGTTTAAAAATAAGGGTCTCATGCAGAAAAACAATAGCCAGCATAATGGTAATAAGGGGGTAGAGGGCAGTGAGGCTGACCACAATTGATATCTGCCCCCTGCTGGCTGCAAAATAATAGAAAAGTGTGCCCAGCACACCCGTAATACCTGTTAAGATGGCATATAAAATACCCATGGGGTGGGTTTCAGGTTTGAAGTTGAGCATGGCCAGCCCAACGAACCCTACAAGCAGGCCGCCTATCACCTGGAAGATTAAAGCACTTTGAGGGTTGATATAATTGACTGCTAGTTTTGGAAAGAACCCCCAGGCACCAAATGTGACCATGGCCAATATTGTCCAGAAAAACCAGCTGTGCATAGTATGCTCCTGTACTTTAGCTACTCATTACCCTTTCCGGCTTTTCGTTTTCTTTGCCAGAGGGTCAGATATACAACGGTATTAACTCCCAGTACTATTATGCCGAGCCCTATTTGCATCTTCCGGGTAAGTGCTTCCGGATAGAGAAGCGGCATTATATAATGCTCGACAAACCCCGTTGCATATCCAGCCTTACCCCCGATGGCCCGCAGCATATTCTCCAGGGGGGTCAAGGGGCAGATGCAACCCAGAAACTCTATGCTTGCCGCCCAGATAACTGCGGGAATATGATACCAGGCCATGCAAGGCTTCCAGAGAACAATAAATCCTCCCAGCATCACGAAGAGCACAAAGCAGAAATGCACTATTGCAACGAGGTCAGCAAGAAAACCATAGGCCACTATTCATGCCCCTTGAATGCATGATTTCGCGTAATGAAATAAGGCAATCACAATTATCATACCGTCCCGGTTCCGGCTTTTTACAAGACCTGCAATCAATCGCCGTTTGGAGGCAAAATGTCTGCTGCAGAAGAACTCTGACATTCAGTCCAGAAGGGACCCTTCTAAAAGTTTCTGACGAATAACTTCCTTTAGAACCATATTTTTTCTCTTAAAGCCCTCGCGCCCATACTGCATGTTCGCCTCAAGCAGGTACCAGTTCCCATTGTATTCAAGCAGATCAAGCCCAACATCATTGAAGTTGCACCGCCGGGCAAAATCCTGCACCATGGGAATAGCTTCATGGGGTATGTCATTGAATTCAATCTCGCCGCCCTGGTGCAGATTTGTTCTGAAATCTTCAGAAGTTCGTTTACGCCAATAGGCTAACACCGGTTCATAGTTGATCAGGACTACCCGCAGATCCTTTTCATGGGGAATATATTCCTGAATATAGGCAATCTTTGTTTTCAGCAGATAGCACTCCAGTTCCGCAGAGCTGTTAATCTTAAACACCCCCCTGCCCCGGGCTGATGCCCTGGGTATCTTGGCAATAAAAGGAAAGGCAAAGTCCTCCTGGATCCGGGAAAATTCCCGCTGCAGATAAAACCTGGTTTTGGGGTGCGGAATGGAAAGCATGTTGAACAGTGTAGTCTGTTTCATCTTTTCATCAGCATAAAGATACGTTTCAAGGCTGGGGAAAATTCTTTTCCCCATGGTAGTAAATAATTGGGAGTAATTGAGGGTGGGATATAAAATGGCACTGGAATCATATATTTGTTGCTGCTCCAGCGGCGTATAGTCATGAAAATTAGGTTTTACCCCGAGGGTTTCGACCTCCGGCACACCAACCAGTCTGCTGCCAAAGGCAACGTATTTACCGTGAGCCTGCTCCATGATACGTCTATTTAATGACGGCAGATGTCAGGTTTATGATTCTCGGGAATTGGCTTAAGACGGCCAGCAATCATAATTTCCTCCAGGCCGCGCTCTAGCCCTTCGACGAATTTGTCCTGTCGGAATAAAGGAAACATTTCTTCCTGCAGAATTTTATCCGCGGTGCCATTCTGGATGAACCACTCAAAGGCTGAACCAGTCTCCATACGCACCGTTCCTTCATCCAGCGCAATGCTGACCAGAAAACCGTTGCCAAAACCAGGTTGACCAATCTCCCAGGCCGATGCAGTCCTTTGGGAAAACTCAACGATATTTTCCCCGGCAAGAGATGGGATGATCAGCAGAAAAATCTGATGACAGGTTTCTTTTTCATACGCTTCAAGGGTCGCAGATATTCGTGATTTATCCGCCGGCTGCAGTTTACCTGCATAATCGCTCACCCATCCCTGGCGTACCAGAACTGCTGGAGAATTCTCTTTGGGGGAGCAGGCAGCCAACGACATCAATAGAATCAAGTGCAGCAGGAAATACTTACACAAAAAATAAAGGAACGTATCAGAGCGTGATAATTTCATAGCCTTGCGCAAGGTAGGGGGCCATACCGGCATGGCCTTTCATGTCATCTGCAATCCTGAATCCCTCTGTTTCAGCAACTTCAAGCACCCCCATCTTCATGGCACAGGCACGGCAGACCGCATCGATGAGGTTCAGCTCTTTTGCCTTTTCATAAAGGACATGCAAAGAATGCTCTGATTTGCGGAGCTCAGCGATGAGCTTTGTTGCCTCCCCTTCCAGGATTATTTTTACCTCTGCTTTCTTTTCGTGCAGGTCAATGGCGTTTAAAAGCACGTGTACAAAGCAGATGGGATTGCCCTTAAAGGCAAATATTGCCGTTCTTTTTTTTTTCATAACAGCTCCTTATTAAAAGTAACTGCTCCACAATTCATGATAAATCATATTACTCCCCGATAAAAAGCAAGTTTTCGGGAATATGGTCTGTATACATTTAAAATACGTTCCTTCTCAAGTATGGAAATTACTTTACTGCCGATCCCGGCTCTGGCCAGTGTCTGAACTTCATCCGGTGCAGAGCAGCCGACTATCCCCACCGTGATTCCGTGCGAGAGTGCATAGCGGATCAGGAGATCGGCTGATATCTTAAACTTGGGTAATATATAGTGCGAGGCGCCTAAAATCTTCATGCCGATCACCGCGATTTTTTTTTGTCGTGCCTCGGCAAGTGTCGTTGTGAGAAATCCGCCTAATAATTCTTCCACCGGATTTACCGGCATCATGACAGCATCAACAGGCCACTCCTTCACGGCCCTGGCCAGAATATCGGGGTCATGGTGCCCGGTTACGCCTATATTTCGAACTTTTCCAGCCCTCTTTGCCCCGACAAAGGCTTCCAAAGCGCCATCCGGTCCGCTGATAGCATCAAAATCCCCTTTACTCCTTATGTCATGGATCTGCCACAGATCAAGATAATCGGTATGCAAACGGCTCAGGGTTTTCTCCAGGTCAGCTTGGGCGCCTTTTTTATCTCTCTTTCCTGTCTTGCTGGCCTGGAAAATCTTCTGCCTGACGGACGGGTTTTCCTTCCAGATGGAGCCCAGGTAGAGTTCACTATCCTGGTAAGCTGGTGCAGAATCAAAGTATGTTAACCCTTGCGCCAGGGCTTCCTGTATTACTCTGTGGGCATGGGAAGTGCGGCCGCTTGTCCGTAGTATACCCTCCCCGCCCAGGCCGACTGCAGTTACCTGCCGGCCTTCAGGAACAAAAAGATTTTTGGGAATAGCATCCGCCATTGTACTCCTTATGCCCCTTTCTAATCAAGGCGTGGGAAAAGCGCCCAGCGGATAAACCAATGGCCTGCCACATCGTCTATGTCCAGGCAGATGATGGAGCTGTTTTGAAACTTGATGACCGGTCTGTCCGGCGACCCGACAACCAGGAAAGACAAAAGTTTCTCTAGGAAAGGCAGATGCCCCACAACCATTATGTTTTCTTCATTGCTGAGTGTCGAGGCGAATTTGGCGACATTATCCAGCGGGGCAAGGCCGGCCCCTTTGCTCATCCCAGCTTCGGGCTCAAGGGCTTTCACAAAGCTCTCGGCGGTCTGCAGGGCCCTTTTCTTGCCGCTGTGAATAATGCGCATAACCTGGATATTGTTTTCTGCAGCCAGTGTAGCCATGGTCTGGGTTTCTGCAAAACCTTCCTTGGAAAGGCCCTGGTCAGGGTCCTTTTCTTTTGGCAAACTCTTACCGTGCTGAACTAAAAAAAGTGCCATACCCTTTCATTCCTGATGCTGGTAGTTAAAATATTCAGCTGAAATAAAACAATCCTGATTCTCTTTCTTTTTGACAATAATCCGGACTGTATGGATCATGCCCGGAATAAATCCCAGAATAGTGAGGAGTATATTGACCCAGAAATGCAAATTCAGACCCACTGTTAGAAACACGACCCGGGGCGGCAGGAAAATTCAAGCTCAGTAAGCAGAATATCCATGGCAATATCTCCTACTCTTCAAGCATTGTTCTGATGAACGAATTTGCCTCACCAATGGATTTTTCCATGGTGCTGTAATAGGCTTTCTGGCACCCTTCAGTAAAAAGAATCGCAAAAAATAGAGGCAGAAAGACAAGAATAACCTTGTTTCTCATTTGGCACTCCTTTCCTTATGCCGCTGAAGTTTAGAGCCGGGGATCAATATTTCCAGGGCCGCCGCATTCCGGAGTGTAGCAGGTAACATTTTTAAACTCGCACTTTTCCTTGCAGCTTGGACAGGTATCCGGTCCGACAGGGGCCGTAACCAGAAAACCGCAGTTGCCGCATTTCCAGTACGTCAATCCACAGCCAGGACAAATATCACCAGAAAAATCTCCGGGCAGGTTCATACCGCAGCTTTTACATGCCTTCGCCTCGCTCATAGCAACATCCTCCGTATTCGGGTTAACTGGAACAACCGTTCCCCTGTCTTTTATCTCAGGAGAAACAATTTTAATTGTATACATGACAATGTAAACTCCACCGGGAGCAGGGGGCAACAAAATTATTAAATTATTGATAAAAAAAGGCGGGATCGTATGCTGGATTATAAGACAGGAAGCTCCCTTGACTATCACGTGATGGTTTCAGGGAGCTTATTTAAAAGAATTCAGTTTTGCGTGACAGTTCGTACTGAGAATCAAATTCCGGCTGAGGTAAATTCCTGCTCACCGGCCGGAACCTGGACAACAAGGACAGGAATGGCTGATTTCCGGATAACCTTTTGGGTTGTCGAACCCAGCAAGGTTTCCATGATGGAAGAATGTGCATGGGCCCCTATGACAATAACATCAGCCCCCATGGTTACAGATTGCTTGACAATCTCATCTGCCGGTGAAGAACTTTCAGCAACGAGAATTTTTTCAACGCGCAGGCTGCAGCTGTTTTCTTCCCCCAATCGCGAACAGAAACTGTTAAGATGCTGTTTGATCCTGACCAGGGCATCCTTTTCTTCATGCTCCACAACATCATGAATGGAATCCGGGCCGATATAGCCATTTATTCTTGCCTCCTGATCCGGCGTCAGGGTTTCCATGACATGCAGTACAGTAATGGCGGCATCAAACTTTTCAGCCAGGGCCATGGCATGACGGTAGATATATGCTGAATTGGGTCCAATCCTCGTGCAGTAAAGAATTTTTTTAATATCCGGCAACAGGTTCATGTAATCCCTCTCCTGATAAAATTAAACTTCATGCGGGCTGGAGCTGCAGGTCTTTTTTATTGCGGGCCTTCTGCATGATAATAACCAGGGCCACAACAACCAGCCCTGCCCCGTCGGTTACAAACGTCGGCCAGTAAAGAAGTAAGGTCCCGGCTGCCAGCAGCAGCCATTCGATAATGTTTGTTTTTCGTATCAGGTAAAACATGAATAGAGCAGAAAAGGCTATGGTCCCAAGTATCGCGGAAAACATGGAAGAAAACACCATAATCGAAGACGGCTTGGTTTCCGCAATGATCGTATTACTTTCAATACGCTGCCCCTTTGAAACAACAAAATCCTTTATGCTGCCTTCCTTATCAGCAATCACCTTTTTTATGGATTCACCGTCAAGGAGCATGGCTATCTCCTGTCCTTTTTTAAAATCCTGTCCCTTTTCAACCTTGAGTTCAAGAACTGTCGCACCCATGATCTCATCGTCAATCTGCGGCCCAATAATAGGCTTACCCTCAAAAAGTATCTGCGGCGTAAAGGCAAAAAGCAGGGGCACGACATAGAGCAGCTTGGCATACTTGAAGGCTGTCCAGCCGGTCTTCCACGGATCTGACCCGGCAATTGCCGCCCCGGCATAGGCAGCAACACAGACAGGCGGGGTGATATTTGAATCCTGGCTGAACCAGTAGACGATCATGTGGGCCGCAATGAGAACAACTCCCATTTCCATCAGCGGCGGCACTGCCAAAACCGCGGTAATCAGGTAGGCAGCGGTAACCGGCACCCCCATGCCAAGAACAAGCGATGCTATTGCCACAAGCCCCATGGCAAGGAGAAGATTGCCGTTGGCAAGCGATATTATAATATCGGAAAACTTCAGGCCGATCCCGGTAAGCGATATGGTCCCCACGATAATGCCGATTACGCCGAGGGTGGCCCCGATGATGAGAGTATTCCGGGCGCCGGTAAGAATGGCCTCCCATATCTCCCTGGGCCCCATCCTGGTTTCTTTTCTTACCCAACTTACGCCTATGCAGGAGATTGTGGCCCAGAAGGCTGAATAACCCGGTGAGCGCCCCATGATCATGAGGATCGTGATGATTACCAGGGGCAGTGAGAAATACCATTCACGTTTGAGCACGACAGTCCAATGATCCGTGTCATCGGCTGCAATTCCCTGGATATTGTGTTTCTTGGCCTCAAAGTGGATCATGCAGAACACGGAAAAGAAGTATAACAGTGCCGGGAATATGGCGATCATCATGATGTAGGCATAGGGGGTCTCAGTCAGTTCCGCCATAAGAAAACCGCCGGCTCCCATGACCGGAGGCATGAACATGCCGCCGATGGAGGCTGCAGGCTCAATGGCACCGGCCACATGAGGCCTGAAACCGGCTCGCTTCATAAGCGGGATGGTGAAGGCCCCTGTTGACACGGTATTGGCAATGGCACTTCCTGATACTGAACCAAAAAGGCCGGAGGCGATGACCGCCACCTTGGCAGGTCCGCCGACTGTCTTGCCGGCCAGGGCCATGGGCAGGTCGATGAAGAACTTCCCGGCCCCTGACTTGTGCAGAAAGGCACCAAAAAAAATGAACAGGATCACATAGGTGGCCAGGACATTGGCCATGACCCCGAATACCCCGTTTGTTGAAAGGTACAGCGCATTACTTAAGCGTTCGAACCCGAATCCCCGGTGGGCCAGGACCTCCGGAAAATAGGGGCCAAAATAGGCGTAGCAGAGCATAAAGATGCCGATAAACGTCATGGACCAACCAAGGACCCTGCGGCAGATCTCAAGGGAAAGAAGAACCCCGATAATGCTGATCATGGCAT
>Ga0102959_1000259_pt1 | contig 16345 bp, 12 predicted proteins | sample SalPonF2_B_D2_MG_FD_84520 | JGI IMG/M metagenome (GOLD analysis project Ga0102959, IMG submission 84520) | Salt pond soil microbial communities from South San Francisco under conditions of wetland restoration - Salt Pond MetaG SF2_B_D2_MG ...
CACGCCTTCTACAACGCGCCGCTCGTCGTCCGGCTGGTGAACGCGGCGTGGGAGGGCGTCGACGCCCGGACCGTCGAGACGGCGCGGAGCCTGGGCGCCCCGCGCTGGCGGGCGTTCCTCGACGTGGTGGCCCCCCAGCTGCTGCCGGCGCTGTTGACCGCGAGCCTGCTCACGTTCGTCTTCACGTTCATGTCCTTTCCCATCGTCCTCGCGCTCGGCGGGCTCCAGCTGGCGACCGTGGAGGTGTGGATCTACGCCCGCGTCCAGCAGCTCGACCTGACGACCGCCGCGACGCTGGCGGTGCTCGAATCCGTCGTCACGATGGCGCTGACCTACGCCTACCTCCGGTACGAGGCGCGGCAGGCGGCCCTGTCGAGCGGCGACCGCCCCCCGGCCCGGGAGCCGCTGTTCGAGGGCGTCCTGTGGGACCCGCGCCGCATCGCGGTCCTGGCGTACGGCGTCGTCGTGCTCGTCGTGTTCGTCGGCCCGCTTTTGAGCATGGTGCTGGAGAGCCTGACCGGCCCAAAGGGGCTCACACCGCAGTACTACCAGTTCCTGCTCCAGCGCCAGACCACGGGCGCGGCCTTCCAGACCAAGCCCCTGCCGGCCATCGAGAACTCGCTTCTGTTCGGCCTGGGAACCCTGCTCGTGGCGCTGCCGATGGGCGTGACCATCGCGGTGCTGACCAACCGGGACTACCGGGGCCGCAAGCTCGTGGACGCCGCCGCGATGCTCCCGCTGGCGGTCAGTGGCGTGCTCGTCGGGCTTGGGTTGCTCCAGGGGCTCGTGTTCGGCGTGCCGGTGTTCGGCCGCCGAATCGCCGTCGGCGGGGCGCTCGCCATCGTCGCAGCCCACTCGGTCGCGGCCTACCCCTTCGTCACGCGAAACGTCTCCCCGATGCTCGCCGGGCTGGACGACCGCCTGGTCGAGTCGGCGCGGGCGCTCGGCGCGACGCGCCTCCGGTCGCTGCTCGACGTAGAGCTCCCGCTCGTGGCGCCGGGCGTCGTCGCGGGCGCGGCGTTCGCCTTCGCCATCAGCATCGGCGAGTTCAACGCGACAGTTATTCTGGCGACCGGCACCGACTACTACACGATGCCCGTGGCCGTCGAGCGCTTCCTCGGAAACCGCACCCTGGGGCCAGCGACCGCCATGGGGACCGTCCTCCTCCTCGTGACCGCCCTCTCGTTCGTCGTCATCGACCGCCTCGGCGGGAGGTGGCAGGGATGACCCGAAACTCTTCCAGGCCGAAGGCTACGAAAATGACCCGGAATCCGGCGATCGCGACGACCACCACCCCCCTTCGTTTCAACTGGAGGCCGTGCCGTGGTTGACGTCCACCTGGACGGCGTGACCAGGGCGTACGAGGACGTGACGGCGCTCGACGACGTGACCCTCGACGTGGCCGACGGCGAGTTCTTCACCCTCGTCGGGCCGTCGGGCTGCGGGAAGACGACGACGCTCCGGCTGATCGCCGGGTTCGAATCGCCGACCGCGGGAACCGTCCGCTTCGGCGAGCGGGACGTCGCCGGGGTCCCCCCGGAGGACCGGGACGTGGGTATCGTCTTCCAGAACTACGCGCTGTTCCCGCACATGACCGTCGCGGAGAACGTCGGCTACGGCCTGCGCTTCCGCGACCCGCCGGCCGGCCGGACCCGCCGGGAGCGCGTCGACGAGCTCCTCGAGCTGGTGGACCTGCCCGGGATGGGCGACCGAATGCCCGACGAGCTCTCCGGCGGCCAGCAGCAGCGGGTCGCCCTCGCCCGGGCGCTCGCCCCGGAGCCGCAGCTGCTCCTGCTCGACGAGCCCATGAGCGCCCTCGACGCCCGCCTGCGGGAGCGCCTGCGGGTGCAGGTCAAGCACATCCAGTCGGCGCTCGACATCACGACCGTCTACGTCACCCACGACCAGGCGGAGGCGCTGGCGATCTCCGACCGCGTCGCCGTGATGAACGACGGCCGGGTGGAGCAGGTTGGGTCTCCGGAGGCGGTCTACCGGGAGCCGGCGACCCGGTTCGTCGCCGCGTTCGTCGGCGACAACAACCTCTTCGAGGGGGTAGTCTCTAGAGACGAAACGGGGGGGTTGTCGGTGGACGTCGACGGCACCGCCCTCCGGCTCGCCGGCGGCGCGGCCGAACCCGGCGACGACGTCACCGTCTCGGTCCGCCCTGAAGCGATTTCCCTCGATGTCGGCACCAACGAACTCCGCGTCGATGTGGCGAACACGGAGTTCCTCGGTGACGCCTACCGGGTGCATTTCGACTGGAACGGCCGGGAGGTGCTAGCGCGGCTCGACCGGGCGCCGTCGGGCGAGGTGACGGTCGGGTTCGAGCCGGGAGACGTGCGGGTGCTGCGGGCAGAGTGAGGCCGTTTCTCCGAACGGGTCGTCTCGTCGTGGCGAGGGGGCCGTAAGGTGGTCGGCGTTTCGGGTGGAGGGAGGGGGTATCGTTTCGTGTGGAGACGCAAACCGGTCGAATCGCGAGTTCGGGGTGGTCGGTCGGGGGCCACCTCTCCAGTCCGGGAAATCGCCCGACATCAGTAACTTACAAACTGTTACAATCGATTGCATGAACTTACAACCAGTGTCGGAGGTCGTCACGCCCGTGTCTGGAGTGGAAACGGGGTGCACACGAACCCGTGGTTCGACGCGCTCGTCGGTCCGTCCGGTCACGGGACGTCGGCGCCGGTGAATTCCTCGGCGGGGTACGGAACAGGCAGGTGCTCATCAATACGTCCGCATCCCAGATGGAATCGGACTCGCCGAGATCGACTATCGGGTGCCGGTCTCCGGATGGCCTGTCAGTCGAACGCCGTTTCGTGAATCCACTCCGTGATGTCCTCGACGACGTCGGCCGCGACGTTCCCCCCAAAGTAGAGGCTGACCTGCGTCGTCGGCGTGGGCCCTTCCTGGAAGTAGTGGCCCACGCGTTCGTAGAACGCCGTTCGACTCCCGTCCGGGAGGTCCGCAGCCCGCCAGTCCTCGAATCCCTGGCGGAGTCTCTCGTAAAGTTCCGGCTGAATCTCCTCGTCGGCCCGACCCGTTTTCAGGACGAACGCAGGGGCATCGAGACCGCTCGCGGTGGCTACCGGATCGCAGTCGTGGTGGCTCAGGTGCCACACGCCGGGCAGCCCCATGATGGTGTCGTTGGGGTCGAAGTCGGCGTCCGCGATTCGCCGGAACGTCTCGCGCATGGCGTCCAGTTCGCCCTCCTGTTCCTCGTCGAGGTCGCCATCCATTTCAATGGCGTACCGCAGCCACGCGAGGTTCTCGGGATCGACGATGGGGTCGGCGGGAGGGTCGAGCATGACGACGCCCGCGACGTCTTCGTACCGGTCGGCGATCCGGGGCACACACATCCCACCCTGGCTGTGTCCGGCGACGAACAGCTCGTCGGCGTCTACCTCCTCGACGTCGGCGAGTTCGGAGAGCGCGGCGAGGGCGTCGTCGGTGACGACAGTGTCGAGCGTGTAGTCCTCGTCTGGCACCTCGTACCTGTCGAGGCGCTTTTCGTACCGGAGTGAGGCGATACCGTCGCTCGCGAGCCCCCGGGCCAGATCCCTGAGAATCTTCGTGGCACCGACGGTGCCGTCGGGGTCGTGTATACCGTGCCCGTGAACGAGTACGACACCGGGGACCGGTCCGTCACCGTCCGGTACCGCCATCACCCCCTCTAAGCTCACGTCCCCGGCGTCGATGGTCACGTCACGTTCGGTGAACCGGTCGGGGTCGACGTAGTCGGGAACCGCGTATTCGGGGGAGAACGAGAGGCCCGCGATTCCATCCTCCTCGACGTCGACGATGGCTGTCTCGCTGCCGTCCGCGAAGCAAAGCTCGACTGTCGCCGCCGAGTCCGTGACGGCAACATCGCCGACGCCCTCGAAATGGCCGTACTGACCGTACAGCCCCCGCCAGTACTGTTCGAGAGCCTCCTCGGCATCGAGCGAGCCGTCCTGGAACTCGTCGGGGGAGGACGCGACGACGTGCTCGTGACCGTCATCGGTGAGCAGTTCGACTGCCGCTCCGAACGCCTCGTCGCCGAACGTGGCGGCGAACCCGCGTGCCTTCTCTTCGAATGGGCCGTCACTGGGGAGCATAATCCAGTTATCGACTGTCACACCGACAAGCGTGTTAAAATACTGGTATTTCGACCTGGCAAGTCGAACGCGCGCTCGTCCGGGGGACCGGGCAAGTCGAAGGCGGGTTCCTCACGGGGACCGGGCAAGTCGAACGCGGGTTCCTCACGGGGACCGGGCAAGTCGTACGTCGTTTTCACGGGACGACGCCGACGGTCAGAAGCGTCCCCCAGGTGCGGTAGCGCTCGACCATCTCGTCACGGGTCTCGAAGCCCTCGTGGGGGAACGCCGACTCCTGGGGGATCTCGACCTCGCGGTCGGGGATGGTGTCCTGCTCGGCGACGTGGAAGCCGGCCTCCCGGAAGGCACGGCGGTACTCTGCGCGGTCCCAGCGGGTCATCTCGACGGTGATGTGCTCCTGCCAGTCGTGGGAGTGGACGTTCTCCTCGTAGTAGTTGACGGCGCAGTAGAACGTGCCCCCGGGGCGGAGCACCCGCCGGAGCTCCGCCAGCGTCTCGTGTGGGTCCGAGGCGTAGTAGAACGCCTCCATCGAGAAGGCGTGGTCCACGCTGTCGTCGGCGAAGGGGAGGGTGCCGAAGTCGCCGACGACGAAGCCGACGTCGGGGTCGTCGGTGTACGCCCGGGCGTTCCGCGCCATCCTGGGGGCGCCGTCCAACCCGTAGCCGCGGTCGACTCCCCGCTCGCGCATCGCTCGCAGCGCGTAGCCGCTCCCGCTCCCCAGGTCGAGCACCGTCTCGCCCGTCTCGACGGGCATCCGGGCGAGCGCGTGCTTGGCCGTGTGCCAGTGTCGCTCCTCCATCCCCCTGTCGCGGCCGTCGGCCGCCCACTCGTCGAACTCCTCGCGCACGCTCATGCTCGCCCGGATGCGTGCGGGGACCAAAACGGGTTCGGAGTCGAATGCGTTTCGGGTTCGGACTCGCACGTGTTCAGACAGGTCCAGGTCGCACGTGTTCAGACGGGTTCGAAGCCGGACGCCGCGTCGAAGTGCCGACGTATTCGTGGAGTCGGCCCGCCATCGCCGTGGACGTCCCGACCCCGAGACGCCGGCCCCGTCGGGTAATCCTGTACGCTTAAGTTTCGAGCGGCGCTCCTCCCGTACATGGATTACGACCTCGCCATCGAGGGGGCCCCGCCGACGATACCGGGCGGGACGGCGATCCTCCTCCTCCATCCGAGCACCGCCGAGACCGACCGCATCGACACCGACTTCCTCAAGACCGACACCGACAGCTTCCTCGTCATCTCCACGCGGACGACGGCCCGCGAGGTCAAGCAGAAGCTCGACCACTACGACGTCGACGAGGAGGACGCCGTCATCCTCGACACCCTCTCCGTCGAGCGGGGCTACTCGCGCCGGAGCGCCGAGAACATCCACTACGTCTCCGCGCCCGACGACGTTGCCGGCATCCTCCAGCAGACCGAGCGCTTCCTCGAAGAGCACGCGGGCAAGCGCCGGATCAGCTTCGACTCCATCACCGAGCTCGCCTACTACGGCGACGCCGAGAAGGCCGTCGAGGCCCTCTCCCGGATGGCCGAGTTGCTGCGAGAGTACGACGCCGTCGGCCTCTTCCACGTGGACAAGGAGGTCCACGACGACGAGACCCTGGAGCGCTTCCGCGAGCACTGCGACGCCGAGGTCGACCTGGAGGAGGACGGCACGATCACCGCCGACTTCTAGGCGAGGTTCTCAGCGCGTCGCGGCCAGCTTCTCCGCCCACCTGACCGCGAACGGTGCGCCGTGCTCCCGGTAGGCCAGCGTGTCGAGTGCGTCGTAGGGAGCCGGGAGGTCCAGGCCGTGTTTGACCGCGCTGCAGGCGAGTTCCGTCGCGTCGGAAAAGCCCGTCTCCCCGCGGGCGACGGCGCGGGTCACGCCGGAGACGCGTCCGTCGAGTCGCTCGCCGGCGTCGACCCAGGCGTCGTGGAGCCGGGGGTACTCGTCGTCCCATCCAGCGAACTCATCGCGGGTGTACAGCCCCCGGTAGGCGTCGCAGAGCGCGGCCGCGACCTGGTAGACCGCGCTGGGGTCGATGGCGAGTGCGGCGTCGAGATCGCGGTACGTCTCGCGGAAGAAGCCGAGGAACTGCTCAGGAAGATCCAGGCCCACCGCCACGAGCGCCTCGGCGACGAGGAAGTCCACGAAAGCCTCGGGCGCGCCCTCGACGCGTGGCTTGACGAACAGCACCGGCGGTGTGGTCTGGGTCGTCCACGCGACCGACCCGTCGCCGGGCGTGCCGACGACGAGCTCGGAGCCGACGACCCGACGGAGCATCTCCGGGGCGTCGTCGGGGAGCCAGGACGCCTCGTACGCGTGCGGGTGGATATCGTCGGTGAGCAGCGCGAGGTCGTCGCGGTGGGCGGGCGGCAGCGTCTCGAAGTCTCGGGCGCAGTCGAGGACGAGCGCGTCGGGGGCGTACGCCTCCCGGACGCCGGCGACGTCGCCCGACAGCGGCCGCTCGTCGAACATCAGGCGAACGCCATGTTGACGATCAGCGCGACCGCGAGGATGGCCGAGACGCCGACGGTGCCGAGGACGAACTTCGTTGCCGTGCTCATGTTCGGTGGGTGGTCTCCGCAGGCACATAAATTGGGTCAATCCCGCTCGTCCGGCTGTCGGGGGTCGGAGATTGATACGAGCCAGGGCCCGTCAGTCGGCGTCGGAGATTGATACGAGCCGGAGCCCGTCAGTCGGCGCCGGCCGCGGACGTGTGCGCGACGGCCTTCCACTGCCCCGAGGCGAACCGGACGGTGTTCACGAGGGCGCGGACGTACATGTCGCCGAGGATGGCCGCGTAGACGGCGAGAAGTCCCAGTCCCATCCCCGGCGCGAAAGCGAGTTGCCCGAGGGAGAACGGTCCGAGGGCCAACGGACCGGCGGTGACGACGAACCCCACCGGGAGCGCAAGAGCCGCGAGCGGGAGCCGGACGGCGTAGGTCCCCGCCAGGCCGCCGTAGAACGGCCAGCTGGTGTCGCCCGCCCCCCGGAGCCCGCCGCGCATGGTCCGGGAGACGGAGAAGGCCGCGACGCCCAGGCCGAACACCCGGATGAACGCGACGGTGAGGTCGACGTGCTGTGTCCCGAACGCGAGCGCGACGGGTCGCGCAACGAGGAAGATGCCGACGGCGATGACGAGCTGGGTCGCCAGCGCGATGCGGAGCGTCTGCCAGCCGTAGTCGGCCGCCACCTCGTCCTCGCCCGCACCGATTCGCTGGCCCACGAGCGTGCTCGCGGCGGTCGAGTAGCCCCAGGCCGGCATCATCGCGAGGAGCATCACCCGCCGGGCGATGGCGTAGGCGGCGACGACCTCGGTCCCGAGGACGCCCAGCACGAAGAGGAACGGAAACCGCCCGAACGTCCGCGAGAGCCGGGTCCCCGCGAGCGGGAGCCCCACCCGGACGATCTCGTTCGCGACGCCGGTGTCCCACTGCCGGCCGCCGAGCCGGAGCCGCACGTCCCGCCGACCGGAGACCAGGACGACGAAGAAGATGGCGGCGGCGAGGGTGTTCGCGATGGCCGTCCCGGCCGCCGCGCCCGCCACGCCGTAGGCCTGGAACGGCCCGAGCCCGAAGATGAGCACCGCGTTCAGCACGACGTTCGTCGGCAGCGTGAGCAGGCGGACGTACATCGGGGTCGTCGTGTCGCCGGAGCCGGCCAGCGCCCGGGCCGCGATCATGCTCCAGAACCGGAAGCTGACCGAGAGCATGACGATGCGGAGATACGTCGCGCCGAGCGCGACGGTCCGAGCGTTGCTCGTGAGCACGCCGATCATCGGCTCGGCGTAGACCCACGTCCCGACGGTGATGGGGACAGACAGCGCGAGTGCCAGCCAGAGCGACTGCTTGATGGCGAAGTCGGCCGCCGCGTCGTCGCCCGAGCCCTTGAACCGGGAGACCACGCTGATGGTCCCACTGGAGAGCGCCAGGGCCAGTCCGAACGGGATGAAGTAGTACTGGAACCCCATCTCGAGGCCGGCCACGGCGGCGGGACCGGCCGCGAGGCTCACCATGAAGAAGTCCGCGGCGCGGAGCATCGTCCGCATCCCGCCGGTGACCATCGCGGGAACGGCCAGGTCGAAGGCCTCCTCACCCTTCTCGTCGTCCACGAGATCGAGACGGGCGAGCGCGGCGGGGAAGAGCGCCAGTGTCGTCCTGATTCGACGACGGGTGGCGCGAAGCATCTATCCGAATGCTGGGCTGCCCGGTAAAAGACGGTTAGAATCCCGGCAAGGTAGCCGACTCCCCGCCTCGACGCCGTTCGATGCCGCTCGACGCCGTTCGATGCCGCTCGACGCCGCTCTATGCAGCCCGATGCCGCTCGACGCGAGTCGGCGTGACCGCCCACGGCCGGTACCAGCGCACGAGAAAGCGGAGGATGGCGATGAACAGGACTTCCGCTGAGCCCGATGAGCGAGCGGGCGGCGAACGCATCAGTTCTCTGCGTCGGTCGCCCGACAACCCCTTCGTTTCAGGTGGAACGTTCGGCTGACGGTGGCGAAACTGCGCCGCGGGGTTGCAGTCGAATCGAAGGGGTTCGACGAACGTTCATCCAGATAGATTATCAGCTCGAATCGTCACATTCCGGTGGGTTCAGCGTGAGTTATCCGGCGAACGGGTTCGGACAGGGTCGTTTCGGGTGGAGCTGTCTGTGGGGAGAGCGTTCCAAACCTGTACGTCCCGATGTCGGCCGCCAGACCTTGAATCGAAGGACGGGGGTAGCCCGTCGATTGTGCAGCGCAGAGATTGCGCCGGTGTGCAAAGTGAGATTGTGCCGATGTGCAGAGTGAGATTGCGCCGGTGTGCAGAGTGAGATTGCGCCGGTGTGCAGAGTAGGAATCGCTCGACCATCGCAGTCGTTCGGCGCGCGTCGAGACCTACTCGTCGTACTCCCAGGTGTCCGGGACCTCGATTACGTACCGACCGTTCTCCTGGATGGCGATGATGTACTCCTCGCGGTCGTAGAGCTCCATCAGGTTGAGCTCGTACTGGCCTGGTTCGACGACCCGGATGCTCTCGAACTGGTCGTTCAGCTCCTCGCGGAGCTGGGCGAGGTCCGGGCGCTCGTCGGCCGGCGCGTCGACGACGCGACCGTCCGTGGGGGCGTCGGGGAGCTCGTCGGAGTTGACCATCGCCGAGCGAGCGTTCGCCTGGGCGCTGTCCTCGTGCTGGCGGTCGTCCGACTCGATGGTCTCGGCGTCTGAATCCGTCTGCGTCGACGTCGGTGTCGGCGACGACTGACCGGACCCCGTCGGCGTCGGGGTGGTCCCCCCCGCCGACGTCGCATCGGCCGAATCGCGCCCCTCGTCGTCGGGGCGGGCGGTCGACGGCCACTCGCGAGTGGACGCGAGCGGGTCGCGCCCGGTGTCGGTGGAGTCAGTGGGCTCGGGAGCGGAGGAGGACGACGTTGAGGCGGCCGAGGACGATGACTGGGATGAATCTCGGCCGTCGGCGAGATCGTCGAGCGTCGCCTGTTCGGTCGCGACGGCCTCGGCGGGGTCGTCGGTCGACGGGTGCGACTCGACGTCCACATCGTCCGACCGGTGTGACCCGACGGGCCCGTCGTCCGACGTCCGACCGACGAAGTCGCGGAGCGTGTTCGCCGCCTTGCCCACGGTGGTCGCCACGTTCGAACCCCGGTCGGAAACGCGTGTCGGGGGGGACTCGTCGGGAAGCTGGTCTGCGGGAATCTCGCCCGGGTGGAACTGGAACTTGTTTCCCCCGCAGTCGGGACAGCCCGACAGCATCTCCTTCGAGCCGTCGGGGAAGACGTGACCGCACGCCGTGCACTGGTGGGGCATTATCTGTGGGAGACGAGCGCGCTGATGAGATTCCGGTCCTTGTGGAGCGTCTCGATCTGGTTCGCGGGGCCGATGACGGTGAGCTTCGAAGTCGACTGCTTGCCCATCAGCCGGTCGAGGAAGCTGGCGTCGGCGGTCTGCGAGCGCGGGTAGCTCTCGATCTCGATGCCGGTGAAGCCGTCGGGATTGATCTCCGACATCGTCACCTCGATGAGCCGACTCTCCTCGTCGGGGGTCAGCCCGCTCTCGAGGATGACAATGTTGCCCTCCCGGACCCCGTCCAGGATGAGCCGTATCTTCTCCATGCTCGCCAGGCCCGCCATCCGTTCCCCGCTGATGAGGTCTATCTGCACGCCGTCGACGTCAGGGTCTTTGACTTCCGCCATGATATCACCCGAAGTACTCCGCGATCATCCCGTACACCTCGTCCATGTTCTGGCCCTCGAGGGCCGACAGCGGGACGGTCTCGTGCTGCGGGAAGGCGTTCTGGATGCGGTTGACGTTCGACTCCTCCAGGTCGATCTTGTTCGCGAAGATCAACACCGGCAGGTCGCGGCTCTCGATGATGCCGATGAGCATCGTGTTGACCTGCGTGAACGGGTCGTCTGCGCTGTCGAGGACGTAGATGACGCCGTCGACGTCCTCGCGGAGCCAGTGCATCGCCTCCGCGACGCCCTCGGTCGCCTCGCGGGAGCGACGGACGGCCTCCTCCTTCTCCATGTCGTGTTCGAGGAACTCGGTGTAGTCGACCTTGGTCGCCACGCCCGGCGTGTCGACGATGTCGATGCTGACGCTCTTCCCGTTGCGCTTTATCTCGACGTTCTCCTTCCGTCGAGCCCGCCTGGTTTCGTGTGGAATGTGGCTCTCCGGGCCGACCGCGTCGCCGGTCCAGTCCCTCGCGATGCGGTTCGCGAGCGTCGTCTTCCCGGCGTTCGGCGGCCCGTAGATACCTATTCGCTTCGGTTGTGCGTCCTCGGTGAACAGACTCGCCGTCACCCGCGAGATGCTGTCCCGAAGATCTGTGAGCAGTCCCATTATATCCTCGCGTGTGCACAGCCGCGCGTCGTACGCGTGATTCGGCTGTCTTTGCGAAGATACAGGCCACCGCACTCACTTAAACTTACGTCAGACAACGACCGGAAAGGTACTGTACCGCCGAGAGCTGGACGTGTGATCCGGATCGAGCGAACTCCGTGAGGCTGAAGCTCGAGCGAACTCCGTGAGGCTGAGGCCGTTCAGATGCTGCAACCGAAGCCGTTCAGATGCTGCAACCGAAGCCGTTCAGATGCTGCAACCGAAGCCGTTCAGATGCTACAAATGAAGCCTTCCAGACACTGCAACGGACGTCGTTCGGACACTCCAACCGAAGCTACCCAGCAACCACCCCCACCCCTTCGTTTCAATTGGAGAAAGACGCGACCGTTCCCGGGGAACATCCAGACCAGCATCGACCGACCGAACCACTAGTGAATCCAACCACCAGACCCACCCCTTTACCTGGCATACGGACGCTGTTTCTGAGGTACTGTCTTAACTCTTCCTTTTCGGAGGAGCCCGATCTCGAACCCTCCTGCTCTCTCCTTCCCGTTCCAGTAGAAACGAAGGGGTAGGGGGGTACTCGGACGTCCTCACACCGAACCCCCCTGTTTCCAGTGGAATCTCGTGGCTGAAACTCGGAAGACGGCGGTCCCTCCCGAATTTCGTGAATCGATTCACCCGATTGCACTCTTCGTGAAGGCTCAGCTCGTCGATCGACATCCTCGACAGCTCGTCCAATGGGGTTCTCCCCGCAGAGTCCGACCATTGACGGAGATAATTCAGAAGCGATTCGGAAGACCGCACAGAAACAATTCAGCGCAACGACCTCGACGCTCGAAACGAAACGCAATCCGAGCCAACCAACGACGTGAAGGACGGAACGTGAAGCGCTGAACGTGAACAGCGGTGGAAACCATTTATTCTCCTGGTAACGAGATTGTGCCTCTCTCGAATGACGAGACCGCCTGGTCTCTCGTTGAGGAGGGCTGAATTCGTGAGTACCTTCCTCGGTGATGGACCGGAACACCGGGTTTGCATCCAGAGGTCGAACGGGGAGAAGCTCTAGATTTCCTAACGTGTATTGGCTCTGATCGCCCCGTGTTGCGTTCCAAACGAAAGGAAGGGACGGCGTGTCCAGCTATCGATACGCGCGTACGCATAGTCACAATGTTCTCCTCGATCGGTCCAGGGCGCTCGATCGGCCGTTTAGCCGTCGACGCCGGTGATTTCTCGAAACAGTCGAATTTCGCTCGGTCACACCACGGCCTGTGTGTCCGTCTGGCTGGCCGAACGTGAAGCTCCGTTTCAAGACTCCTGAAACGACGAAATCTCGTGTTTCGGGGTGTATACAGGCGGAATTTGACAGGTAGGTCGGTCCCGAAAAATTTTAGTCATTGGCCTTTCCTCTGTTTCATCTGCATCAACTGGACGCACAGATCCGCACTCTCAGGGGAAACGACCCGTATTTCGGTGCAGTCTCGGGGTTTCCCGCGGAGTATCGCGAAATTTCCACCTGAAACGACGGGGTTGACGCACGACACATGTCAGACAACGAATCGCGGCCGGAGACGGGCCGCGTCGCGCCGGAACGAGATTTCGAGGTTGACCTCGACGACGTGCTCGACGACGACGGCGAAGGGCTGTTCGACGATCTCCTGAGCGGAGAGCCGATCTTCGAGAACAAGGAGGTGCTTCGCCCGTCGTATACGCCACACGAGCTCCCCCACCGGAAAGAGCAGATAAACAGCATGGCGACGATCCTGGTCGCCGCCCTTCGGGGCGAGACGCCATCGAACATCCTCATCTACGGGAAGACCGGGACCGGGAAGACCGCGAGCGCGAAGTACGTCAGTCAGGAACTCGAGAGGACCTCTCGCAAATACGACGTCCCGTGCGAGGTCGAGTACATCAACTGCGAGGTCACCGACACACAGTACCGCGTGCTCGCGCAGCTCGCGAACACGTTCATCGAGCAGAACTTAGAGAGCCTCGCGGAGCGCATCGACGAGCTCGAAGCACTGCGCGAGCGCGCGACGAACGACCCTGCGGCGTTGCGCGAGACGGAGTTGGAGACCGTCGACGCCGTCGCGACTCGTCTCGACGAGCGTCGCGCCGAGCGGGAGGAGATGGAGACGGTCCCAATGACCGGGTGGCCGACCGACCGGGTCTACTCGACGTTCTTCGAGGCCGTCGACTTCGAGGAGCGCGTCGCCGTCATCATGCTCGACGAGATCGACAAGCTGGTCGAGAAGTCCGGCGACGACACCCTCTACAACCTCTCGCGGATGAACTCCGAGCTCGACCACTCGCGGGTCTCGATCATCGGCATCTCCAACGACCTCAAGTTCACCGACTTCCTCGACCCGCGGGTCAAGTCGAGCCTGGGCGAGGAGGAGATCGTCTTCCCGCCGTACGACGCCAACCAGCTCCGGGACATCCTCCAGCACCGGGCCGACGTGGCGTTCAAGGCGGGCGCGCTCTCGGACGACGTCATTCCACTGTGTGCGGCGTTCGCCGCCCAGGAGCATGGCGACGCCAGGCGAGCGCTCGACCTGCTCCGGACCGCGGGCGAACTCGCGGAGCGCAGCCAGACCGAGATCGTCCAGGAGGACCACGTCCGGCAGGCCCAGGACAAGATCGAACTCGACCGCGTCGTGGAGGTCGTCCGGACGCTCCCGACCCAGTCGAAGCTCGTCCTCTTCGCCATCATCCTCCTCGAGAAGAACGGCGTCCACAACGTCAACACGGGCGAGGTGTACAACATCTACAAGCGCCTCTGCGCGGAGATAGACGCCGACGTGCTCACCCAGCGCCGGGTCACCGACCTCATCAGCGAACTCGACATGCTCGGCATCGTCAACGCGGTCGTCGTCAGCAAGGGCCGCTACGGGCGCACCAAGGAGATCTCCCTCTCGGTCCCCATCGACGAGACGGAGGCCGTCCTGCTCACGGACTCCCGGCTGAGCGAGATCGAGAACGTCGCACCGTTCGTCCAGGCGCGATTCGAGAACTGAGGAGCCGGCCGGGTCGGCGGGCCGGCGGACTGTTCTCCGTCCCGACGAGAGGCCAGCGTCGGCCGGCGAAGTCGGGGCGATCCGTTCGGACCTACGCCGGCGCACCAGCAGTCGACGGTGCGCCGGTCGCTGACGGGGCGGCCGGTGTCGGCACCGCGAGTGACTGCGACGGGCCACTCACTGCCGACTGAGCCACCGACGGTCCGGAGACCGACGGAGCGGGTGCAGGGGCGGGCACCACGGTCGGCGTGGGAGTGATCGCCAGGTTGGAGAACATCAGCCGGACCCAGCCCAGGTACGGGATGCGGAACTCGGCCTTGCCGCGGATCCACGTCGGTTTGACGACGTTCGAGATGCCCTCGGCCTGGTCGTAGTAGTGGTTGTGGTCGCCCTTCGTGATGAAGCCGTCGTGGCGGGCCGGACAGGTCGCGAGCTCGCCGCAGGTCTTCCCGCCCATGTAGGCCGGATTCGCCACCGTGGTCCAGTCCTCGCCGGCGTTGACCCAGAACCTGGCCCGGTGGATGATCGGAGTCCGGTCGGTGGCACCGTACGGCTGATAGATGATCACGTCGCCGTACTCGCTGAACTTCTGGTAGTCGGCCTGTGTTCCCTCCTGGTAGGTCACGATGCCCGTGTCGCCGTGCGCGGCGCTCGGGGGGAACCGGTGTTCGTTCATCACGAAGATCAGGTCGCCTTTCACCATGTGCGGGGTCATGCTCCCGCTCTCCACGGCCACCATCGGCGGCCAGACGCCGCTCACGCCGAACAGGACGACGCCGATGAGGACGACGACCATCGCGCTGCTCACCAGTTCGCGGACGAACACGACGCTCTCGTGGTCGGTCGAGAGGAACCAGCGGACGGCCGAGACGGGACCAGATCTCGGATCCGGCTCCCCATCGCCTCTGCTCATTGTCCTTTTGGTTGGGGAACGACCGGCATCAACCTTCTGAATCCCGGACCCTCGGCCGGGGACGCGTCGTCCAGTCTGCTCTCGTGGCGGGGTCCACTCCGTTCTCGCGCCGTGGTCCGGTACGTTTTTTTGCCGACCCCGCGTCCGAGTGGACTGTGCCGCTTGCGACCCCGGCCCACGTGGTCCGCGAACTCACCAGCCGGGGCTACAACGCAGAGCGCGAGGCCGTCACCCTCCTCGCGCGCGAGTCCGACCCGACAGGGGCAGTCGAGCGCGTGGTCGATACGATGCCGGACGACGCACTGACGATCTCCGCCCGGCAGGTCCGCTCGGTGCTGGCCGAAACCTCTGTTTCGAATGGAGATACAGACACCGAAAATAGAGAGAATGGCAGGGGAACTGCAGTCGAAACGAAAGGGGTTGTCGATTCGGCCGATGCCGGCGCGAACGGAGCAAGTGGGGTCGCGCAGGTAGCGGAGCACGCGAGCCACAAGGAACGACCGGGCCAACAGGACGGCCCGGCCCGGCGGTCGTCGCCCGGTTCGACCGCGACCGGTGTGACGACCGGGCGCTCGCCCAGCCCCGCCGACATCGCGGGGGACATCACCGGCGAGAGCACCGGAACCGGGGAGTACGCTGACTTCGTCACCGTCTTCCGCGACCGGTTCGAGCGGCTCTCGAAGCAGTTGCGCTCGCGGGTGAACCACCGGCCGACGAACGCGCTCGCCGCCATGCCCGGCGGGAGCGACGCCGCCATCGTCGGCATGGTGAACGACATCCGGTCGACCGCCAGCGGGCACTGGCTCGTCGAGCTCGAGGACACCAACGGGACGTTCCCGGTCCTCATCATGAAAGACCGGGACATCGCCGACCTGGTGGACGAGCTCCTGCTGGACGAGGTCGTCGCGGTCGAGGGGACGCTCTCGAACGACGGCGAGATCATGTTCGTCGACTCGCTTCTCTTCCCTGACGTGCCCCGGACCTACCAGCCCTCGACGGCCGACCGGCACGTCCAGGCCGCGCTCGTGAGCGACATCCACGTCGGAAGCCAGGAGTTCGAGGTCGACGCCTGGCGACGCTTTGCCGACTGGCTCCACACCGAGGAGGCCGCGGCGGTCGAGTACCTGCTCATCGCGGGCGACATGGTCGAGGGCGTCGGCGTCTACCCGAACCAGGACGAGGAACTCGACATCGTGGACATCTACGAGCAGTACGAGCGCTTCTCGGAGCACCTCAAGGAGGTTCCCGGCGACATTGAGATCGTCATGATACCGGGCAACCACGACGCCGTCCGCCTGGCCGAACCCCAACCCGCTTTCACCGAGGAGCTCCGGGCAATCATGTCGGCCCACGACGCCCGTATCACGGGCAACCCGTCGCTGGTCACCGTCGAGGGCGTGAAGGTGCTGATGTACCACGGCGTCTCGCTCGACGAGGTCATCGCCGAACTCCCCGCCGAGAAGGCCAACTACGACGAGCCCCACAAGGCGATGTACC
>Ga0102959_1000260_pt1 | contig 16266 bp, 16 predicted proteins | sample SalPonF2_B_D2_MG_FD_84520 | JGI IMG/M metagenome (GOLD analysis project Ga0102959, IMG submission 84520) | Salt pond soil microbial communities from South San Francisco under conditions of wetland restoration - Salt Pond MetaG SF2_B_D2_MG ...
CCGATGGAGCCCTCGCCGGACATCTTCTGGACCAGGTGCTCGTAGAGCCGGTCGACGTCGAGTGGGTTCTCCCCCACCAGGAACGGCGCCATCCGCTCGACGAGTTCGGGGATGCCCGCGCCCCAGTAGGCCTCGCCCGTGCCGGTCACGCCCGCGTCCGTGTACACGCGGACGAGCGTCCACGGGAAGTTCCCGTCCACCATCGTCGTCTGGACGTCCGTGATAACCAGGTCGCGTGCGCCCGGCCGTCGCTCGGCCGACAGCCCCATCGTCTCCCCCGAGAGGTCGCGCATCGTGTACTCCGCGTTCGGATCGTGCAGCGTCGCGTAGTCTACGCCCATGGCCCCGTGTTTACTCGGGGCTTAGTAAATCTGTTGAGGATGGGTGGTGGGGCCGGCGCTCAGAGGAGGTCGAGCGAGCGGAGGTCCGCCGCGAGCGCCTCCCGGTCCCCCTCGTCCATCAGGCGCAGGGGGCTGCGGAGCGGGCCGGCGTCGAACCCGCGGAGGGAGAGCGCCGTCTTCACGCCGGCCATGTACGGGCCCCGTTTGAGCGCACGACGTACCGCGAAGACGGTGCTCTGGAGGTCGCGCGCCCGCGCCTCGTCGCCCGCGTCGTAGGCCTCGTAGAGGTCGACGACCAGCTCGGGGAAGGCGTTGGCCACCGCGCTCACCATCCCGGTGCAGCCGACCTCCAGGCCGGCGAACAGAAGCGAGTCGGAGCCGGCGAGAAAGGAAAGCTCGGGGTGGTCGTCTACGGCCTGGGCGAGCCACGGGACGTCCTTGCTGGAGTCCTTGAGCCCGGCCAGGTTGTCGATTCCCGCGAGTGCGTCGAGGGTCGCCCGCGAGAGGCTGTTGCCGGTCTTGCTCGGGATGTGGTAGACGTAGACGGGGAGGTCGACCGCCGCCGCCACGCGCCGGTAGTGCGCGACGGCGGCGTCGTGGTCGAGCGGGTAGTAGTAGGGCGTGACGACGACGACGCCGTCCGCGCCGACCGACTCGGCGTGCTCGGCGTGACGGACCGTCGCCACCGTGCTCGGTGCCCCCACGCCCGCGATGACCGGAACCTCGCCCCCGACAGCCTCGACCACGGCCTCCACGACCCGGTCGCGCTCGGCCGGCGACAGCAGCGGGAACTCCCCGTTCGTGCCGAGCGGGAAGACGCCGTGTGCGCCCCCGTCCACGACGAGCCGGGCGTGGGCGGCCGTCGTCTCGTAGTCGACGCGCTCGTCGGCGTCGAAGGCGGTCACCGTGGGCGGGACGACCCCGCGAAGCCCCAGCGGGTCGTCGGCCCCGGGGGTCGGCGCGTGCCCGGTCACGTCGGCCCCTCGCGTTTCCTGCGTGTCGTCGTCGTACTCGTTTCGGTCATGGTGTTCGCGTACTCGTTGGTGTGGTCGGTGTCTGCGTCGCCGTATCTGTCGGTGTCGGTGTCGGTATCGTCTCGGCGACCCGCCGTAAGCGCTTCCATCAGTCGCGGTCCGCGAGCAGGTTGAGCGCGAGCGCGGTCCGCAGCACCTCGTCGCTCGCGCCGCGGTCGAAGACCAGGTCGTCGGTGGCGCGGACGAACTCGAGGACGCGCCCGGAGGCGTGTCTCGGGGCCGCGGCGATGCCGGCGTTCTCCGCGTGGACCCACCGCATGACGCGGAGGTCGCTCTTGCTGTCGCCCATCACGAGCGCGAACGGGTCGTCGACGCCCAGGACGTCGAAGGCCGCCTCGACGCCGACGACCTTGTTGAGCTCGCGGCCGGTTATCTCGGCGGCGTCGCCCTCGTAGTAGCCCACGTCGATGCGCTCGAACGCGGTCCGTAGCTCGTCGGGCAGGTCGGTCACGTCGCGGTCCGGGAGCGCGTCCGCGGCGGCCAGCACGTCGTGGATCTCGGGGTCGGCGTCCGCGTAGAACACTCGCGCCCAGGCGCTCCCGTCGCGGTCGGGAGCGACGGCCTCGCCAAGGAGGGCCAGCAGGTAGCAGAGCGCCTCGTCGATGGTCGCCACCGCCTCGGGACTGCCGGTCTCGTCGTTGGGCTTGAGCGTGACGTTGAACTCGTTGCCCTGGAGGTGACAGTCCCGGCGGAGGTCGGCAGGGGCGTCCCGCAGCACGCGCGCGCGGACCTCGTCGAAGACGCCGGTCACCCCGTCGTCGAGGTCCTCGAAGAGGAGCTGTTTGGTGTCCGGACCGTGCCCCGGGGTGAACACGCCGGTCCCCGCCTCGTAGACGATGCTCAGTCGCCCGGAGTGGACGAGCTCGTTGCCCAGGCCCTGGATCATGAACCCCTTGACGTTCTCTAAGGTCTGGCCGGTGCAGACCACGATGGGGACGCCGCGCTCGTGGAACTCGGTGAGCAGGTAGAGCGTCTCGCGGGGGATCTCGTTGTCCGTCGGCCCCGCCGAGCGCAGCGTCTCGTCGACGTCGAGGACGAGGACGTTGACTCCGCGGCCGTGGCTGCTGTAGAGGTCGAGGGCGGTGAACGCCCGCTCGCGCTCGACGCGGGCGCCGATCTCCGCGAACGTCTCCCCCTCGCGGAACGAGCGGCGAATCTCCGCCTTGCGGGCCGACAGCTCGTCGCTCGCGGCGTCCCAGTAGCCCAGGGCGAGCCGGGAGTCGACCGGCGGGAACAGGTCCACGAACTCCTGGTAGGCGCGGAGCGCCTCGGTGTCGAAGGAGTCGTACAGTGCGTAGAGCCGGTCGTATCGGTCCATCGTCGTCGTCTCAGTGGTGTGATGCTGGCGCTGGTCCATAGTTCCCCGGGCCACCCGGTTCCATCGGTCGACGCCGGCGGCCCGTCGCGGCCGCCGCCGACGTCGTAGCTATAAATAAGTACTCGTAATAGAATAAATATTTTTCCCAGGAGAACGGCCCGGTCCCGACCGAGGCCATCCGACGACGGCAAGTCGAAAATCGCCCGCTTGCAGTGGCTTACAATGAGTTACAACGAATTACAAGCAGTTACAACCGGGGGTGTGGCCGCTCGACCAGGCACCCCCATGCCAGACGACACCGACGGGACGCCAACGCCACGCGCTCGAAGAAGTTGTTCCAATATCGAGTAAATGTTTGGCGAACGTTTATTTCCCGGGGACGAATAGCGGCGGGCATGAGTCTGCAACGAGTCGTGCTGGCGGTCGGACAGAGCGATACGGACAGGATCGAGGCGATGGGCCAGACGGTCACCGACATCGCCGGCCCGGCGGGCGCGGAGGTGTCGCTCGCGCACATGTTCACGAGCGAGGAGTACGCCGACGTCCGCGACCAGCTCGGCATCGACCACGACGCCGAGCACTCGCCGGACGACGTGGCGAAGCGACACCGCGTCGTCCGCACCCTCGGGGACGCGCTGACGGTGGCGGACGTCGACTACTCGATCCAGGGCCGGGTCGGCGACCACGGCGAGGAGATCGTCTCGCTCGCGGAGGAACTCGACGCCGACCTCGTCGTCGTCGGGGGGCGCAAACGGTCGCCGGTCGGGAAGGCGGTCTTCGGGAGCACCGCCCAGCGCATCATGCTGGACGCCCCCTGTCCGGTGACGTTCGTCCGGGACAACTGACCGCAAACGTTCCGTCCGTTCGACGGGCAGCGTTGCCGTCGCTCCTGCCGGGGAACCGCGAGCCTGGAGCCGTGCGGTCGTCCTCGGGATACACCGAGTCGAAGAACCCAGAGGGACCGACGACCGACGGGTCTCTCACCGTCAGAAGTGCGCGCGCGCCCGGTCGCCGGTCCCCTCGGTCATGGCGCTGGCGAGGGCACCGCGAACCACCACGTCGTCGCCGAGCGAGGTGAGTCTGAGGTCCGGGACGTTCGAGACGACGAGGTCGTCTACGCGCTCGGCCACGGGGTCGAGGACGGCCTCTGGGTTGTTGAGGGGGACGGCCCCGCCGACGTAGACGACCAGCGGCGCGTACGCGTGGACGAGTGCGGCGATGCCGAGGGCGTTCCACCGCGAGACCCGCTCGATGACGCGGTCGGCGAGCGGGTCGTCTCCCGCGTGCGCGAAGACGGCCGCGGCGTCGAAGCCCTCGGCGTCGAGCGGGAGGTCGGTGTCGCCCCCCTCGGTCTCGTGGAGCCAGCGGGCGTAGCGCGGGATGCTGTTTCCCGAGCAGTAGGCCTCCCAGTGGCCCCGCCCGCCGCAGCCACACCGCATCCGCCCCTCGGGGTCGAGCGTGACGTGGCCGACCTCGCCGACGTTGCCGTCCCAGCCGGAGAGGACGTGGCCGTCGACGCAGACCCCCGCGCCGATGCCGCTGGAGATGGTGAGATAGACCATGTCGTCCGGGTTGCGGTCGCTGTAGTAGCGCTCGCCGATGACCCCGGCGTGCGTGTCGTTGTGGAGGTAGACCCGGTCGGTGCCGCAGAGTTCCGCGACGGGCCCGGTCAGCGGGATGCGGTGGATGTTGTCGGGGAGGTTGGCGGGGTCCACGACGGCGCCCTCGGCCAGGTCGAGGGGCCCGACGGAGCCGATGCCGACCGCGCGGATGTCGTCGGGGATGATGCCGGCGTCGTCGCACGCACCGAGGAGCGTCCCCAGCACGGCGTCCGAGACGGCGTCGCCCGTCGGCCCCCTGGGCGTGTCGCCGCGGTCGCATCCGAGTATCGTCCCGTCGTCGTCGGCGACCACGGCCCGGACGTGCGTCGCCCCCAGGTCGAGGCCCGCGTATGTCATCGGTTCGGTCTCCGCCCCGGTGGCACTTAGGTGTACATTTTTCACTCGCATCCGTGTTTTGATTCTGCGACCGTCCGGTCGGTCGGTTCTCCGGCCGAGCCGCCGCAGTTCGAGATTGTGATTCGGAATCGAGTAAACTTTTTAACCGTCGCCGCGAAAGCACTCTCGTATGGGAGTCAACGTCGAACTGACGGGAGCGCTGGTCGCGCGGACCGGCGTCCACCGGGCCCACGTTCCCGTCCCCGAGGACGCGACGCTCGAGGACGTCGTCGCGGGGCTCGCCCGGGAGTACGGCTCGCAGGTCCGCCCGGGGCTGCTCGACGGCGACCACCTTCGCACCGACACGCTGCCCGTCCGGGTGCTCCCGCCATCCGGCGAGACGCTGTCGATCCACAGCCCGGTCGAGTGCGGCGACACGGTCCGCTTCGAGTTCCACGCCTGACCGAGCCCCCCAATTATTTACTCGGATTAGGGTAAATGTTTTGTCCCCCCGGCGAGTAGCCCGACCCATGCAAGCAGTCGCGCTACGGCGGGGAGCGTACGCGCCCGCCGTCATCGAGATAGACCGGCCGGACCCGGGCCCGGGGGAGGTCCTCGTCCGGACGCTCCGGGTCGGCGTGGACGGCACCGACCACGAGGTCATCGCCGGCGAGCACGGCGGGTTCCCCGAGGGGGCCGACTACCTCGTGCTGGGCCACGAGGCGGTCGGCGTCGTCGAGGACCCGAACGACACGGGCCTCGAGGTCGGCGACGTCGTCGTGCCGACCGTCCGCCGCCCGCCCGCGTCCGGCCCGACCGAGCAGTTCGAGCGCGGCCAGCCCCACATGGCCCCACCCGAGGAGACGCTCGAACGCGGCATCGACGGTGCCCACGGCTTCATGGCCGAGTACTTCACGAGCCGCGCGGCCGACCTGGTCAGGCTCCCGGCGGCGCTCGCGCCGCTCGGCTTCCTCGTCGAGCCCATCAGCATCTCGGAGAAGGCCCTGGCGCTGGCCCGGGGGTCGCGGTCGGCGTTCGACTGGCGACCCGAGTCCGCGCTCGTCCTCGGCAACGGGAGCCTGGGCCTGCTCACCCTCGCCATGCTCGGGGACGTCGACCGGCGCTACTGCCTGGGTCGCCGCGACCGGCCCGACCCGACCATCGAGATCATCGAACGGCTGGGGGCGACATACGTCGACTCGCGGGAGACCCCGATCCTCGAGATCCCCGCGGTCCACGAGGCGGCGGACCTGGTCTACGAGGCGACGGGCTACGCCAGACACGCCTTCGAGAGCATCGAGGCGCTCGCGCCGAACGGCGTCGCCGCGCTCGTCGGGGTGCCGGAGCCGTGGCGCTTCGAGGTGGACGGCGGGCGGCTCCACCGCAAGCTCGTGATGAACAACCTGGCGGTGGTCGGGAGCGTGAACTCGGGCCGCGAGCACTTCGCGGCCGCCATCGAGACGCTCGAAGGGCTCCCGTCGTGGTTCACCGACGCCCTGGTCACCGGGGTCTACCCGCTCTCGGAGTACGAGCGAGCCTTTGCGACCAGCGAAACGACAATAAAGACCGCACTGCAATTCGACACCCAATGAAGAACGTAGACGACCTCATCGAGAGCGCGGCCGACCTCGCGGAACACGGCCTGACCAGAGGAGAGATCGCCGACGAGCTCAACGTCTCGCGACAGACGGCGAGCTGGCTGGTCGAGCGGAACGAGGGCAAGACCGCGCCGCCGGACCGCGAACCGACCGGCGGTCCGCAGGACATCCACGTCGACTGGAGCGCCCTGGGCCGGGACAGCGCCCGGCTCTCCTACGCGGCGGCGGCGATGGCCGACCTCCTCTCGAAGGAGGGCGAGGACGTAGACCTCACCATCGGCATCGAGAAGGCGGGCGCGCCGCTCGCCACGAACGTCGCGCGCGACCTCGACACCGACCTCGGGACCTACACCCCGGCGAAACACCAGTGGAACGAGGGCGACATCGGCAACCTTGGCGGCTCGTTCTCGCGGAACTTCGCGACCATCCGCGAGCGGGACTGCTACGTCGTCGACGATACGATCACCAGCGGGACGACCATGCAGGAGACCATCGAGGCCATCCGCGACCAGGGCGGGGAGCCGATCGCCTGCGGCGTCCTCGTCGACAAGCAGGGCATAGAGGAGATCGCCGGCGTCCCGGTGTTCTCGCTGCTCCAGATAATCCGCGTGACCAACGATGACGGGTGAACCCACCGGGGACGGGACGGAGGTGATGCGGCAGCGATGAGCTCCGATGCGCTCCGCGTCGCACTAGAGCGGGTGAGCGACCAGTTCGACTTCGGCGAGTACGAGGTGGAGGCCTACCTCGTGATACTGGAACACGGCCAGCTGAGCGCCTCGGAGATCGCCGAGCGGACCAGCATCCCGCAACCGCGGGTGTACGATACGGTCCGGAGCCTGGCCGAGCACGGCTTCGTCGAGGTCCGCGAGTCCCGCCCGATGCAGGTGCTCGCCATCCCGCCGGAGGAGTCCTTTGCCGGCATCCAGTCCTCGCTCGAGGACCTGGTCTCGGACCTGGAGCGGCGGTACACGGAGCCGACCCGCCAGTCCGAGGCCGTCTCGCTCATCCGGTCGCGCCCGACCATCCTCCGCTACCTGGCTGACGTCATCGAGTCCGCCGAGTACGAGCTCATACTCTCGCTGACGCCCGACCTGCTCGCCGAGTTCGAATCGCAGCTGATAGACCGCCGCGAGGCCGGCCTGACCGTCGAGTTGCTGCTCTCGCCCGCCGACGGGGCCCCCTCGTCCTCCGAGTACGACTACAACCGCGTCGCGACGAACGCCCGTGCCCGTCGCGGCGTCACCACGCCCATCGTCGCGGTGGCGGACGGCACCTACTCCATCTACACCACCCAGGAGGCGCTCGGCAACACCCGCGACCGCTACGGCGTCATCTTCAACCGCTCGGAGCTGGGCTTTCTGGTCACGGGTTTTCTCAGCACGGTCGTCTGGACCTCCGCGACGACCCTGGCCACGAGCGACGATCTGCCCTTCCCCCGGAAGTACGCGACCATCCGCCGATGCGTGATGGACATCGTCGACCGGGAGGGACCCTTCTACGCCTCCATCGCCGGCCGCGACGTCAAGACCGGCGAGCCCCGAGAGGTGAACGGGACGGTCATCGACGTCGCGGTCGGGACCAACCGCGAGACGGCCGCGATGACCATCGAGACCGAGGACGGGATCGTCGACGTCGGGGGCCAGGTCGCCGCGCTCGAAGACGTGGAGGCCCACGTGATTCGCATCGGCCGCGACGGCCCGCCGGGCCTCTGAAACGGGGGCGGGCGGGTGGGTCTAGCGCTGGGGACTGCGGGCCCGGTTCGGTGACGGCGAGGACCGCCGACCCGCGCGAGACCGTCCCACGCCACCAGCCCGCACGTCGGCCACAAACGCTTTTCGCCAGGCACTCCTGGCACCGCGCATGGCAACAGAGACCGGTGAATCCACTGTCCGTGGAACCGCCCTCCCGCTGGTCCCCGGCGCGCTCGCCGGTGGCGCGGCCTGGCTCGTGAGCTACCTCCTGACCTACGTGCTGACGAGCGGCACGATCCAGAACTCGGGGCTCTACAAGGCCCTCGACGCGGTGAACAGCGCGCCCCCGGTCTGGAAGCTCGTCGGGTGGCTGTTCTACAACGCCCACGTGGTGAACTCGGACGTTCCGGGACTGTTCGGCACGACGAGCGTGGTGAACTTCATCTCGCGCGTGGACGCCTTCTCGCCGGTGCTCTACGTGGTTCCGCCGGCCCTCCTGCTCGCTGCGGGCATCGTCACCGCCAGACGGAGCGGCCTCGGGAGCGTCGCCGAGGCCGCGACGAGCGGGGCGACGGTCGTCGTCGGCTACCTCCCGCTCTCCATCGTCATTGCGTTCCTCGTCCGCGTGCCCGTCGGCCAGCAGGTCGCCGGCCCGGACCTGCTGACGGCGGTGCTGCTCGCCGGCGTCCTCTACCCCCTCGTCTGTGGTGCCGTCGGGGGTGCCATCGCGCAGATCGCCGACTGATAGCCGACCGGGCGGGACAGCCACCGAACCCGTCGGTCCAGCACTCGGTGGGCTACAGCGGGCGGGCGACCATCTCGCCCCAGTGCTCGAAGCCGTGACGGGCGTAGAACGCCTGCGCGCGGTCGTTCTCCCGGTCGACGTCGAGCACCAGCCGGTCGAGCGGCAGGTCCTGGCTCGCGGCGACGTCGACCGCGCCGGCCATGAGGTCGTCCGCGACGCCCGTCCCCCGGCGCTCGGGTGGGACGAATATCTCGTTGAGGACCGCCGCGTCCCAGATCATCGCCATGGTGTCGGGGAGGACGAAGACGTAGCCGGCCAGTCCGTCGGTCGCGGCGTCGCCACTGCGTTCGTCCGCGACGAGAACGCATCGGGGCTCGTCGGCCTGGCACCGGGCGACCCACGCGAGGTAGCGCTCGCGGTACGCGTCGGTGACCTTGCCCCGGTACAGCGCGTCCTTCTCGTTTCCCCCTGTGTTGCTCCCCAGGCCGAGTTCGAAGGCGCGCTTGAGCGCCCAGAGGTCCTCGGCGTCGCGGGCCGCGTCGTACGGTCGTATCATGCCACCCGGTTTCCCGGGAAGGGGGTTACGCCTTGCGGGTCAGCCAGAGCTTCGACCCGACGACCACCGCGCTCGTGACGACGACGAGCAGGCGCGTCCCCGACCGGGCGATGGAGAAGACGTGCTCGACGCTCGACGGGTCCGGGCCGGCGACGGCGTCGACGCCCGACGAGATGTGCATCTGGGCGGTGGAGCCCTCTGCCGGCTGGTCGAGGAACGTCTGGACGAGCCCGTGCTTATCGGAGAGGTAGAGCTGGCCGTCGAGCCGGTAGAACTGGTCGTGGACGGGGTAGAGGACGTTCGCCCCACCCGTGACGAGGTCCGGGCCGATGGCCGCCAGGACGAACGCCAGGAGGCTCACCCACGTGACTCGCACGCCGCGCGCTCCCCAGCGTGACCGGAGCGCTGACCTGGCACGAACGCGCGTGTCGTAGACGAGGAGGAGGCCCAGTCCGGCCGGGATGAGAAGTGTGTGCAACGCCGCACGGTGGGCCCCGACGACGTACAGCCCGATGAACGCGTCGAGGTCCGGGACGGCGACCACCGCGAACACCACCGCGAGCGCTCGCGCGTCGAAGGCGTCGCCCAGCAGGGCGGCGGAGATGAGCCCGGCGAACGCCACGTGGACGAGCGTCGAAGGCATAGGACGTGAGTACGCCTCGACGCGGATAGCCGTTTCCCCGGGGGACGCCCGGACGTCGGTCCAGGGCCCGGTGTTCGTCGTCCGTCGAACCCTCATTTCGATACGCTTTTCCCGCCGAAGAGTGAGCGACGGGGTATGACCGGTGCGAGCGACCCGCGAGCAGACCTTGCGGAGAAGATCGCCGGCGAGGTAACGCTGAGTTCGGAGCCGGGCGCCACGCTGCGGAAGTGGCGGACCGACTTCGACGTCTCCCAGACCGACCTCGCTTCCCAGCTCGACGTGTCCTCGTCGGTCGTCAGCGACTACGAGTCCGGACGACGGGAGAGCCCCGGCATCGGCGTCATCAGTCGGATGGTGCGAGCGCTCCTCGAGATCGACGAGCGACGCGGTGGCGACCGCATCAGGCAGTACGGTCGGGTGCTCTCGGCCGGCTTCGAGAGCGACATCGTCCTCGATCTCAGGGAGTACCCGACGACGGTCTCCATCGACCGCTTCTACCGGGCCGTGGGCGCGACCGAACTCAGCGAGGGCGACCGGAGCAAGGTCTCCGGCCACACCGTCATCGACAGCATCCAGGCCATCACCCGCCTCTCCTCGGAGGAGTTCTTCAGACTCTACGGACAGTCCACCAACCGCGTCCTGGTGTTCACCAACGTCTCCCGCGGCGAGTCGCCGCTGGTCGCCATGCGCGTCGTCAACCCGACGCCGAACGCCGTCCTCCTCCACGGCATCGACGAGGACGCCCTCTGGCCGCACGCCCCGAAGCTCGCCGCCATCGACGGTTTCTCCCTCGCCGTCACGACCACGGACGTCGAGGAGATGCTGGCGTCGCTCCGCGAGCTACCCTGAGTGGCTGACAGGCGGCACGTCCCCCGCGCCGGGTTGGTGTGTCACTGGCGCAGGGGGTCTCATCTCGCGGGACGGTGTGCCACGCTCCCGCCACGTTCGTCCCGCGGCAGTTCGTCACGACATGGCCCGGATTCGTCCCGTCATCGTACTTGAACCCTCGGCCGGGCGTGCCGGCTAAAATATTATTTAGCTGATGTTTATTCCCGGCGGGCCGGTAGCTTCCGTCGAAGTTCGACGCCCAATCCGCGTTGGAATCGGTACCGGCCGACGAGCGAGGAGGCGGTGCGCCATCGACCGGGCGATGGAACGGAGAGAGCGGGACTGAGCCGGAGGGTGTCGCGCGCGCGACTACTCCACGAAGGTGTACTTGCGCTCGTTCATCGGCCCCCAGCCGTCGAAGGCGAACTCGCCCTCGGGGGTGGTGAACGGCTCGAACTCGGTCTGCTTCTCGTGGTTGTGCCGGTCGTGGACTCGCTCGTAGTCGGCGAAGCTGATGGGGTGGCGGGAGGCGAGCTGGTCGTCGACGTTCATCGACTCGATCTCCGCGCGCCAGTTCGGCATGACCGTCTCGGCGTGGATCTCGGCCTGCGCGCCCGAGCCGTACGAGCCGACCAGGAGCTGCTGGCCCCCGGCGTCGACGTCGTTCGCCGCGGCGTGCCGGAGCGCGCTGACGCGGGCGATATGGACCGAGCCGGTGTACCAGTTGCCGACGTACCGGGAGATGCCGAGCGTCGGCTCGACGACACGGCTGTACCACTCTCGGTAGGTCTCGACGCTCTTCAGCGCGTCCATGTACTCGCGCATGGCCTCGGTGAACTCCTCGCGGCTGTCGAAGTCGCTGCGCCGGGGCTGGAAGCCGATCTCCTCGGCCAGTTCCTCCTCGATGGGCGTCCCGCGGATGGTGTGGCGGTAGCCGAGGACGGCCGCCTTGCGGACCATGCCCGGGAACGGCGTGTGGAACGGGATGTAGAGGAAGTCGTCGGGGTGGGTCGCGCCGGCGACCGACTCGAAGTCCTCCAGGGCCTCGCGCATGCGGGCGAGGTAGACCTGGATGGAGCGCTTGCCGTCGACGCTCGGGAACTGCTGGTTCGGTTTGAGGAAGTCCGTCTCGTCGGCGGAGCCGTAGCCCTGCTCGAAGGAGAGCTCGACCAGATCGGGGTCCTCGACGATGTACATCGCCACCGCGCCCGCGCCCTGGGTGGCCTCGCCGGCGTCCCCGCGCTCGTAGAGGGCGGTGTCGGTGGCGACGACGAGCGCGCCGCGCCCGCGGTTGCGCCCGGCGACGATCCAGTTGTAGGCGTCGTCGATGCTCTGCGTGCCGGAGACGCAGGCGAACTTGCGCTCGCCCTTGTTGGCGTGGTGGAAGTCGCCGTCGAAGACCTGCTCCAGACAGCCCGCGATGTACGTCGAGACGGGCTTGGAGTTGTCGAACGCGCTCTCGGTGGCGACGTCGATGCGACCGACGTCGTCCGGTTCGAGGCCCTTGCGCTCCATCAGGCGGTAGGCGGCGTTCGCGCCCATCGTCACGATGTCCTCGTAGGCGTCCGGGAACGAGCTCTCGTAGAGGCCAAGCCCCTTGGTGTACTTCTCCGGGTCCTCGCCCTTCGCCGGGGCGAACTCCTCGGCGAGGTCGAGTGAGAGCTTCCCCGCCCAGATCTCGACGGCGTCGATTCCCACGCTGGTCATTGCTGTCCGATGGTTCACTGAGGTCCTATTTGGGTTTGTCGATGGGCGCTTCGGCAGTCGTCGAAGGCGGTGGGAGCGGCCCGGGACATCCGCGCGGATGCTCGCCGGGCCGGGGCGGTCCGGGTCACGGGTCCGTGCCATCCGCCACGTCGGTGACGATGATCTGGTCGACGACGATACCGTCGGCGTCGACGGTCCGGATCTCTATCTCGTACTGGTCGCCGTAGGCGTAGCCCGGCCGGTAAGAGTACGTCCCGGTCGTCGAGTTGAGCACCGGGCTGATCTCCGAGGCGTACCGGCTGTCCCGGTTCCGGAAGATTATCTCGACGCCGGCGAACTCGGCGTTGGGGGTTACGTTGTACTGGACATCGTACCGGGCGCCTTTGCCGTTGTTGCTCTTGTCCGTCACCGAGTAGCTCGAGAGCGTCGGGCTCCCCGCCCGACCGAGGTCGTCGTTCCCGCTCGGGTCCGTCCCGTCCGCCGTGTCGTTGACGACCCGCCGGTCGACCACGAAGCCATCGTCGTCCACCAGCGAGACGGTAATCCGGTAGCTGTCGCCGTACGTCGACTGGCTGTAGTTGTCGACGTTGTCCCGCGGGTCGCTGCTCGTGTACGTCGCGCTCGCCCACCCGCTGTCGAGGTCCTCGACCTGCACCTGGACATGGTCGAACCGGTTCCGGTTGGTGACGTTGTACGACACCTCGTAGGTCGCCTGGGTCACGCTCACGTCGTCGACCACGACGCCGGCGAACGCGGGGTCCGACAGCGAAGACGGAGGGTTGTTCCCACCGGAGTCGGTGCCGTCGGCCGTGTCGTTGACGACGTGCTCGTCGACGACGATACCGTCGGCGTCGACGACCCGGATCTCTATCTCGTACTGGTCGCCGTAGGCGTAGCCCGGCCGGTAGGAGTACGTCCCGGTCGTCGAGTTGAGCACCGGGCTGATCTCCGAGGCGTACCGGCTGTCGCGGTCCCGGAAGACGACCTCGACGCCGGCGAACTCGGTGGTGTTGTTCGCGGCGTAGGTGACGTTGTAGGCCGCCCCCTGCCCGGAACTGCTCAGGTCGGAGACCACCCAGTTCGCGAGCGTCGGGCTCCCCGCCCGACCGAGGTCGTCGTTCCCGCTCGGGTCCGTCCCGTCCGCCGTGTCGTTGACGACCCGCCGGTCGACGACGACGCCGGAGGCGTCCCGGAGCGTCACCGTGATGCGGTAGCTGTCGCCGTACGTCGGCTGACTGTAGTTGTCGACGTTGTCCCGCGGGTCGCTGCTCGTGTACGTCGCGCTCGCCCAGCCGTTGGTCAGGTCCTCGACGGTGACCTCGACCGAGCCGAACTCGCTGCGGTTGGTGACGTTGTACGACACCTCGTAGGTCGCGTTGGCCGCGCTCACGTCGTCGACCACGACGCCGGCGAACTTCGGACTGGACGGCGAACTGAGGTTGCCGCCGGTCGAGCCGCCGCCGTCGGCGACGTCGGTGCGGGTGAGGCTGTCGGTGACGGCTCCCGACTGGTTGTACGCGCGGACGGTGATGTCGTACGAGTCGCCCTCCGCGCCCCCGACGCTGTACTCCACGTGTCCCCGAGCGCTCGTGTTGTTCACCGTGGCGTCCGCCCAGTCGTTGACCTGGTCGTCGAAGACCACCTCGACGTGGTCGAACTCGACGGTGTTGTTCACGTCGTAGTCCACCCGGTAGTCCGCGACGCTGTTCGCCGACTGGTCGGTGACGACGACGCCCGTGATGCTCGGCTGCTTCGGCACGACATCGACGTGCGCGACCATCGTGTCCGTCGCGCCGTCGTCGTCGGTGACGGTGAGATTCACCTGGTAGGTCCCGCGGGCAGCGTAGTCGTGCGTCGGCGAGACGCCCGACCCGGTTGCGCCGTCGCCGAACGTCCAGTCGTAGCTCGCGACGGTCCCGTCCGAATCCGCCGAACTACTGGCGTCGAACGTGCAGCTCACGCCGTCACACGAGGCGGTGAACGACGCCGTCGGCCGGTTGTTGGACGTGGGCGGGGTGGTCGTCGCGGTACCCGGCACGGTCTTTTCCTTCTCGAACAGCACGGACCGCGTCGCCCGGTCGACGACGAGCACCCGGAGAGCGCCGGGACCGAAGCCGTGTGCCCGCTGTACGGTCTCGCCCGGTTCGAACTTCGCGTCGCCGTCTCCCCGGACCGGCACGCTGTCCAGCGTGAAGCGGTGCTTCTGGCTCCCGCGACGGAAGATTACCCGGAGGTCTGCGCGCGCGAAGTCGTCGCCACCGATGTCGGTCAGCGTGACGGTCGTCTCGTTCACCCGCACCGAGAAGTCGGCGACGGCCGACCCGACCGACGTCTGGTCCACGTAGCGCGCCGTCAGCGCCGCGCCCGGGACGACGACAGCCGCCACTACCACGGCGGTCAAAAGCACCGTGGAGACGGTCTCGGACTGCGCTCGCTCCGACTGTCGGTCGAGTGGGATGTCACCTCGGAGTGCGAAGCACCGCGTAGTAAACGTTGTGACGGGGCACAGACTGGTCACTTCGGAGCCACGAAGTACGTCCCGGTCTCGCCCGACGCGTAGGTGATCTGGACGACGAAGAACGACGTGTCGCTCACCGACTTGTCGAATTCGAACTCGATGGAGGTGGTCTGGTGGTTGCCCGCCAGTCGAACTTTCGGTTTGAGCGTCTTCCGCTCGCCCTGAATGATCAGCTTTGCCGAGGGACTGGCCGTCGAGTTGTTTTTGAGGTAGGCATACGTGGGTCGCTGGGACGGTTTCTGGTTCTGCGGATCGAAGAAGAAGCTGATCCGCGCCTGCTCGATGGAGGCGGAGTGATTCGCGGTGTTGTTCAGGTACACGGTGACGAACTTGCTCTGTCCGCTGCCGCCCAGAGTCGAGTCGCGGAGCTGGACGTCCCCCGGCGAGACCGGGTTGATGCTGACGCCACCCCCCTTGCGCGCCCCGGAGGGCGGCACCTGGTTCACCGCGACCGGGCCGCAGCGCACGTCGTACTTCCCCGGCGGGTGGAGCGTGAGCTTCCCGCCGCTGACCGAGACGTTCGCCGGGTCTATCTCACCGGCGAGCAGCGACTCCCACGTCGACTCGGAGAGCCGCGTCGGCACCGTGACCGTGGGATGGGTGACGGTGGTCGTCTTGAGGTTGCCCGCCTTCGGCGAGAACGTGACCGCGCCGGTGCTCGTGGCCGAGAACTGCGATTTCAGCGGGACGACGTTGATGGTCTTGCCCTCGACGAGGGTCTGGCCCGTCATCGTGACGTTCCCGCTCCGGAACTGCTTGTAGAGCACCGAGTTCTCGTAGACGAGCGTCGGCGCGTTCAGGTAGACGTTGTCCGCGGGCTGATAGGCCAGCATCCGGGTGGTCGGGTCGCCCGGGCAGACGCTGTCGCTCAGGTTCCCCCCGTTCTGGTCGTAGACGCGTATCGGCTGTAGCCCCGTCGTGTACAGCGTCCCGCTCGCCGGCGGCGGGTTGATGCCGATGATTCGCGCCGGGTACTCCGTGCCGAGCCGGACGGTGACGTAGCCGTCCTCGCCGGTCACCTTCGTGCGAAGGATGGCGTTGCGCGCCTCCAGCATGTCCTGCTGGACCGCCTGGCTGTGCGTGAACTCGACCTGCTTGTTCTGGTTCGGGACGACCACCCCCTGGTAGATGCTCAGGCCGATGACGATGAACCCGAAGACGAAGACGGCCGCGATGAGCGAGGAGACGGCTCTGTTGTCGGCCCGGAAGCCCATACCTGGCTATCCCCCAAGCGGTACATAAAGGTGGTTGCCGACGACGGGTTGTGCCGGCCCACCGAACGGTTGGGGGCGGGCGGCCCGGCGACAGGGCGGCCCGGCGACAGGGCGGCCCGGCGACAGGGCGGCC
>Ga0102959_1000261_pt1 | contig 16258 bp, 9 predicted proteins | sample SalPonF2_B_D2_MG_FD_84520 | JGI IMG/M metagenome (GOLD analysis project Ga0102959, IMG submission 84520) | Salt pond soil microbial communities from South San Francisco under conditions of wetland restoration - Salt Pond MetaG SF2_B_D2_MG ...
CAAGTGGAAAAAATATTATTACAGAGCTTGCCAAGGGACAGATCCGCAATGGATCTATGTTCGAGAAAGGACAGCATATTGACGGGCTTCAGAAGATCCTCAGCAGCTACGGTAAAATTGTTGATAACACCTTTGAAAATCCATATCTCAAGGCTGCTATTACCTGGTTTGCCGCACAGTCTGGCCCCACACCGGATCATCCCGCTACGGGCGACTTTGCAGGCTGGCAGTCGATGTTACACCAGAGTGGTGCCAAGCATCCAAGAGGCGGAAGCGGGATGCTTACGCAGGCAATGGCCAATTTCCTGGAAGCGCATGGCGGAAATATTATCACCGGCGAACCAGTCGAGCAGATATTAATAGAAGATGGAAAAGCTATTGGAGTGCAGACAGAGTGTGACGAATACCGTGCTGATGTAATCGTTTCAAATGCACATGTGCAGACAACCATGATGAAACTGGTGGGGCGGGAATATCTTCCCGAGTCAACCTATGGAAAAGTGGAAGATATTGAAGTTGGCAACGGTTTTGGAATGGTTATACGTTGTGCGGTGGAAGAGCTCCCCCAATACGAGGCTTGTCCCGATGATCCCTACATCCATAATGGAATGCAACTGTTGGCGCCTTCTATGCAATATATGAACGATGCTATTGGTAGTTATCTGCAAAAGAAACCGCCGGAAAATCCCCCGGTATTGGCGATGACATTTTCGAATATCGATCCGGAGGTAGCCCCAAGCGGCGGACATACGCTATATGCCTGGGCACAATGGCATCCCTATGAATTGCAAAATGGGTTACACTGGGATGATATTCGGGAACGAGAGGCTAAAAAAATTTATGATGTAATGACCCGATATGCACCTAATATGGAAGGCAAATTGATTGATTGGTATATCCAAACTCCGCTCGATATTGAACGGCGTCATGGTATGCCCAAAGGGAATGTTATGCACGTGGAGATGAGTTTTGATCAAATGTTCATGTTCCGCCCCATCCCTGAAATGAGTAATTATAAAACGCCGATAAAGAACTTGTATTTATCATCGGCTTCCTGCCATCCCGGCGGCGGGGTGTTTGGAGCAGCCGGCTATAATGCAGCTACGGTAATTTTAAAAGACCAGAAAAAGAAATCTTGGTTCAACTTTAGTTAATAATATGATTGAGAAGTCGAATTCTATTGTCTCGGTTAATCTGACCCAACTCAAAAAGAATTTGGACAATCTCCTTTGCCATCTTGATAAAGATACCCGTGTTATGGCTGTTGTAAAGGCAGACGCTTATGGTCACGGAGCTGTAGAGGTGGCCCGGTGTATCGAGCCCAAGGTTGGCGCTTTTGCCGTCAACGATATTTATGAGGGAATTGAACTGCGGAAAAATGGGATTACTAAGCCAATATTGGTATTCGGGGTACCGGAAGATTCATTTGTGGGACAATACCGTATGCATAACCTGACGGCAACGATAAGCGCTGAAGATCATTTTGATCTTTTACCTTCCGGCACTTCCTATCATCTTAACTTTGATACGGGGATGGGACGATTAGGCTTTCGACCGGAAGAAGCTAAAAGAGTATCGAAACTTGTTAAAGATAATAGAGGTCTCTTTTGTACGGGTATTTATTCGCATTTTGCTACGGCTGACGATCCGGGATCGGAACTGGTGTTGCGACAGCATAAACAATTCCAGACTATCCTCAGGTATTTTCCGGATAATCTGGCAAGACATATTTCAAATACCGGCGGAACAGCTTTTTATGAGACCGAACAGTTCAATATGGTTCGATTGGGGATTGGTATGTATGGCTATCCGCCCGGAGAAACTCAAATAGATAAGCTCAAACCTATCTTAAGGTGGGGTACCCGGCTAGTGCAGATCAAAAAAATAGGGGCTAAAATGCCGGTCAGTTATGGGGCGAGCTGGAGAGCACCATTCGACGGTTACCTGGGCGTGATTCCGGTTGGTTACGAGGATGGTCTCAGGCGCAATTTATCCGGACAGATCTCCGTTCGTATCGGCTCCGGCATTTATGAGATAGTGGGCACAATAACCATGAATTATTGCATGGTATTCTTACGGGATAATTATTTTGACATTGGGACCGAAGTTGAACTTCTATATGAGGAAAACGATGCCAGGGATTGGGCAAAAAAACTAGGGACTATTTCCTATGAAGTGTTGACCGGCATCAATCCCAAAATTCCGCGAGAATATACATAGAATATACATCTTGATGGGAATAATAGAGACTCTTTTCAATATCCGCCCGACCGCTCCCGACAGCCGTCGGGACGGACGGGAATGCGCAGTTTTTATCTCGAGCTGACGTTAAATTAAATTCTTGTCCTAAATTCACCTTAGTTACATAGAACCTTTACTATTTAAGGTGAATTCGAGATAAGAATTTAATCCACAATAGACCAAATGTGCTTTTAGAAGAGGGTAATAAGTCATCCCCCTGGCCCTCCCGACAGTAGTCGGGACAGGCTCGTTCGGTTTGCACCGGTTGCCCGAGTTGTTGAATATGGCCACAAGGGGGATTTTGGGTCACTTTTTTGATCGTTCAAAAATAGTGACAGATTTAAGTTCCGTATGATACTAAGTGTAAATCCTCGGTATCGGTTAGCTGGCTCAAAAGTTATGTCGAACTCACGTTACTTAATAACCCTGTGCTGTGAGGGAGTTGCACTCCCGAACGAGCGGGAGCAGAGCCCGCTTTCATATTGCCGAAGAGAAGCAGTATGGAAATAGGTGAAGTGGATTTTTTGATAGAGCTATTTCCAAATTTGAGCCATGCAGAAACGTTCTTTATGCTTAATAATATCAATATCTTATGTGCCTAAATTATACCTACTCATGAATAATTCGGGTTAAGAGATTAATCCTCGCCGCTAAGTGCTTTTTCCAAATCCTTCTTGCGATTTCTTACGCCAAGCTTGCTGATCCAAATAGAGAATTGGTACAATAATATAAGGGGTATAGAAACTAAGACTTGGGAAACTGGGTCTGGAGGCGTCAAAAAAGCACCGAGGATGAAACAAACGATGATTGCATGGCGCCGGTATTGCTTAAGAAACTCTGGTGTTAATAGCCCGATTTTAGATAGAAAATAGCTAAGCACCGGGAGTTCGAATACCGCCCCGCATGAAAGTATCCACATCGTCAGGGAGCTAAAATAAGCGTTGATATCGAAGTCGTTGTGGATGACATCCGATATCTGAAACTGGGTGAAAAATTGCAGGGCAAAGGGCACTAGAATGAAATAACCGAATGCCACGCCAAACAGGAAGAAAAAAGTAATAAAAAAGGTATAGCCCCTTGTTTTCCATTTTTCTGATTTACCCATTGCCGGTTCGATAAAAGCCCACATCTGGTAAAAAAATATGGGACATCCGATGATAGCGCCGGCTACAATTAAGGTTCCCCAATAAGTAAAAAACTGTCCCGGCAGTTTACGGCTTTGGATTGCCAGGTCAACGGCTGAAATATGCAGAAATTTATATACGAAAAAATCAGCCTGGGTGGGCCCCATAATGACTTTATCGATCAGAAAATCACTGAAGAAGAAAGCAATAACTACACCTACGGCAACGCCCGAAAATCCTTTAATGATACGCCACCTTAATTCTTCCAGGTGGTCGAGGAAAGGCATTTCGCCTGTCCGATCCTTAGGTGGTTTGGCCTTTGGCGGCTCACCGGTCATTATTTCTCGTTCTTCCACTGCGTTTTACGATTAATAAGGGATTGATTCTGTTTCAAAAGGGATACTAATATAACCTTTTGAGCCTATGGTTTGAAAGAAAAGGTAAATATTATTTTAAATCGACTGATATTTTTCCAATACTTGTTTAGTAAGTGTATTCAAGCTAATAGCGATTAGCTCAACAACTTAAGATTATTATCATGTTTTTCGGAGGAACCGAACTTTTTGTAATCCTGGCAATCATTATCCTTTTCTTTGGCGCCAAAAAGATCCCCGAGCTGGCGCGTGGCATTGGTCAGGGCATTACTGAATTCCAAAAAGCGACCAAAGATCCGGATCAAGAAGAAAATAGTGATTCTTCCTGAATGGAATGAAGCCTGAAAATCAGGCTGTTACGAAATCATAAAGAGGAAATTCACTGCACAATTCTTTGACTTCTTCTTTAACGCCGGCAATATTATCTTCGTCTTCGGGATCTTGAAGCACCTTGTCAATAAGGTTGGCTACATGACGGAATTCATCTTCTTTAAAACCCCGTGTAGTCATCGCTGGAGAACCAATACGGATTCCGGAAGTAACAAACGGACTTTCCGTGTCGAAGGGGACCATATTCTTGTTGAGCGTGATATTTGCTTTTTCTAAGGCTTTTTCAGCTATTTTTCCCGTAAGTCCTTTATTTCGCAGGTCAATAAGAATTAGGTGATTATCAGTACCGCCACTTACCAAATTATAGTCTTTTTCGGAAAAGGATTCGGCCAGTATTTGGGCATTGGCCTTTACCTGCTTTTGATAGGTTTTGAAATTGTCTTTTAAGGCTTCCTCAAAAGATACGGCTTTGGAGGCAATCACGTGCATAAGTGGACCGCCCTGCGTCCCCGGAAAAACAGCTGAATCCAGCACTTCGCTCCACTGTTTGGTTCGTCCTGATTTTCGGGCTTCAACCCCTAGTGTGTTCTTGCCATCCTCACCAAGCAGGATCATTCCGCCGCGTGGCCCCCGCAATGTTTTGTGGGTTGTTGTTGTCACCACATGACAATGGGGCAGGGGATTGTTTAAAAGTCCCGCAGCAATGAGTCCGGCAGTGTGAGCCATGTCCATCCACAGATAGGACCCCACTTCATCCGCAATTTCGCGGAATGCCCCATAGTCAAAGTCTCGCGGATAAGCCGAAGCCCCGATAGAAATCAGCTTGGGCTGAACTTCTTTGGCTTTTTTACGAACCTCCTCCAAATCAATCCGCCCGGTCTCTTTATCCACGCCATAAAATTCCGAGTTGTACAAAATTCCCGAAAAGTTAACCGGCGATCCGTGCGTCAGATGTCCGCCGTGCGACAGATTCAATCCCAACAACGTTTCGCCGGGCTCCATAAAAGCAAGATAGACCGCTGCATTGGCCTGCGCTCCCGAATGCGGTTGTACGTTGACCCAGTCTGCATCAAATAGTTTTTTTGCCCGTTCTCGGGCCAACTCCTCAACCTTGTCAACGACCTCACAGCCGCCGTAATAGCGTTTGCCCGGCAGGCCTTCGGCATATTTGTTGGTCAGGGTAGAGCCCATCGTTTCGATAACGGCGCGAGAAGCAAAATTCTCGGAGGCGATGAGTTCTAAATTATTGTTTTGGCGTTCTTTTTCTTCATTTAGGAGATCATAGATTGCGGAATCTTCTTGAGCTAATGATTTCATGGATATTATTTGTTCTCTGTTAAATCGTGAATTTTGTTTACGCGTCGTTCGTGACGACCGCCTTCAAATTTTGTTTGCAGCCAGGTTTTTACTAATTGTTTAAGTTGTTCCTCGCTGAGTTGCCGCCCGGGCAGACATAAGACATTGGCATTATTATGTTGACGGCTGAGCCTGGCAGAATCCTCATTATAAACCAGCGCGGCACGCACATTTTTGAATTTATTGGCCGTCATACACATGCCTTGTCCGCTGCCACAAATCAAAATTCCCAGTTCATGTTCGCCTTCGTCAACATTTTCTGCGACCTGAACGGCAAAGTCAGGATAATCAACAGATTCATCAGAATGGGTACCAAAATCCACCGGCATATAGCCCAGATCCTCCAGGATCTTTTTAACCTTTTCTTTAGCTTCGAACCCTGCGTGATCGCTGGCAATAGGAATAATCATGATTAAACGAACAAGTTATTGTTTTTGCGGATTAATCTAATATCATCAAAAATTTTCTTAGTAAAAAGCGCAGTTAGAATAGCTGACTCGGGATAGCCCTAAGCGAAGGCAGGCTAAAAAATTATTTGCCATTTGTGAGCGCATAAATCAGGATATTGGCCCCCATCCGAAATGCCTTCTGTCTGATAGCTTCCGGATCGTTATGCACATCAGGATTGACCCAGCCGTCGGCGATATTAGTTTCATAGGTGTAAAAACAGACCAGTCGCCCATTCCGAAAAATGCCGAATCCCTGGGGGGCTTTCCCATTGTGCTTATGGATTTTAGGCAGACCATCTGGGAAATCATACAGCTGGTGGTAAATAGGATGACTAAACGGCAGCTCGATTAGTTTTTCGTCGGGATATACTTTTTTCATCATATCCCGGAAATGTTTGTCGAGCCCATAGTCATCATCCACATAAAGAAATCCGCCATTGTCCATATATTTGCGCAGATTGGAAGCTTCGGCTTGATTAATAGTGATATTCCCATGCCCCGTCAAAAAAGCAAAAGGATACTTGAAAAGATTACTACTGCCGATGGATACGTCGTCATAATCCGGATTGATAGCAATAGAAGTATGTTGCCGGATATATTCGGCAATATTTTTTAGGGCAGACGGGTCGTTATACCAGTCGCCGCCTCCACGATATTTGATGCGGGCCAGCTTAAATTGATCGGCTTGTTGGGCTGACATAGGCAGGGCAAAGCCGAGAACCAATCCCACTAATAAAAAGGATAAATTGCGAATAAATTTCATGCTATAATTTAGTTGCTCGGTCTCGAAATTACAACGCGGTTGGTATCACTGGCCATACTTCCGAAAACTCCGATCCCGCCATTGATATTATACCGGATATTCTGGATTTCTCCGGGCGATAGCGTTGAACCTCCCGTCTGTACATTTTGGGAACGTAAGAAATCATACATATTGTCATCAATGGCGTTGGCCGTAACAGCATTACTATCGTAAAAAGCTATAGCCAGCCAGGGCAGATCTAATGTGATGGTCCCATCAGCATTGCGATCATAGTTGCCCTCATTAATAATACCCGATGAGTTAACGTAATAATTTTCAATAGCATTATCGTTATTTTCTACCAAATCTTTATAAAACGGGGTTAGATTTTCGGTCTTGGGGCGCAGGGCATTTACGGTGAAAATATAGTAGGTTTGGCGATTTGTGATATATTCACTTGGGGTGGTTGTAATCTTTATTTGATTATCACTCTGGTAAATATACCGATCTTGAAGCTTATTAACGGTTTTAAAGTCGCCAGGCACATAGGTGGTAGCTGTTATCTGGTGATCGTCAGCGGTGGTAATATGTAGCTGATATAGCTGTTGAGCCTGAACCTTAGCCGCCACGACGGAGGTGTAGATCCCCGGGGACGATTGTGCGTATGGATAGGTTTCAGCAACAGAACTATCGGCGTTAAGCTTTCGTATTTCTATGCTGGCCTTGGAAACGGCTGTTTGCTGAAAATTATACTTCTTCTGAATTGGTACCGTCTTGGAAAGGCGTACTTTCGGCAGACCGGCATTGGCCACCAGATATGATTCAACTACGTAGTCTTCCTGATAACTATCCTGCCTATAAAGGTTACACGCCGTAAAAAGGAGTGATGCAAATACAAAAAGAATTAGGATTCGTTTCATAGTTAAAAGTCCAGTGTGTACGAAATTGTTGGAAGTATGGGTAAAAGTTTGACTGCTTTTCGTTTGGCCGGATTGTTATCCAAATCATAATTATAAAACCAGATGTTACGCCGCGAATAAGCATTGATTATTTGAAATTGCCATTTGGCTTGCCCAATCCCGAAGAATGTGCCTTTGCGGGTAAAGCCCAGATCCAGGCGGTTATACGGGGGCAAGCGGGATGCATTTACGCGTCCTACAATCAATTGGTCTAAATTCGTGCCGGAAGTGGGAAAATCGAAAGCGGCGGTGCGCCCCAGCGGCTTGGTGTATGCCTGCCCAGTGGCATAATTGAATACGGCAGTTGTTGACCACCGGGAACTCAGTTTGTATTCCAGGACCAGTTTTAAATCATGGGTACGGTCGTATTTTGGGGGATAAAAGCGGGCCGGTCCGTTAGCCAGCAGTGGTTCGTTAAAGTTTGGGAATTTGCGCCGCGTAACGCTGAAGGTGTATCCCGCAAAACCGGTTAGGCGACCCACCCGACGTTCGAAATAGATTTCTGTACCGTAGGCATAGCCACTGCCAAACCGGAAAATATCGCGGTAAGGCAAGCCGGCTTGGTCCGGCAGAAAAGGATCGGGTTCAAACAGATTTTTCATTGAACGGTAATAGGCTTCGATATCCAAGCCATAGCCTTCCCAGGGAATGGTCTTAGCGCCTATAACATACTGATTGCCGTAAGCCGGCGGCACGCCGTCATCCGCTGTAAGCCAGACATCAAAACCGGTAAATGCTTCATTTGAAATGAGGGTCAGGAATTGGGTATATCGGCCATAAGCCGCTTGCAGTCGGATGCGGTCGGCAGGGCGGTATTCAAGCGATAACCTTGGATCCAGTTTAAAATAGTTGCCTTCGCTAAAAGCATTGAGACGAATACCCGGCGTCAAAATCCACCGATCGGAAAGATTCCATTTATCCTGAAGATACCAGGAACCATAAAGCGATTTGATGCGCGATCCGAAAGTATCTTTACCATCAAAAGTATCCTGTAGCTTGAGCGTCAGTGAACCCATCCAAAAGCCGGTAGATATCTCGTGATTGTTATTTGGCAGGTATTCGATGTCGTCTTTCGCTGAAAAATCGTAAATATTATTGGAACGGTTAAACGGGGTTGAGGCAATATTGAAGGAAGGAAAATTGAAATAACGGGATCCTGTGACCGTGAAATTTGAAAAAACTTTCTCCGAAAAAATATGCGTCCATGTTGAACTGAGCGTTTGATTACCATAATTGATTTTAATATCTGCATCCTCGGCGATGGGGAAATTCAGATCATCAACGCCACTGTAAAAAGCAAGCGATAGTTTGTTATTAGGATCCGCATCGTAATTTACTTTTCCGTTCATATCCAGAAAATAAAAACTGGAGGGAATATTGTCGTTCGACTGACGAAGGACAGCCAGCAGCGGTTCTAACGTGGACCGCCGGATGGCCATCATCCAGGATCCCTTCTTTAACGGGCCTTCAAACGAGGCTCTCGAAGCTAAAAGCCCGAGCGTTGCCGATCCCTGGAATTCTTTGCGATTGCCGTCTTTGTTATAGATGGTGAGCACCGATCCCAACCGGCCACCATATTTGGCGGGATAGCCGCCTTTATAAAGACGTACATCTTTAACGGCATCCGGGTTAAAGGTGGAGAAAAAGCCAAAAAAGTGCGTTGGATTATATACCGTCGTTCGGTCGAGCAGGATGAGTGTTTGGTCGGGACTTCCGCCGCGAATGTATAGACCGCTGGAAAAATCGGAAGCCGATTTAACGCCCGGCAAGAGTTGAAGCGATCGAAACACATCCGCCTGAAAAACCGTTGGCACTTTTTTAATAAGCTCCGTTTTTATTTGGGCCAGTCCGATATTCCGTTGTTCCTCTTTCTCTTTTTCCGATTCTACCACCACTTCATCGAGCTGGTATTCTTGGGGAGTCAGTTTGATGTCCAATCGTAGTTTTTGACCGGCTGTAAGCGTAATTTCCTTTTCAAATCGTTTAAACCCAATATAGGTCGCCACAACGGTATAGGTGCCGGGGGGAATATCCGTGAGCGAGTAATAGCCGGAAGTATTTGTGGATGTGCCCTTGCGCGTATCTTTAAGCGCCAGGTTCGCAGAAATAAGAGTTTCGCCAGTTTTAACATTCGTGATATATCCGTTAATAGATGCCGATTCCTGGGCAAAACTGCATAGGTGGATTAGGACAAAAAGAAGTAGCAGGGACAGCTTTTTCACGTCTCGATAAGATTCTCGGAACTAGCGAGGTTAAAAGTAATAATTATGAAGTTTGTTCTTACCACACAAAATAATGTAACGATTAACAATCCCATGCAACAAAAGAAAGTTCCCGGGTTTTTCTAAAAAGCGATCAAGAGATTGTTATCTTTAACCGTTCATTTTTAACTTCAGATTTGAATTTGGAATGTCAATAAAGAATGCTGATTGGATTGTAATGAAATTCGGGGGGACGAGTGTATCCTCCCTCGAAAATTGGGAAAACATTTTATCTGAAATAAAGCGACGAAAACAAGAGGGATATTCCGTTTGTGTTGTACATTCGGCCTTAAGTGGGATTTCTGATAAGCTGGAAGCTGTTATTGAACGGGCCCCTGAAAAAGATGCTTTTCAATTAGTGGAAGAAATTAAAGATCAGCATTACCTGCTTGGTGAGCGTCTTGGACTTTCGGCCGAAGAATTATTGGAAGAAGAGTTTAGTACGCTGGATCATATCGTTAAAGGAATCCGACTTATCGGCGAAGCCAGTTATCGCGTGCAGGCCCGGTTGCTGTCGCTGGGCGAATTAATGGCTACTAAGCTAGGGGCGACTTATTTGAACCAGCAGATGGATCTAGATGTACAATGGCTCGATGCGCGTAAATGTATTAAAGCCGTTCCACAGCCCAATAGCAGCGAAAAATCCCAGATACTTTCTGCCGTCAGTGCGGATGATTATGACAGCAATGTAGCGGAGACTCTTGAGGAAAAGGGTCCTGTTGCCGTTACGCAGGGATTTATTGCTAGCGATTCTGAGGATAAAACGGTGTTGCTAGGCCGCGGCGGATCGGACGTATCGGGCGCTTATTTTGCTGCCAAGATTAGCGCCAAACGACTTGAAATATGGACGGATGTCCCGGGCCTTTTTTCGGCCAATCCGCATATGGTGCCTTCGGCGCGCCTTCTTAATCATTTAAGCTATGATGTGGCTCAGGAAATTGCGACCAACGGAGCTAAAGTATTGCATCCGCGCAGCATTATGCCGGCGCGTAAGCATAACATCCCCATTCATGTTCGCTGTACGCTCAAGCCTGATTTGCCGGGAACGGTTATTTCGGCGGATGCTTCGGATGACGAGGCGTTGGTTAAGGCCATTGCGGTTCGTCATAATGTGATGCTTGTGAGCATGGATTCGCTGGGCATGTGGCAGCAGGTGGGCTTTATGGCCGATGCTTTTGAGGTTTTCAAGCGCTATGGACTATCCATCGATTTGGTATCAACATCTCAGTCGAATGTTACCGTATCGCTGGATCCGGGCTTGAATAACCATTTCCAGGATATTCGTAAAGATTTTGAGGATGAATTGGCTGCCCACTGTAAGGTAAGTGTTATTGATTCTGTGTCGGCGGTCAGTCTGCTGGGAAGGCGGATTCGAACCATCTTACATCAACTTGGTCCTTCTTTTGAGGTGTTTGAAGAGCAGCAGGTTTATTTGTTAAGCCAGGCGGCAAATGATCTTAATTTCACTTTTGTGGTTGAAAGTAAGCAGGCCGACCGACTGGTGCGTCAATTGCATGAGCAGGTGATTGCCCATTCAGCGAACCAGCAGTCGTTCGGACCAACCTGGCCTGAATTAATGGAGGATCGACAAGAAATAGGAAGTATTGAACAAGCTTGGTGGAAAGAGAAGCGAGACGCGTTGCTGGACCTTATGCAGACCGAATCTTTTACCTATGTCTATGATACGGATACACTTCGAAAATATGCGGATTTAATACAAGGATTGGAGGCCGTTGACCGTGTACACTATGCCGTCAAGGCCAATGCCAACGACGAGGTTTTGAAAACGTATAGAGAAATGGGACTTGCTTTTGAGTGTGTATCGATTGGGGAGGTTAGAAAGATTCTGGAACTTTTTCCGGATACTAATCCTGATAAAATTCTGTTTACTCCGAATTTTGCCCCGAAAGCAGAATACGAGGAGGGACTAAGCCTAGAGGTAAATGTAACGCTGGATAACATCTATCCGCTAAAAAAATGGCCGGAAGTTTTTGAAGGAAAAGAAGTATTTCTGCGCATCGATCCGGGACACGGGCACGGCCATCACAAGCATGTAAAAACGGGAGGCAACCATTCCAAATTCGGAATTCCTAAGTTTGAGATCCCGGAGGTGGCTGAACTTATTGTGGATTTGGATACTAAGGTTAAAGGATTGCATGCTCATATCGGCAGTGGAATCAAAGATCCGCACACTTGGAAAACGACCGCTGTGATCCTGCACGAAGTGGCCGAAGAATTAGGCGGAGTAGAAATACTTGATCTGGGAGGCGGCTTTGGAATCCGCGAGAATGAGACGCAGGCCTCTCTGGATATCGAAGAGGTGAACAAATCTTTGCAACAATTTAAAGAGGCCCATCCTGAATATCAGCTTTGGGTAGAGCCCGGGCGGTTTTTGGTTGCCACAGCGGGAGTTTTGCTCACCAAAGTGACCCAGTTGAAAGGCAAGGGCAAAGTCCGTTATGTGGGCGTGAATACCGGGATGAATTCGTTTATACGTCCCGCTTTGTACGGCGCGCGACATACCATCGTGAACTTGTCGAAACTGGATAAGCCGACCAATCAGACCGTAAACATTGTTGGCCCGATTTGTGAATCCGGTGACAAGCTGGGCATTGATCGCCTGTTGCCGGCTTCAGATGAAGGCGATGTGATCCTGGTTGCCAATACGGGTGCTTATGGACAGGTCATGAGTTCTCATTATAATATGCGAAAGCCAGCCGGTGAGATTGTGATTTGAGACTGGATGCTGGTTAAAAGGGATCCGTCCTGTCAAAGAGTATGAGATGCGAACTGTGATGTATGTGATTTTTTGTGATGGACAGGATTAAAGCACCCCACAAACTGGTTCAAGTTTGCAACTTGGACCAGAGAGGATTGCCTTTTGGATTCTACGCGAGCCATATCAAGGAGATCCTTCGACTCCACTTCGTTCCACTCAGGATGACATCAATGTTATTAAATTTTTAAAAGGTTGCCTTTTAGAGCCTACGCAAAATCAACGTTGATGTCATAGTGAGTGGAGTCCGTGGGTTTCGGACGGAACCGAATCTATCTCCCGGATATTGCTCGCAAGCGTGTGAGGGAGTTGCTCTTTAGATACTACGCGAACCCATTCAAGGAGATACGTTCGACTTCATGCGCCTTCGCTGGCGCTCCGTTGCATTCCGCTCAGTATGACACTGCTTTTGTTTGCAATTGGTTGATGCTAGATGTTAGACAACTAGTTGCTAGATGCTGGGTATTGGTAGCTGTTAAAGAGTATGCGATGGGAACTGTGATTTATGGGATTTTTGTGATGGGCGGGATAAAAAGTCCCCCTTTTATCTCCGTACCGCTGCTCTGCGGTGGTACTCTTGCGGGTGCTCTGCGCCGGGTTGGTGTTGCTGAAGGGACGCAGAGCGTAGGAAGAAGGTTCAGCCGCAGAGCGACTAAACCGAGATAAAAAACTTTCCTACCGATTTGCCCTCAGACCCGCTGCGTTTAAAACCGTGAAGCAATTTTTAGGCTTATGCCCAAGATTCTAATGGCGGACTTTAGCGTCCCCTTTCGGCAATATCTGGAGTTGTGGCAAATAATATAACCCGAAGGGGGCCAAGGGGGGATGATCAACTTATCTCTTTTACAACGCCTCACACCGTGTCATCCCGGACCTCGATCCGGGATCTGTTGCACGATTTGCATGAAAACTAATTAATAGTAATACGGGTTGATTCCTTTTAAGGAGAGATAGCGCTAAATATTTTTACCATGCCCATATGCTGTTCCATTTTTTAACGACGAAAACCCCGACAGGTCTAAAGAACTACTAAAAAACCACCGGCTGTGGGTTCTTCACCTGAGCTGCATTTGGGGCGCAGCTGTAAAAAGGCATGCTCACTTACCACCAGTGTGCTTCGTTCAGACAAACGGTACCGTCCATATTTACGGGCGGTGCGGCCCGCTCTTGCTCTGGGCAGTTCACCACAACCCTAATGCCGGATTTGTTTCTTATTTCTTATAAGTATGCTCAGAAACTCCCCTTCCTTGTGGAGCGGAGCGACATAGGGAAGGGGGCCGGGGGATGGGTCTATCATCCGTTGGCAACGGCACACCATTCTAATGACTATTAAAAACCGTGAAGTGATTTCGTTGTGTTGGGCCAGTGATTCCAATATCGGTTTTCTTTATAGCAGGAGCAGTTAGCCCGTTATTATTTTAAAGAGGGCTTGGCAAAGCCGATCTTATTGATCAATGTCTGCATATTCGTGAAATTGATATCCTTATCCTGAAATTTTTCGGGACCCCGGTTTCAAGTTCACTTAAGCTTTGATCCTGAACAAAATACCTGGTTTTTCAAAGATCTCTTAAACTAAAGCATCAATATAAATGGTTGGGCTATTCCAGGGATAGACACAACACCCAGCTGTTAGCATCCAGAACCCAGTAGCACACAATATCGTGGAATGATATACCGTTAAAAGTTTGTTATATTAACATAATTCGAAAACGAATGTTCTTTGAAATTCTGGGGGGTGTAATGGATTCGACGGAATGAGTAGAATCGCAGGCTGCATGCCGAGTTTGAGCGATGACACTCGTACCAAATCATCATGCACTAAATGTAGTTGACAACAACTATTCTTATAGCTTAGCTGCGTAACGCAGCCTAGCCGTTCCTTCAGCTTCTTGCCTGTCAGTGCTGAATGGAGCGCCGACTATGATAGGATAGCATGTGCTCTGCCGACTGTCAGCGCACATGTGAAACTTTCAACAGTCTAGTCTGAGGTAGCCTAGTTGTCGGGCAAAGCTTCAGGCGAAACTCAATACGGCAACTAAGCATGTAGATGCTTGAACGATATACCATTTCGGACCGGGGTTCGACTCCCCGCACCTCCACTTTTAGTGATATCAGCTAATTTATTGGTTGTATAAATCCCTTCATACTCAGTGTATGGAGGGTTTTTTGTTTTTATCCCTTCTTATTTTTAACGTGAGTTCGACATAGGAATCGATGTTTATGGTCTTTAAAAAACACTTTGCCCCATCGGGCGGCTGATTTTGCTGTCCGGTGGGTATAATAGAGACTCTTTTCAATATCCGCCCGACCGCGATCCCAGCGTCAGGACGGGAAGACGCAGTTTTTATCTCGAGCTGACGTTATTTATTCAATTTTGCTCATGACAGTATTGGATACTAGCGGGAATGCAGGATTTTTCGATTCTTCTTTAGTTGCACCCTAAAACTTAAGCTGCTTCATCTCTTCTATTCTCAGTATTCCTTTTTCAACACGATGACTTGAGGTCTTGACAAACACTAGGGGCTTTACTTTCACTTGTTGGAATGGTACTATAGCTATCAAAATGAATTTATAGCTGGCCCTAGAGAAATAATCAGATTCTTTCTAGGCTTTAGAAAGTTAAAAAGATTAGGCTTTGAACTTCTGAATTTGATAAAAATTTAGTGTCATTATATTAGAAGAAACTGAAATTTAGACAGTACGGATTGGTATATGGAAGAAACAAAGAACAGTAATACGGAAAATAGTTATAATCTCGGCAGGGTTATTCTTCTTTCAACGGCTGCCGCGCTCGGTGGTTTTTTATTCGGCTTCGATAGCGGGGTAATTAATGGAACTGTTGATGCCCTACAATTGGCTTTTAATTCTGCTGCCGCCGTTACAGGTTTTAATGTTGCATCGGTACTGCTTGGAAGTATGGTGGGAGCCTTTTTTGCCGGAACTCTGGCTGATAAATTTGGACGTAAACCTGTAATGATTGCAACAGCAATTGCATTTATAATAAGTGCCTGGGGTTCAGGTATAGCCGGCGGGTCACTGGAGTTTGTTATTTATCGAATTATTGGCGGTATGGCTATGGGGGCGGCAAGTATTATTGCTCCCGCTTATATTAGCGAAATTGCACCTTCAAACATAAGGGGGCGCCTGGCAACACTTCAGCAGCTGATGATCGTAATTGGCTTATTTATGGCTTTTATGAGTAACTACTGGCTGGCCGGTATGTCAGGTGGAGCATCAGAAATGCTTTGGGGTGGCTTTGCGACTTGGAAATGGATGTTCTGGGCTGAAATTTTACCTGCATCTATCTTTTTCTTTTCTCTGTTGGCAATTCCCGAATCTCCCCGGTATCTGGTAGCGGCAGGTGATGTTGATGAAGCCGGTCAGGTTCTCAAAAGTATTTCTCCTATGGCTGATATAAAAGCGAAAGTTGCAGATATCAAGTCCACTCTCCAGGGAGGAATGAAACCCAAACTGAAAAATATCATAAGCAACTATACAGGGAAGGTCCATCCCTTGGTTTGGGTAGGGCTTGGCCTAGCCATACTACAGCAATTCACCGGAATTAATGTCATCTTTTATTATGGGGCCACACTCTGGAAAGCAGCCGGATTTACTGAAGCTGATGCTTTGCTGCAAAATGTGATCA
>Ga0102959_1000262_pt1 | contig 16221 bp, 15 predicted proteins | sample SalPonF2_B_D2_MG_FD_84520 | JGI IMG/M metagenome (GOLD analysis project Ga0102959, IMG submission 84520) | Salt pond soil microbial communities from South San Francisco under conditions of wetland restoration - Salt Pond MetaG SF2_B_D2_MG ...
GTCGCGGGCGATGGCGTTGACGGTCAGGTCGCGCCGTAGCAAGTCCTCCTCCAGCGTAATGTCCGGTGAAAATTCGGTGCTGAATCCGTGATAGCCCGGGCCGGTTTTGCGCTCGGTGCGGGCCAGTGCGTATTCCTCGCCAGTCTCGGGATGCAGGAATACCGGAAAGTCCTTGCCGACCTGGCGAAAACCGAGCTCTTTCATCCTCGCGGGGGTTGCTCCGGTCACCACCCAGTCGCGTTCCCTGACTTCGATGCCAAGGAGTTCATTTCGTACCGCGCCGCCGACCAGGTAGGTCTCCATCGCGACATTGTAACGTCAGTCCCGGTCGCACGGCCTCACCCGTGGTATGTTGCGCGCCATGATGGGCTTTCGCGTGATTTTTCTGCTGTCGTTGTTGCTGCTTTCGGGTTGCAGCAACGCTGGCTACTACGCCCAGGCCGTGCGCGGTCAGATGTCACTGATGTGGAAGCGGCAGCCGATCGAAGACGTGCTGCAGGACAAGTCGATCGACTCCGATCTGCGGGCGCAACTCGCCCAGGTCGTCGAGATTCGCGATTTCGCAAGCTCGGATCTCGGGTTGCCCGACAACGGCAGTTACCGGAGCTACGCCGACGTCGGTCGGCCTTATGTGGTCTGGAATGTTTTCGCGACGCCGGAATTCTCGGTCGATCCCGAGACATGGTGTTTCGTTATCGTGGGATGCGTATCGTACCGCGGTTACTTTCGCGAGGACAGGGCGCAGCGCTTCGCCACGTCCCTCGAGGAGGACGGCAAGGATGTTTATGTTGCCGGGGTGACCGCCTATTCGACACTCGGTAATTTCGACGATCCCGTGCTCAGCACAATGCTGTACTGGGATGACCATCGCCTGGCCGGCCTGATTTTCCATGAACTGGCGCACCAGGTGCTGTATGTGAAAGGCGATACCGACTTCAGTGAGAGCTTTGCTTCGTTTGTCGAGGAGGAGGGGGTCCGGCGCTGGCTGGTTTCGGAAGGCCGCGCGGATGATGTCCCCGAATACGAGGCGTCGCGCGCGCGGCTCGCGGCGTTTGGCGAGCTGGTAGTGAGAACCCGCGAGCGCCTGAGGACTATTTACAAGGCCGGTTATGCTTAAAGCGAGTTGGGCGAAAGAAAACGCATCGCGTTCGAGGACATGCGCCAGGAATACCGGGAGATGCGTGCGGGGTGGGGCGACGTTCTCGCGTTCGATGCCTGGTTCGAACGCGATCTCAATAATGCGCATCTGGCCTCAGTCGCGGCGTACCGGCGTTTTGTGCCAGCGTTTGCGGCGCTGCTTCGCCAGCAAGCCGGAGATCTCGATCGGTTTTATCGGGCGGTCGAGGAAATTGCCGCCAAAGAGCTACCCGGGCGTCACCGGTTGTTGTTGGAACTCATTGACGACAAGCCCGGCGGGCCAGAGCCGATCGAGCGTCTGTGACGTCGGTCCACGAACCTGCGTCAGCGCGAGACGGTTTGGCGATATATCGAGTAACGTTGCCTGGCATCGCCGTCACCCAGCGCTCGCGGCAATTGGGTTTTTAGCGAGCGCGGCGTTAGCCCGAGCTTTTTGAACCCGTTCTCGTCGCAAATATTGTGTACCGACAGCGACAGGTAGTTGTCGGTGGAAAACGGCTTTCCGGGTACGAAGTCCATGATTCTCGCCTGGGCTTTCGACAGCATGTCCGAGAGCCCGATCACGCGGCGCCGGGTTGCCGTCGCGTCGGCAATGATCTGCACCAGTTCGCGCAGCGAGACGACCTGTGGACCGCACAGCTGGTATGTCTGGCTAAAACAGGCCGGATCGTCGAGGCAACGCAGAAATGCAGCAACGACATCGCCGACGAACACGGGGGCGAGACGCGCGTTCGGTTTTGCCAGCGGCAGCAGCAACGGGCTCAGGCGCAACAGGCTGGCAAAGCGATTGGTGAAGGAGTCGCCGGGTCCGAAAATCACCGAAGGCTGAAATATGGTCCAGTCGAGGTCCGTGCCGGCTTCCCGCCGCAAGATGTCTTCCGCCTCGCCCTTGGTCTTCAGGTAAAGGCTCGGTCCACTGCCGGCATTGGCTTTCAGCGCGCTCATTTGCAGGAAACGGCGCACTCCACAGGCTTTCGCGGCGTCAACCGCCTTGCGCGTCAGTTCGACATGGGCTTTTCGAAATCCGCTACCGTCACGGCCGCGCTCGTTGAGAATTCCCACAAGGTTGATAACGACGTCGACGTCGCCGAGGGCGCGGCGCAACTCGGACTCGTTGTGGATGTTCATTGTCTGCACCCGGACCGTAGGCAGAACCAGCAAACTCCGGTTCCGCTCCCGGTTCCGGGTCGGCAGAAGGATGTCATGTCCTGCTGCGGCGAGCGCCGGAACGAGGTGGCTACCTACGAATCCGGTGCCGCCCAGGATGCAGATCGAGTGCTTCGACATAGGCCGTGGTTCAGGTTGTGGAACAGCCGTACATTATAGCCAAAAGCGAGCGCCTCCGAGCCCGGCCGGCGCATGCGCTACCGCCTGGCGACTGCGTCGGAACCGGCCGCCGGAGCCACCATCGGCATGCGCAGCGAGAGACGCGACACGGTACCGTTCAGGCGCCATAAAAACACCGTTTCCGCCGCCATGACGCGCTTGACGTAGCCGCGCGTTTCGCGAAACGGAATCGTTTCGACCCAGATGTCGGCGGGCATCGCCAAATCCTCCGGTAACCAGCGCTCGACCCGTTTCGGCCCGGCGTTGTAAGCGGCAGTCGCCAGAACCTGGTTACCGTCAAAACGGGCGAGCATTTTCCCGAGGTAGGTTGTGCCCAGCGCAATGTTGACCTGCGGGTCGGTAAGGCTGCCGCTGCCCGAATATCGAAGATTGATTTGGCGCGCGGTCGATGCCCCGGTCGCCGGCATCAGTTGCATCAGCCCAATTGCGCCCGCGGGAGAGCTTACATCGCGCATGAACAGGCTCTCGCTGCGAGTGATGCCATAGGCCCAGCTGATCGCGATATTCGCGCGTGGCGACAGGCTTTGATAGAGATCGAGATACGGCGCCGGGAAACGGATATCGAGATCGTCGATCAGCCCGTTGGCTGATCCTGTCGCGATTGCCCGTGAATGCCAGCCCCAGCGGTGGGCCATGATGGCGGCCTGGGCCCGGGTGTCCCGGTCCAGTCGGGCGACCGCTCGCTGCCATTCGACCCGCCCGGCCGAATCCAGCCCCACCGCAAATAACTCGCGGGCGCGGACGATATCCGGGCGTTGTTCGAGGGCATCGATAACGGCATCGTCCGCGGCAGCCGGTTTGTGGCCGAAGTTGTAGGGGAGGTCCAGCCGGTCGGCGGCCAGAAAAGAGTGATAGCCGCGTTCAGCTGCCAGCCTCTCGAATATCGCCGCCGCAGCTTCCGGTTCACCGGTCTTGGCCAGTGCGCGCGCACGCCAGTAGAGCCAGGCGCTGTCACCCGCCTCTTCTGCACTCATCGCGTCGATCGCCGCCAGCGTTTCATGCCACGCGCTCGAGCGTAGCGCTGCCCGGGTCCACGCCACGCAGATGTCGTCGTCGACGGCCGATTCGTCCAGCTGGTGGACTCGTTCCAACCCCGCCGGCAAGTATTTGCGCGCCGACCACAAGGCGATCTTGCGCTCGAGACGTTGTTGTTCCGCGTTGTCGACAATATTTGCGGCGGCGTAATGCGGCAGCAACTGAGCGGCTATGTCGGGCTCATTGCGAGCGAGCCGGTCCAGCCCGTAGATTACCAGTGCGGGATCGCGGTCCGCGCCGCGCAGCGGTTTCGGCGTGGCGAGTTCCGTCTCGGCCCTGTCGCGCATACGCTGCCAGCGTTTGACCCGCTGCCGTTGTGCATCGTCGAGTTGCCTGGCCAGGTAGGCGGCAAGCCCGAATTGTTCGGCTTCCAGTGCCAGATCAAGGCGTTGGAGAACCAGGTCGTCGGTCAGTTGCCCGGTTTCGCGCAGGCGGCTGAAAACCGAATCGCATTCCTTGGGCTGGCTGATGCCGACCAGCCAGAGACGGCGAGCCTCTCGCGCGAAGCCCCCGGCATCCCCGGTCTGAGCCATGGCTTCGGTGGCCACGCAATCGAGCCGGGTATTTCCGGCGTCGGCGTAGTGCGACCGGTAAACCTCGAGAAACCTCTGCCAGTCGTTGCGCTGAGCCAGCGAATTGATCCAGCGAAGGCGCAGGCTCGGCGCAATCCACAGCGTTTCGTTGGTCGCGAGAAAGCGCTCGATATTGGCATTTGGCTGTTGTTTCACCGTGGCGCGAAAGTAGACGGCTTCCAGATCGGGAAGCAATGGATAGCCTTCGAGTTCGTCGAGACGCGGTTGAACGGCGCGCCAGTCGCCGCGCTCGGCTTCAATCCAGGCGTCGCGAAATGCGCCACGCTGCTTTTCGAGATCGGCATCGGACCCGGACGCAGCAGTCGCGCCAAGCAGGCTCAATACCAGCAATATCAGTCGTCGTTGCATGAGGGTTTACATCTTACATAGCCCGTTACTCGAGTGGGACCCTCGCACTGGTGCTGGCGCGCCCGTTTCTTATTCGTAACAATCCGCATTCGCGTCGCCACCGGACGATTACCTCTTGCCCGATATTTCCCTGCTGCTCTGGTTCCCTGTGCTGGGGGCATTCGCCGGCCTGCTGGCCGGCATGTTCGGAATCGGTGGCGGACTCGTGCTGGTGGCTGCTCTAAACTGGTTCTTTGTTCGAAACGGCGTCGATCCCGCGCATCAGATGCATCTGGCGCTCGGGACGTCGCTGGCGACGATTATCGTCACTTCGCTGTCATCCATAAGGGCTCACCATAGCCGTGGCGCAATCAGGTGGGCCACGGTGCGGTTGCTGGTGCCCGGCATCCTGGCCGGCGGGTTGGCCGGTGCGTGGTTGGCGGAGAGCATTGCCAACGACGCCTTGCGCCGGCTGTTCGGCGTTCTGGTCGTGGTGTTCTCGCTGTATATCGTGCTTGATGTGAAACCCGGCGGCGGCCGTGGCTTGCCGGGCAGGGCAGGTCACCTGGCCGCGGGCGTGACGATCGGTGTCATTGCCGCGTTGGCCGGGATCGGCGGCGGTAACGTCTCGAATCCTTTCTTCCTGTGGTGCGGTGTGGATATGCGCAGCGCGGTGGCTACCTCGGCGGCCCTGACATTTCCGGTTGCGCTGGCCTCGACGGTTGGCTTTATCTGGGCCGGTTGGGGAGTCTCGACTCTGCCACCCTACAGCTCGGGTTTCGTTTACTGGCCGGCGGTGGCTGGTATCGTCGCCGGCAGCGTTCTGACCGCCCCGTTGGGGGCGCGTATCGCGCACACGATCCCGGTGAATGGCCTGCGCCGCGCATTCGCGATCCTACTGGTCGTTGTCGGTACCCTGATGTTGCTCGGTTGAGACAGCGCAGGCCGGCCGGCGCGAAAGCCGGCCGGCCGGTCTGGTGCGGTGCCGGTTGCAGGTCAATATCTAGCGGATCGGCAGTACCACGCTGCTGTCGCCACGGCGGATCCCGAGAATGAGCGAGGCCCCGTCGCCTGCAGCCATTCGGAATTCCTCGATCGTCTGAACCCGCTGCCGATTGACGCTCACGATCAGGTCACCCTCGCGCAGACCGCGCTGTGCCGCAGGGCTGTCTTCGAGAACGGACGCCACCGCAACGCCCTCGGTGCCACCGTAGCTGGGGTCCTGGCTGCCAATTTCGACGAATTCCGCCCCTGCCAGCCCAGGATGCAGATCCTGGGCGCTGGCCAGTCGGGCGCCGGAACGGGTCCCCAGTACAGCCGTGGTCTTGCGCCGTTTGCCGTCGCGATAATACTCGACATCGATCTTCTCGCCCTCGCGCAACAAGCCGATGCGGTTGCGAAGCTCCAGCGCATCGTCGACCGATTTGCCGTTGATCGAAATGATGACATCGCCGGCCTGGAGGCCGGCCTTGTCAGCTCCCGACTCCGGCATGATTTCGGTGATGATCGCGCCACTGGCTTCATCGACGCCATAAGCTTCGGCGAGGTCCGGGGTAAAGGGAGCAATGTTGACCCCGAGCAGGCCGCGTCGGACTTCGCCGAAATCGATCAGTTGGTCCATGATCGATTGCGCCATGTTGGCCGGAATCGCAAAGCCAATGCCTATATTTCCGCCGCTCGGTGAGTAGATCGCGGAGTTGATGCCCACGACCTGGCCATCCATGTTGACCAGGGCCCCGCCCGAATTGCCCGGGTTGATCGAGGCGTCGGTCTGAATGAAATCCTCGTAGGCTTCGGCATCCTGCGTGACGCGCCCAAGACCGCTAATGATGCCGGAAGTGACGGTATGATTCAGTCCGAACGGGTTACCGATAGCAAACACGAAGTCGCCGACCCGCGCTTTGTCCGAATCGGCCAGATTGGCCTCGGTGAGATCATTTGCATCGATCTTGATAACCGCAATGTCCGAAGGTTCGTCGGCACCGACCACCGTTGCGTCCAGGGTACGCTCGTCGCGCAGCGTGACCTGTATTTCATCGGCGTTCGCGACGACGTGAGCATTGGTGAGAATGAGGCCCTTGTCCGCATCGACGATAACGCCGGATCCGCCACCGACAAACTGGCGGCATTCAGGCAGCATGCGACCCCAAAACGGGTGGTTGCACATCGGGTTGGCTGCGCGACCGCCGTCTCCCCTGACGGTAATGTTCACAACCGCTGGGGCAACCTGTTCGACGAGAGGAGCGATGCTCTTTGCGGTGGGTGGCTGGGCAAACGCGGTGACAACGAACAGCGCCAGCGCTACTGCGACTGGGCCTTGCCGCAGTCTTCGGTGAATGGTTCTCATCAAGATACGACCTCTTTTGTTAAACCGGAATTCGGGACGCGCGGGCAAAACCCGAATTCATACTACCCGGCGCACTGAGTAAGCGACAAACGGGACAGGCGCAAATCTGCGCCTGTCCCGCGACAGCGGTATCGATCAGGCCGTTTCGACCGCAATTTTTCGCGGCATCACCCTGGCCTGTTTCGGTATTACGATTTCCAGCACGCCGTTGCTGTGGCGTGCCGTTATGCCCTCGGCGTCAGCCGCATCGGGCAGGTTGAAGCGGCGATAGAACCTGCCGCTGGCGCGCTCGACGCGCCGATACTGTTCGTCACCATCTTCGATTTCATTGCGGCGCTCACCACGGATGCTCAAGACGCCGTCGTCCATCGTAATCTCGATCATTTCCGGGGAAACTCCCGGAATGTCGGCGCGGACCACAAAGCGCTGTTGTTCTTCGGCGATATCTACCGCAGGCAGCCAGTCCGCGACGGGTTCTTCGGTGCCACGATCGGGGCCAGAGGCAAAAATACGATCCAGATCGTGATGCATTTTGTGGACCAGGTTCCACGGCTCGTAACGTGCAATTCTCATGACGCAAGTCTCCTTGTTCCCAGTGTTGGGTGTTTCCAGCTTGGCAATTGAACTATGGGCGGAGGGTTAGCGTTTCAAGGTTGTTTTGCACCGCTCCCGGTGGATAACTTGTGGGTAATCTGTGCGATGATCGTGGACACAATATATTGTGTTGCAGCATTTTTCGGGGCGCATCAACAAAATTCCAAAAAATTCAAGCACTTTCAAATGTTGATTTCATAAATGTCTGTTTTAATTAAAAAAAATAAATTGCAATCGAGTCTAATTCCGACTTGACAGAATCGGCGGACAGGCATACTCTACGTATCTAAGCACAACATCTTGTGCTTGACTCCAGGTTCACGCTTGCCGTGATCAGGGCCGCCGGTCAGTCTGGCTGCCCCCGGGAGGGTTTTCTCTAGAAATCGGGAGAAATCCGCCCAAACAAGAAGAAAATTTGTCGCCAATTGGTTCAACTAGCTGGGAGATCGGGTTCTATCATGAAAAGTGCCGTCGAAGTTTTTTCCTCGGAAAACACGGAAATCCCGATGCAGACTGCATCGCTGGATATCTGGGATAAAAAGTATCGGCTCAAGGCCAAGGACGGCAGCATCGTAGATGGAGATATCGACGAGACCTATCAGCGCGTAGCTCGGGCGCTGGCCGATGTCGAAGACGAAGAGAAACGCGAGATCTGGAATGAGCGGTTCCTGTGGGCATTGCGTCACGGCGCAATTCCGGCCGGGCGCATCATGTCCAACGCCGGTGCGCTGGCTCACAAGCCGGCTACGTCGACCATCAATTGCACGGTGTCGGGTACGGTCGGCGATTCGATGAACGACATTCTCGAGAAGGTCCACGAGGCGGGCCTGACGCTGAAAGCCGGTTGTGGCATTGGCTACGAGTTTTCGACATTGCGCCCGAAAGGTGCCTATGTCTCCGGGGCGGGCGCTTACACATCCGGCCCGCTGTCGTTTATGGATATCTACGACAAGATGTGTTTTACCGTATCTTCCGCCGGAGGCAGGCGCGGCGCGCAGATGGGTACGTTCGATGTTGGTCATCCTGACGTGCTCGATTTTGTCCGCGCGAAACGTGAGGATGGCCGTCTCCGCCAGTTCAATCTCTCACTGCTTATCACGGACGAATTCATGGAGGCGGTGCAGAACGACCAGCCGTGGCAGTTGGCTTTTCCATTGAGCGCGACCGAGTTCGAACAGGAAGGTCTCGATCTTTCCGACCGCGACCAGGTGATCTGGCGTGAGTGGCCAAATTCGGCGCCGGAATACGTGCGTAACGACGACGGCCTGGTGGCATGCAAGATTTACAAAACGCTGCCGGCGCGACGTGTCTGGGATGTGATCATGTCCTCGACCTATGATTATGCCGAGCCGGGTTTCGTCCTGATCGACCGCGTCAATGAGATGAACAACAACTGGTTTGCCGAGAGCATTCGCGCAACCAATCCCTGTGGTGAGCAACCGTTGCCGCCTTACGGATCCTGCCTGCTCGGTTCCATCAATCTGACACGGTTTGTGCGGGCCGGGTTTACCGGCGATGCAGCATTCGACTGGGACGAGTTTCGCAATGTCGTAAAGGTGTTTACTCGCATGCTCGACAACGTCGTTGAAATCAACGGCTTGCCATTGGGGCAGCAGCGTGACGAGATCTACCGTAAACGTCGGCATGGTATGGGGTTTCTCGGGCTCGGCTCGACGCTGACGATGCTGCGTATGAAGTACGGCTCGCCGGAATCCGTCGAGTTCACAGAGAAGGTGGCCCGCGAGCTGGCGCTTGCCGGTTGGGAGGAGGCGCTCGAGCTGGCGCGCGAGAAAGGTCCGGCGCCGATCATGAACGAGAAGTTCGAGGTCACTGCCGAGATGTTGCGAAGACGTCCGGAGATGCTGGACGACGGATGGAAGGTCGGTTCGACGGTTCCGGGGCGTATTTTGCATGCGCGCTACAGCCGCTACATGCAAAAAGTCGCAGAGGTGGCCCCGGAGCTGGTAAACGAACTGGCGGAAATCGGAGGCCGCTTTACTCATCACAGCTCGATCGCCCCGACCGGCACTATCTCTTTGTCGCTGGCAAACAACGCAAGCAACGGGATCGAGCCGAGCTTCGCGCATCATTATTTTCGCAATGTCATTCGAGAGGGCAGGAAGACAAAAGAGAAAGTTGACGTCTACTCTTTCGAGTTACTGGCCTATCGCCACCTGATCAACGGGGAGGCCGATCCGACCACGAATGATGAAGAGAACGGGCTTCCTGACTACTTCGTCGTGGCGGACAATATCCTGCCGACCCAGCATGTAGATATCCAGGCTGCCGCGCAAAAATGGGTCGACTCGTCAATTTCGAAGACCGCTAATGTTCCGACCGACTTCCCGTATCAGGATTTCAAGGACATTTACATGTATGCCTATCAGAATGGCCTGAAGGGATGCACGACATTTCGCTTCAACCCGGAGGCGTTCCAGGGCGTGCTGGTCAAGGAGGAGGATCTCAAAAACACCACATACGTGTTTACCCTCGATGACGGCACGGAGGTGACATTGCGTGGCGATGAGGAGGTTGAGTATGACGGCGAGATACACTCGGCCGCTAATCTCTTCGACGCAATCAAGGAAGGCTACTACGGTAAATTTTGACCGGTTGCCGTATCAGCGGCAATCCGCAGGGGAAACAGATACATGTCAATCAAGATCGAAAAGCGCATCGTAAATTATCGTGTCGAAAAACCGGAAGAGAAGGCGGTTGTAACGGAGCCCGCGAAAGACGAGCGACGGCTGGCGGAAGTCATCCGTATGCACGAGAAGCTGGAACGGCCCGAGGTACTAATTGGATCGACCTACAAGATCAAGCCGCCGGTGGCTGATCATGCAATGTACGTAACGATTAATGACATCGTGCTCAATCAGGGGTTCGAGCACGAGCAACGCCGCCCATTCGAGATTTTCGTCAACTCCAAAAACCTCGATCACTATCAGTGGATCGTCGCGCTGACGAGAGTTATCTCGGCGGTCTTCCGCAAGGGCGGGGATGTCACATTTCTCGTCGAAGAACTGAAGGCGGTATTCGATCCGCGCGGCGGATACTGGTTGTCGGGCGGTAAATTTATGCCGTCGATTATCGCCGAGCTGGGTCATGTCGTGGAGAAGCATCTGATTACGATCGGATTGATGGAATCCCCTGGACTGGATGAGCATCAACGCCAGCTGGTTGCCGAGAAACGTGCGGAGTTCGAAGCGGCTGGAAAGCAACAGGATGCGTTTGCGGACAGTGAGTTTCCGGCCGGTGCCCAGTTGTGCGGCAAGTGCAATACCGCGGCGGTTGTCATGATGGATGGGTGTATGACCTGCCTGAATTGCGGCGACAGTAAATGCGGTTGAGTTTGCAGCGAGAGCGACGATGGCGGAAGAACCCGCCTCCTCAAACAGCGGATTTTCCTCTCTTGCAGGGTTTCTGCGATAATACGCGTTACTCTGCAAGAGATTTTTTTGATGGAACATCAGGAAGAGCTGCTGGATGACACCGCAACTTCGCGCCTCGAACGTTTAATTGAGGATGTTCGCGAGCGACGGCTCGAACCAGTCGATTTCGTCAAGGCGCTGGTAAACGACCAGGTCTATCTTCTATTGAACAAGCCGTGGGACGGGCGCTCCGTGCCGCAAGAAAACACCAGTATGTTGCTCGTCTCGGACGGTCCCAACCGTAACCAGGCGATGCTGGCGGTTTTTAGCGACGAACGGAAAGCAAAGGCCTTTTGCGATCATGCGGAAGGATTCGGTCACGTTGTAAAGGTGCCGGGTCCGGTTGCTTTTCTGGGGGTTGCGGCCGACCAGGGCATGATTGTCAATCCGAATTTCAAAAATACGTTCCGTATTACGATTGCGGCGGCTGCCGAGGTGCGTGGCACCATGCAACAGCGCCTTGCGCAGATGACCAGGCAAGACACTGCGGGATCGACCGAAACCGCGGCGTGAGTCAGGTGCAAAACCGTCTGCTATGAACAGGTTCCGTGGCGCGGCGCAATTCGCGCGTTGTGAAGCACGGAGTTGGCGGGTGCACGATCGCGGATCGCGGAGAAAGGCTGGCAAACGTAAATTTCTCCCTTGCCAAGCGGCTGTGGCGGTCGCAGATGACTGCAGCCACAAAGCAGGGCGGTCAACGTCACAAGCGTGAGTCCCGGAGCGAGGCGCGGAATTTTCATGGCGCGGATTCCTTGCGGTGAAAGAGGCCCGGTTTTTCGGATGCCGGATACACATACGCCTTACAACGATAGCAAAGCGCGCTTCACATCGCCCCCGCGACGGCCCGCATGCCGGGTGCATGTCGTGAGAATCGGGATTGGCGTGCAATCGGCTTGCGTGTTCGCCAAGGACGAATGATGACGTCTACGCGACCTGATGCTCATCCGTCCGAAACACCGGTCAGTGCCGACTTCGTTGCGCTCAGAGAAATCATGACCGTCGGGGTCGTGACACTGGCTCCCGAGGCAAGTGCCGCAGATGTGGTTCGCAACATGGACGAGTTTCGCCTGAGCTGCATCATCGTTGTAGACGGCGGTCGGCCCTTGGGGATCATTACCGAGAGGGATATTGTCAGGACGCTTGCGGCGAATACGGCGGCAATCAAGGCAAAGTCGATTGGCGCTGTCGACATCATGTCGACTCCGTTGATAAGCCTGAGCCCGGATGACGGTCTTTTTGACGCGCTGGTTGTGGCGCGCTCGCAGAAGGTTCGCCATATCCCGCTGCTCGGGGCGGATGGAGCGCTTGTTGGTCTGGTAACGGAGTCTGATCTGGTTAGCGCACATCTGAAAATTTACGGGCACTACCGTGAGCTGCTCAACGAGCTGGTTAGCGTGCAGACGCGAGAACTGAGGGCGGCCAACGCAAGGCTGCGGGAAATGTCGATGGAAGAGCCATTGCTCCGAATAGGCAACAGGCGAGCGATGGAAATCGACATGCATCACACTCACCAGCTCGCGATGCGTTCAAACCGTCCCTACTCGGTCGTGATGTTCGACGTCGATTTCTTCAAGCAATACAACGATCAATACGGTCATAGTTGCGGCGACCGGATATTGCAAACTGTCACCCGTTGTCTGCAGCGGCAGATGCGTGCTTCTGACCGGCTTTATCGATACGGCGGTGACGAAATCGTTGCACTGTTGCCGGATACCCCGCCCGAAGGCGCCCTGATGCTGGCCGAGCGCATGACCGCAGTTCTCGGCGAGGAGGCTATCGAACACCGCCCGAGCCCTCATGGACGGGTTACCGTCAGCGGGGGCATCGGCACCGGTCAGGCCGGGATTGCCAATGTCAAAACATGGACAGACGTTGTTGCGCAGGCTGATCGGGGGCTGTCGAGGGCAAAGCGGAGTGGAAGAAACCGCATATGCCTGGTGGCCTGACGTGCGCTGCGGGGCCAGAAGTTGAGCATTTGGGCCGTGCTGGGAAACGTGCTCTGGATCGTCTGGGGAAGTGGTCTGGTGTGTTTCGTGTTCTGGTGTCTTGCAGGCACGTTGGCAGCGCTGACCGTTGTGGGCCTGCCGTTTGCGGTCGCGGCCTTTCGAATTGCCGGATTTTCCGTGCTTCCGTTCGGAAGACGCCTTGTCGTGGTCGAGGCAACCGGTGGGCAACGAATCGCCGGTACCGCGATCGCGAGTTTTCTCTGGATTGTGCTCGCGGGGTGGTGGCTGGCTCTGCTGCACCTGTTGTGGGGCGTATTCCATTTTTTGACTCTTGTCGGTATTCCGTTTGGCCTGGCCCATTTCAAGCTTGCATCTATTTGCCTGTCGCCGCTGGGCAAGCGCAACGTCGCCGTGGGAATTGCGCCGGCACCCGACCAGGCGTAGCGCCAACTGCTGTATTGAGAACGCGGGTTAGAATAGGCCCGCGTCTGACCTGTGATTTTTGAGGAGATTCGAGAATGAGAACTGGCGTCGAACGATTGCTATTGGCGATCGGAGCAACGATGGTTTTGGCCGCGTGCGGACAGAAAGACCAACCCGCGGCGACAGCTCCGACAGCTCCGCCTGCCGCAGCCCCGGTGGAGGCGCCGGCACCCGCTCCGGAGTCGCCCGATAACGCGATGACCCAATATGCGAGTGAGCGTCTGGGCATTTACACGCCGGTGCGTCTGAGCGCCGATTTGTCACATCTCAGCGCCGGTCAGCGAGAAATGATCGGTTTGCTTATAGCGGCATCCGACATCATGGACGACCTGTTCTGGCAACAGGCCTATGGTGACCGGGACGAGTTGCTGGACGCGATCGACCACGCCGATACCAGGGAGTTTGCCCGGATCAACTACGGTCCGTGGGACCGGCTCGATGGCGATCGGTCATTCGTAAGCGGCGTTGGCGAAAAGCCCAAGGGCGCTAATTTCTATCCGCCCGATATGACTCGTGCCGAGTTCGAAGCGGCCGACCTCGAGGGCAAGTCGAGCCTGTACAGCATCCTGCGTAGAGACGCCGATGGCGCGCTGCGAGTGCTGCGTTATTCGGAAGCCTACGCCGACGAGCTTGGCCGTGCCGCCGAACTTCTGCGCCAGGCTTCGCAACTCGCCGAAGACGAGGATTTCGCCGGTTATCTGCGCATGCGGGCGGCGGCGTTGCTGTCCGATGACTACCAACCCAGCGATCTTGCCTGGATGGATATGAAATCCAACCCGATCGACGTAGTGATAGGTCCGATCGAGACCTACGAGGACAAATTGTTCGGTGCGAAAGCAGCATTCGAATCGTATGTATTGATTAAGGACCTGGAGTGGAGTGCGCGCTTGGCACGTTACACCGATTTTCTGCCCGCTCTGCAGGAGGGTCTGCCGGTAGCGGCCGAATACAAGGCCGAGGTGCCCGGGACCGACTCGGATCTGAATGCCTATGACGTGGTGTATTACGCCGGTGACTGTAATGCCGGGTCGAAAACGATCGCGATAAATCTGCCTAACGACGAACAGGTGCAAGCGCAGAAGGGTACCCGGCGATTGCAACTGAAAAACGCAATGCGAGCGAAATTTGACGAGATTCTCGTGCCGATATCAGAGGTCCTGATCGCGGAAGATCAGCGTAAGTACATTACGTTCGATGCGTTTTTCGCAAATACAATGTTTCATGAAGTGGCTCATGGACTCGGAATTCGCAATACCCTCGACGGCAGCGGTACGGTACGCGAGGCGCTGCAGGATACCGCATCGGCGATCGAGGAAGGCAAAGCGGACATTCTCGGTTTGTACATGATCACCAGTCTCCACAAGCAAGGTGAGCTGGGGGATACCACGCTGGAGGAATACTACGTCACGTTCATGGCCAGTATTTTTCGCTCAGTTCGGTTTGGCGCGTCGAGTGCGCACGGGCGAGCCAATATGGTTCGCTTCAATTTCTTCCAGGATGCCGGCGCGTTTCGCCGTGACCCGGCCAGCGGCCTTTACAGCATAGACATGGACGCGATGCAAAAGGCGATGACCGAGCTGTCGCGGAAGTTACTCACCCTGCAGGGCGATGGCGATTACGCAGGCGTGCAGCAGTTGCTGGCCGAGCTCGGCATCGTGCGACCGGGCCTGGCTGCTGACCTGCAACGTTTGGCGGACGCGGAAATTCCGGTCGATGTCGTGTTCGAGCAGGGTGCGGAAGTGCTGGGCCTTTGATTTCATCCACAGCGTGACGCCGGTCCTTTGTGATGTCAGTCAGTGACTTTAAAATCTGCAGACAGGTCGCCCGGGCTGGCCTCGGCGCACGCCCTTGGCAATTCACTAGCCGTTGCCAAGGGCTTTGGTCAGTGGATTGGCATAGACGGGGTTGACCATTAATATTAGCGTGTTATTTTTCTACCATATCGTCGGCAATACGAGACCGGGCGATTGAGGATGCAGGCAACAAACGATCCGCGCTGGGGGGCGACAAAGTGATAAAGCCGGGGTCTGCCGGATTTGCGCGTGTTGCAATACGGCGCATTTTTCTTAGTGTATTTGCGCTTGTCCTGGTGGCTGGTCCGGCGCTGACCAGTTCCACCGTCAATAAGGCTGATTTTGTGCTGGTCAAAAAAGCCGAGCGCAAGCTGTTGTTGTACCGCGAAGGGCGCGTGTTGCGCGAATTCGATATTTCGCTTGGGCTCAGCCCGGAAGGGCCGAAACTGCGAGAGGGTGATTATCGTACTCCCGAAGGGCTGTATTATCTCGATCTGCGTAATCCGGACAGCGACTTTTTCCTATCGGTACGCATTTCCTATCCGAATACGTCTGATATCCAGCGCGCCCGATCCCAGGGATATCCGCCCGGCAGCTTCATCATGGTGCATGGTTTGCCAAACCAGCCGGATCGCCCGGTGTCATATTACAAGGACGAAGACTGGACCGACGGGTGCATTGCCCTGGGTAACGACGACATGATCGAGTTCTGGTTTCTTACCGAGCACAACACGCCGATCGAGATTCTTCCTTGACCGATCAGGACGAAGACGTCCTAATAATTTATCGGTTCGTGTTGCCGGACGGCTCCGCCGAGCAGTTTGTGACTGAAGTGACTCCGTCGATCGATACCGGCGCCTCCGTCACTGACGAAATACCGGAATGGACCCGGCTTGAATTCGAGCAATGCAGACACTGCCCGCTTGCCGCAACCGAGTCGCCAGTCTGTCCCGTTGCAAATGCATTGGCGCCGGTGGTCGGTAGGTTCGAGACCCTCGTGTCCCACGATGAACTGCAACTGGAAGTGGTGCAGCAGGATCGCAGTCTGCGCCAGACGGTCAGTACGCAGCAGGCGCTCAGTTCACTACTTGGTCTTCTGATTGCGACCAGCGGCTGCCCGCATACGGCCTTCCTGCGGCCGATGGCGCGATTTCACCAGCCGCTGGCCGGGGAACTCGAAACCCTGTA
>Ga0102959_1000263_pt1 | contig 16219 bp, 16 predicted proteins | sample SalPonF2_B_D2_MG_FD_84520 | JGI IMG/M metagenome (GOLD analysis project Ga0102959, IMG submission 84520) | Salt pond soil microbial communities from South San Francisco under conditions of wetland restoration - Salt Pond MetaG SF2_B_D2_MG ...
CCGGGCAGGCGCACGGCGCGGAATTCGCGCATCAGTCTGTGCAGTTCGGCCAGCGGGTCATGGCTGGTGACGGTCTCGGCCGGCTCGCCGCGTCGGCGGATGGAGATCTCGTCACGCCGGGCGAAGAAGGTGGTCTCCGGGTCGGCCGCGGCGAAGGAATACCGGGCGATCCGCTCTCCGCCCACCACGCTTTCCAGCAGAAAGGCGTTCGCCGCCGGGGCGAAGCCCGGCGGCATGGCCAGCCGCTGATACGCCGTGACGGGCGTCAGGGCGTCGGCCAGAAGCTCGCGGTAAACGGGCACCACGTTGCCCCGCTCGGAGAGCTTGAGGAATTCATCGAAGGTTGGATGGTAGTGTTTCATGGTGTCGGTTCCGGTACTCGCCCGGCATAGCGGGCGGGGAGGTTCTCTGAGTGCGTAGTGTACAATGCCGCCTCGGCATTGCATCGGTTTCCGTAGGCCGCGCGCGATCACCCGCGCGGCCGACGCCACGACCACCAGCGAACCTTCCTGTGCCTGCCGTCCGACATCCCGCTCACTCGCCCCCGCTGTCCTCGCCTATCCTCACCGGAACGTCGCGAACCGTCAAGCCCCGCTCTCTCCAAAGGCCTGCCACGCCACGCCGGCCGCGCCGATGACGCCGGCGTCGGAGCCGAGCGTCGCGATGGCGATCTTCGTCCGCGGCGGATGCAGCGTCCAGTGCAGCCGCCGGAAATGCTCCGTCAGCGGCTTCATCAGGTCGTCCCCCGCGTTCACCATGCCGCCGGCGAGGACGATCTCGTCCGGGTCGAAGATGCGGCAGATGTTCACGCACGCCAGGGCGATGTAGTACGCCCCGTTGTCCCAGACGTAGGCGGCCAGTTCATCCCCGGCCGCGCGGGCCTCGTTGATGTCCTTCGCGTTGATGCCGCCGTTGGCGGCCAGAAGTTCTTTGAGCGAGCTGTCCCGCCCTTCCTGCTCGATCAGCCGCCGGGCGAGTTCGGCGATGTACGTGGCCGAGCAGTACCGCTCCAGGCAGCCGCGCTGGCCGCAGCCGCACTTCTCGCCGGCCGGCTCGACGATCATGTGCCCGAACTCCGCGCCGATGCCGTGCGTGCCGTGCAGCACCTTGCCGTCCAGGATGATTCCGCTGCCCACGCCGGTTCCGAGCGTGAGCATCACCATGTCTCCCCGGCCGGCGCCCGCGCCGCGGAGGTGCTCGCCGTAGGCGGCGGCGTTGGCGTCGTTCTCCAGGATGGCGGGCACGCCGCCCAGCCCGGCCGACACGCGGTCCCGCAGCGGCAGATTGCTCATGCCCCGGATGTTCGGCATGCCGATGACAATGCCGTTGTCCAGGTCCAGCGGGCCCGGCGAGCCGATCCCCACGCCGCGAACCTCTTCCCGCGCCAGATCGTTCTCGGCCATCAACTGCTTCGCCCCGGCCACCATTTGCTCGACCACGGCGTCCGCACCCTCGGCAGGCGTCGGCGACTGCACCGTCTCCGTCACGCGGTGGTCGGCGTCCATCAGGGCGAACTTGATGTACGTGCCGCCCAGGTCTATTCCAATGCAGAACTCGCTCATGCGCACCTCTCGCCCCGCGAGACGCGCGGGGGAACGGGCATTGTGCCGACGGAGCCCCCTTCTGTCAAAGCCCAAGCATTGAGGTTGCATGTGCGTGGAACGTGAACACCGGCTCTGCTATCCTCCTGCGATGGACTATACCGTACTGGGAAGAACCGGTCTGCGAGCCGGCGTGATGGGCCTCGGATGCGGCGGCCACAGCCGCCTGGGAATGGCCGCCGGCCAGAGCGAAGACCACGCCGCGGACCTCGTCCGCCGAGCGCTGGACCTGGGTGTCAACTTCATCGACACCGCCGAGTGCTACGAAACCGAGCAGGCCGTCGGCAAGGGCATAGCCGGCCGGCGGGATGACGTCCTGCTCGCCACGAAGTTCTCCACCTGGCCGAATGAGGGCAATCTCTCGGCCGCGGACCTCGCCCGCAGCCTGGAGGACAGCCTCCGCAAGCTGGGGACCAACCGCGTGGACCTCTACCAGCTTCACGGCGTACCGGCCGGCCGCTACGAACGCCTCCGCGACGAACTGGCGCCGGAGATGCTGCGCCAGCGCGACGCCGGCAAAATCCGTTTCCTCGGCATCACGGAAGGCTTCAGCGGAGACACGAAGCACGACATGCTGCTGCGAGCCGTTGAGGACGACTGCTGGGACGTGATGATGGTCGGCTTCAACCTGCTCAACCCGTGCGCGCAGAACGAACTGCTGCCGAAGACCATCGCCAAAAACATCGGCGTGCTGGTCATGTTCGCCGTCCGCAACGCGATGAGCAACCCGGAGAAGTTGGCGGCCAACCTCCGCAAGATGCGCGACCGCGGCTGCCTGGGCGACAGCGTAAATGAGGCCGACGCCCTTGACTGGCTCGTGCGCGAAGGCCACGCGACCAGCATTCCGGAAGCGGCGTACCGATTCTGCCGGCATGAACCGGGCTGCCACGTGGTCCTCAGCGGAACCGGCAACGCGGAGCACCTGGCGGCCAACGCCGCGGCGCTGGCCGCCGGGCCGTTGCCGGAGGCCGCGCTGCGCCGCCTGCGAGAAATGTTCGGCCGATGCGACTGCGTGAGCGGAGACTGACGCCGCCCGCTACGCCTCGAAGTACACGCCCCCCAGACTCACGCCCGCCATGCCGATGCTGTTGGCGACCGGATGATCATTGGGCTCGGTGTACTCCGCGCCGGCGTGGGCGGCGAGGTCTCCGTAGCCGGTGGAGTCGATGAAGCACTCCCCGGCCAGCGCCTCCCGGCCGGAGCGGCTCTCGACAAGGGCGTGGGTCACGCGGCCGCCCTCCGTCGCGGCGCCGGCGAGGAAGGTGTTCAGCAGGATGTCCACACCCGCCTCGGCGAGCATTTCGTGGGCGACGAGCTTGTAGACTTCCGTGTCGATGGCGGTGCAGACGGAGTCGTAGTCCGCCCCTTCAGTCATCTCCGCGTGGCCGCAGCAGCCGCCGCCGGCGACGACGACGTCATACTCTCGAACGGGCAACTGGCGGGCGGGCTCATGGAAGGGCATTTCGCGTCCTTTCTGCGATTCGGGGCTGGGCCGATGATAGCGAGCAAGACACGGAGCATCCAGAGGCGGAAAGCGATTGACGATTTGCTTATTGACGATTGACGACCGCACAGCCACAACGCTCGCCTGCGGCAAGGCAAGCGGCAAGAAGGCAAGAAGGCAAAAAGGCAAGAGGGCGGACGGCAACGGCCCCGCTCGCTGGCGCTCGCGGCTCGGACGTCCGGCATCGCGGAGCGTTGTGGCCGTTTGTCGTTGCCCCTTTTGCCCTTTTGCCTTCTTGCCCTGCTGTTCGCCTCCTGCCTTCTTGCCGCTTGCCGTTTAGAACTTCACCTGCGGCGTCTCGCGGTGGGCGGGTTCTTCGATCTCGAAGAAGTCCTGCCGCTGGAAGCCGAACATGCCGGCCACGATGTTGTTCGGGAACGTCTCGCGGGCGGTGTTGTACACGGCCGCCGAGTCGTTGTAGTGCTGCCGGGCGAAGGAGATCTTGTTCTCCGTGCTGGTGAGCTCTTCCTGGAGCTTGGCGAAGTTCTCGTTCGCCTTGAGCGTGGGGTACGCCTCGGACAGCGCGAAGAGCTGCTTGAGCGCCCCGGTCAGCATGTTTTCCGCGTCGGCCTGCTGCTGCACGCCCTGGGCGCTGACGGCCTGGTTGCGGGCCGCGATGACGCGCTCCAGCGTTTCCTTCTCGTGCGCGGCGTAGCCCTTGACCGTCTCCACGAGGTTGGGGATCAGGTCATAACGGCGCTTGAGCTGCACGTCGATCTGGCTCCACGCCTCCTGGCAGCGGATGCGCTTCTGCACGAGCCCGTTGTAGATGGCCACGAGGAACAGCACCACCACGGCCACCACGCCCAGAACAATCCATATCCACATTGGCAGACTCCTTCTTTGCCGGAGCGGCTGAGCCTTCCCCGGATTGCCCCCGAGTGTACGGGCTGGACGCTCGATGTTCAATCGGCTCGGGCGGGAACTCTCGACTCTCCAACGGGCCGCCCGCGGCCAAACGACAGCAGGACACGCGCCGACATCCGCCCCACGCTTGCGTCGCACCGCCGCCGCGCGGCACAATGCCGCCCAAAGGAGCGCCCATGGCCACGCACATCTACTGGTTCAGCGGCACGGGCAACTCGCTGCACGTCGCCCGGCGCATCGCCGAGGGGTTGGGCGATGCGGAACTCCTTCCGATCGCCCGGGCAGTGTACGAAGATTTCCGCCCGGCCGAGCGCATCGGCATCGTGTTTCCCGTGTACGCATGGGGCCCGCCGGAGCTCGTGGCGCGGTTCCTCCGGGAGAAGTTCGAGGCGCCCAAGGACGCCTACGTGTTCCTCGCCATGACCTGCGGCGGCTCGGCCGGCTCGGCCGGGAAGATCGCCGCCAATCTACTCGGCCAGCGCGGTGTTCAGCCGGCGGCCGTCTACTCGCTGCGGATGGTGGAGAACTACCCGCCCATGGGCGGCCCGCCGAAGCCGCAGAAGCAAGATGCCCACCTCGCGGCCGCGGAGGGGGAGATCGCCCGCATCGTCGAGTCCGTCCGGGCCGGCACGCGCGGCCACGCCGACAAGCAGAACTGGCTGCTGAATCTGATTGGCCCGGCCATCTATCCGATGTTCATCCATCGCGTCGGCGAGGCGGACGCGAAGTTCTCCGTGGATGACAAGTGCAACCAATGCGGCTTGTGCGAGCGAATCTGTCCGGTGGCGGACATCGAGTTGGTCGACGGCCGGCCGCGGTGGCTCGGCCACTGCCAGCAGTGCTACGCCTGCTACCACTTCTGCCCGCAACAGGCCATCCAACGCGGCCGGAAGACCGAAAACCAGCCGCGCTACCATCACCCGGAGGTGAAGGCCGCGGATTTGTGCGTGCGGCGCGACGTCGCACAAGGATGAGCCGCGGCGGATTGACACCGCCCACCCATCCGATAGACTCCAGAGTCGCCGGAAGCCAGAGGCCGGAAGTCAGAGTTCGATGGCTTGCCACCGCATTCGTGCACGCGGGGCCTCGCCTCTAACCTCTCCCCTCTAACCTGCTGAGCCATTGAACCCGCATCACACAAGGAGCCGCACGCATGGTCTCGCCCACGGAAGGCAGCACACGGCCGAATTTCGTCGTCATTCTCGTCGACGACATGGGCTTCTCGGACATCGGCTGCTTCGGCGCGGAGATCGCCACGCCGAACCTGGACTCGATGGCCCGCCGCGGCGCGGTGTTCACGCAGATGTACAACTGCGCCCGCTGCTGCCCGACCCGCGCGAGCCTGCTGACCGGCCTGTACCCCCACCAGGCGGGCGTGGGGCACATGGTGGGCAATGACGGCATCCCCGGCTACCAGGGCTACCTCCGCAAAGACGCGGTCACCATCGCCGAGGCCCTCAAGGCCGGCGGCTACCGCACGTACCTTTCCGGCAAGTGGCACGTCGGCGGCAGCTACGACGCCGCACGCCCGCAAACCTGGCGGCCGGGCGAGGAGGGGCGCCCGATCCCCGTGCAGCGCGGCTTCGACCACCACTACGGCTTCCTGGCCGGGGCGACGAGTTTCTTCAACCCGCACACGCTCATCCGCGATGACACGTTCATCCGGCCGGAGCCGCCGTTCTACTTCACCGACGCCATCAGCGACAACGCCTGCACGTTCCTCGAAGACGCGGCCGGCGGCGAGGAGCCGTTCTTCCTGTTCACCGCCTACACCGCCCCGCACTGGCCGCTGCACGCGCTGGAGGAGGACATCGCCCGCTACGAAGGCAAGTATCGCGGCGGCTGGGATGAAGCCCGCACGCGGAGGCACGAGACGCTCCGCGGGCTGGGCATTTGTGACCCCAAGTGGGACATCTCCCCGCGGGACGAGCAGGCCCCGCCGTGGGACGGCCTGCCCGCCGACCGGCGAGACTGGGAAGACCTGCGCATGGCCGTCTACGCCGCGCAGATCGACCGTATGGACCAGGGCGTCGGGCGCATCCTCGCCAAACTCCGCGAGAAGGGCATGGAGGAGAACACGGTGGTGATGTTCCTGGCCGACAACGGCGGCTGCGCGGAGTTCCTGGCCGAGGACGGCCACTGCCAGAACTACGGCTACGACACGCTGGAGGGCCGGAAGGTGAAGGTCGGCAACCACATGGGCCTTCGACCGGGACCGGCCACCACGTTCATGAGCTACGACCTGCCGTGGGCGAACGCCTCCAACGCGCCGTTCCGGCTCTACAAGCACTGGGTGCACGAGGGCGGCATCGCCACGCCGCTGCTGGTGCAGTGGCCGGAGAAGGTGAAGCCCGGCACGCGGTCCGACGCGCCGTGCCACGTGATCGACATCATGGCCACCTGCCTGGACGCGGCGGGGGTGGCCTACCCGGAGCAGTATGACGGAAACGCCATCCAGCCGCTGGAGGGCGAGAGCCTGGTTCCGGCCATGCGCGGGCAGGAGTGGCAGCGTGAGCGGCCAATTTTCTTCGAGCACGAGGGCAACCGGGCCGTGCGGCTGGGGCGGTGGAAGCTGGTCAGCAAACACCCGTATGCGTGGGAGCTGTACGACATGGTCGAGGACCGCACGGAACTGAACGACCTCGCCCTGTCCAACGCCCCCCAGGCCGCGAAGATGGCCAAGCTCTACGACGAGTACGCCTCCACGCACGACGTGATGGACTGGGACAAACTCCGCGACCTGCGCCGCGAGCGAGACCGCAAGCGGGCGCAAGGCAAACAGGGCTGACGGAACCCTCCCGCCGTCCCACGGCGGGCACGCGGCGCCGGCTGAATCCTTGCCGCCCGCATGGTCCGCAGGTATCCTTTCGGCATACACGGGGTAAGGAGATGGGCATGCTGGCCGAAGCCTGGACGTGGCAGAAGTGGATGGTTTTCTCTCTTCCGTTCGCGCTGGTGGTGCTGGGCGTGGCGGCCTGGTTCGTGCTCCGCAAGACCATCCGCACCCGCGGCCGCGTGAACCGCTCTCTTCGGGAAGACCCGGACATCAACGAGTGGCTGGTGGTGTTTAATTGGTCGCGGAAGGTGCTCTACCTGCCGACCGTGCTGGCGTCGGTCCTCGCGGCCGTGCTGATGTATTTCCTGCCGGAGCGGGGCCTGCACGCCACGATCATCGGCGGCGTGTGGCTGGGGGTCTTCTTCCTGAACTTCCTGGTGGACGAGTACGAGATGTCCGTCAAGGTGCTGCTGATCATCGTGCTGTGCGTGTTCCTGCTGGTGCTCTGGCTGGTGTTCATGGACTGGCTGCACCCCTTCGCCCGGCTGTTCCGGCACCTGGGCGTGGCGATCAGCCCCACGGTGTACCTGCTGGTGGCGGGGATGTTCCTCATCGCCATCGCCATCTCCTGGCTGCGCGGGCTGTTCTACTACGTCGCCATCACCCCCAACTACCTGAACATCCAGATCGGCCCCACGGAAACCGGCGAGCAGGTCAGCCGCGAGGAATACTCCACCCGCGTGGACACGGGCGACTTCCTCGAACGGCTGCTGGGCTACGGGCGGATCATCATCACCTTCGCCGACCAGCGCCGCCAGCCGCTGGTGCTGCTGGTCGGGCGGATCGGCACGGTGGCCTCGCGCCTGGAGAGCATCCGCGGCAAGCTCGCCGTGGACCGCTACCAGGCGCACCGCGAGGGGATCGGCCCGAGCGATGACATCTGACCGCCGCACGCGACGGCGAGCCCTATTCCACCGCGCAGAAAGTGACGGCCGCGGACAAACCGCGCGGCGCTCTCTTTACGACCCGAAGACGTGCGCATCCGGCGCGCGGGCGTGGGACAGCCCGGTGTGGTTTGTGGAGTAGCCCCCTACCCCGGCCGGCTCTGCCGCAGCACCATTTCCTCCAGGGCGCACCAGCCGGCGAATTGCTCCGGGGTGAGCGTGGCCTCCCGGCCGGTGGCGTGGTGGTGCTCCACCGCCCGCAGCATCCGCCGCGTGCGGCGCGGCAGGTTCACCACATCGTTCACCACGAGGCCGGTCACCATCTGCCGGTCGCCGCGCCGGGCGATGCGGAGCTTCTTCTTCGTGTGCAGCCTGTAGCCGAAGTCCTCGGCGATCCGCTTCGTGGCGCGGATCGTGCCGGAAACGGCATTGTGCGAATCCTCACTGAACGAGAACGTGATGTCATCGGCGTAGCGGGTATAGCTCACGAGTGGCTGCCCCACGCCACCGCCCGCACGGGACACCCCCGTCCGCGGGTTCATGGGCAGCCTGTGGCTCATCGCATCGGCCAGGCCGGCCAGGCGGGCATCCAGGGGGAAGTTCACCAGGTTGCTCAGCCGCGGGCTGGTGGGAGCGCCCTGCGGCAGGCCGCCGTCGTGGGTGGTGAGCCGGGTGAGGATCTCCGCCGCCTCGCCGTTCCAGCCGATCCGGCGGAAAAAAACCGTCACGCGCGCGGCCGAGGTGCTGGGGAAGAAGTCCCGGATGTCCATCCGGAGCACCACCGCCTTGCCCACGTGCTCCACCGCGTTCGTGACGATCGACCGGCCCTTCTCGAAGCCGTTCGCCGCGGGGTGGGCCCGCAGCTTGCCCAGCAGCCGCCGGAGGAGGCATCGCTGGATGTCCTTTGTCTCCGGCGTCGGGGCGAGAATCCGCCGCGAGCCGCCGGAGCGCTTGGGGATGGTGAATTCGCTGTAGGCTGGCTGGAAGGCGCGGAGTAAGCCGGCTGGTCGCCCGAGGCGCAGGGCGAGTTGAATAACGTCCATGCCCTGATCCAACGGGATATCCAGTTCGCCGCCGGCGGACGGCGCCTTGCCGAAGAGAGAACCCAGCCAATCGAAGATGCCCATTGCCCTGCCCCTGCTATGCGAGAAACGGTTCGCGGGCGCGCGCCGCGAAGCACGCGCCCGCCGTGTCCTGCTCCATCGTGCGACGATGGACACAACATCTGAAGAAGGCCCATGCGGACCCGGCCGGCGAAACACCGGCCTGTGCTCTGCATTTGAGCACCGCCAGGACAGAAACATGTTAGAAATCTCTGGGCGGCGAATCAATGGCCGAAAGGAGCATTTGATTCCGCCACTGCCGAATCAGTAGAATACCTGACAACCCATCCAGTGAAGGAGAAAGCGCTTTGATTTATCGCATGCTTGGCAAAACCGGCCTGAAAGTGTCTCAGCTTGGCTTCGGCGCGATGCGGCTGCCGATGGTAAGCGAAGGCGACGAGAAGCGAGTCGACCGCGAGAAGGCGATCCCGATGATCCACCGGGCCTTCGAGGCCGGCGTGAACTACATCGACACGGCCGTGGGTTACTGCAACGGCGACAGCCAGCGGGCCGTCGGCGACGCCCTCAAGGGTTGGCGCGACCGCGTGATCGTCTCCACGAAAAACCACTACTACGACGAGGACGAGAAGCAGTGGTGGAAGAACCTGGAGGACTCGCTCGAGCGGCTGCAGGTGGGTTACATCGACATCTACAACCACCACGGCATGAACGCCAAGGCGTACAAGGAGAAGGTCGCGCCGCGCGTGGGCAACTGGATGCGGAAGGCGAAGGACCAGGGCCTCATCCGCCACATCTGTAACTCGTACCACGGGGACTGCGACGGCCTGATCGAGATCATCGAGAGCGGCTACACGTCTTCCATCACGCTGCAGTACAACCTGCTGGACCGCCAGTTGGAGCCGGCCATCGAACTGGCCCACGAGAAGGGCATCGGCGTGGTGGTGATGGGCCCGGTCGGCGGCGGGAAGCTGGGCTCGGGCAGCGAAACGCTGGAGAAGCTCGTGCCTGGCATCGAGCGCGTGCCGGAACTGGCCTTGCGGTTCGTGCTGGCCAACCCGCACGTGACGATGGCGCTATCCGGCATGAGCACGATGGAGCAGGTGGAGGAGAACCTCCGCGTCTGTGCGGACGAGATCGCCCTGAGCGAGGAAGACAAGGCGGCCATCGAGGAGCACCTTCAGCGGCTCAAGGGCATGGCGGAACTGTACTGCACCGGCTGCAACTACTGCATGCCCTGCCCCAAGGACGTGGCCATCCCGAAGATCTTCGAGCGATACAACCTCGGCCGGACCTACGGACTGTGGGAGACCGCCCGCGAGCGATACGCGAGCATCGGCGTAAACCAGTGGGACAAGGGCGCCAAGGCCGACGCCTGCGTAAACTGCGGCCAGTGCGAAGAGAAGTGCCCGCAGAACATCCCCATCCGCAAGCAGCTCAAAGAAGCGCACGAGGCTCTGACGCAAGACAAGTGACCGGTCAATCGGTCAACTGGTCGATTGGTGGGCCACCCGCTCGCCCTGCTCTGCGGAGTCCGGCGCCCGCAAGAGGCGCCACGGGCGTGTGCCCAAGCCGGGCGCCGTGGCTTGCGCGGCGGAAGCAACGCAACCACGCCCGCAATCTGCGTGGTTGATGCCATCGCGGCAGCCCACGGCGCCCGGTCTCACCGTATTCCGGTCTCACCGTATTCCGGTATTCCGGCCTCACGGTATTCCGGTCTCACCGTATTCCGGTATTCCGGCCTCTACGAACCCCACAGCCCGTGCTTGTTGCAGAACTCGCGTGCCTTTACGTCGGCCGCGTCGATCTTGAACACGGCTTCCGGCGCGTCGCCCGGCTTGAAGAAGTGGTAGTAGCAGTCCGGCCCGGCCCGCAGTTCCACGAACTGGATGTAGTGCTCCGGCTCCATCGGGTGCGGAACGTCGCCCACCTTCACCTTGTAGCCGCCGTCCACCTTCTCGATGACCGGCACGTGCTTCTCCTTGCCTTCCTTGGCCGCGCCCTTGGCCTCCAGGGCCTCCAAGGCTTCGTCGCCGCACTTCAGCTCGCACGTCTGGTCGCACGGCAGAATCATCTCCACCAGCCCGGTGCAGCCGCACCCGCACTTGAAGATCGTTCCTTGCTCAGTCGCCATGAATTCTTCCTTTCCGGTTCGTGTCCGTCGGGCCGACTAACGGCGACGGCCCATTCGCCCCCGGCGTCATACGCAAACGCCGGGCCAAATCCCATTTCCCTGAATTGTAGCCGCCCCGCCCCCCAAAAGCCGAGAAAGCATTCCCCCCAGCCAGGCCGGCACGTAAGATGTTCTTCGGAAAGCATGTACGGCAATGCCTTACCTGATCGACGGAAACAACCTGCTCTTCGCCCTCTACGGCGCCGCCGCAAATGCCGAGCGGCTCGAACTGTGCCGGCGGCTTGCGGAGATCGCGGCCGGCGGAGAAGCCGTCTGCGTGGCGTTCGACGGCCCGCCGCCGGACGAGCCCATGGCGGCGCTCATCGCGAAGACCGGCGTCGAGGCTATCTTCAGCGGCCCCCGCCCCGCCGATGAACTGCTGCTGCGGCGCATCGCGGAATCCTCCGCGCCGAAGCACCTCACCGTCGTCAGCACCGACCGCGAGATTCGCGACGCCGCCTCCCGTCGCAAGTGCATCGTGGTCCGCAGCGAAGACTTCGCCCGCGTACTCGAGCGCCCGCCGCGACCGGCCGAAGCCTCTCCACCGCCGGAGCCCGCGCAGAAGCGCAAGGGCCTTTCCCCGGCGGAGACGCAGCGCTGGCTCCGCGAGTTCGGCATCGAGGAGTAGCGTCCCTCACGCCCCGAACCCCACCGCCTGCAGCCAGTCGGTGCAGAGCTTCGGCCATTCCCACACCAGCGGTGTGCGAGCCGCCAGCCCCAGCCCGTGCGTGCCGTGCGGGAACACGTGCAGCGAGAACGGCACGTTCGCCTGCCGCATCGCATCCGCCAGCAGCAGGCTGTTCTGCACAGGCACCACCTGGTCTTCGGCCGTGTGCCACAGGAATGTCGGCGGCATCTCGCTGGAAACTCGATTCTCCAGGCTCACCTCCTCCAGCAGCTCCGGCGTCGGCCGGTCGCCGAGCAGGTTCGCGAACGAGCCCTTGTGCGCGTACCGCCCGGAGCTGATCACCGGGTAGCACAGCACGGCCGCGTCCGGCCGGCACGGATGGCGGTCGATCTCGTCGGCGGGGTCCGGCTTGCCGGCGTCGAACATCGTCGCGGCGCTGCACGCCAGGTGCCCGCCCGCGCTGAAGCCCAGCACGCCCACGCGGCCGGGGTCCACGCGGTACTGCCCGCACCGCGCCCGCACCAGCCGCAGCGCCCGCTGTACGTCCATCAGCGGAATCGGGTGCCGGTACGGCGCCACGCGGTAGCGAAGCACGAAGGCGGCGATGCCCATCGCGCAGAGCCACCGGGCGATGGGGCCTCCCTCGTGGTCCGCCAGTTTGCAGTACCCCCCGCCCGGGCAGACCACCACGGCCGCGACGGTTTGCGGCGCGTTGGGGCGGAATGGCGTGAGTGCGGGCGTGTCGGCCTCGGCCGTGCCCCTCGCGCCGGGAGCGCCCGCGGGCCACAGCGGAATGGCGTCGTACTGGAATGCCTCGTATGCCATCGGCGGATTTGTCCTTCGGGTCGGTGGCCCAGAATATACCTCCGCGGGGCGTCCATGCAACTCGATGCCCCTTGGCGATTTGGCGAACACCCGCGCATATCCTAATTTGCTGGCGGTTGGTGGGCCCGCCATGGTTCAGGAGGCAGGCTGCGTCGGGGCACGTGGAGGAAGGACCATGATCACGTATCGGTGCCGTAACTGCGGTGATGAACTATTCTTACCTGATGATCGGGCCGGTGGGACGTTCCATTGCCCCACCTGCGGGACTCCCGGCATCGTAGGCCAAACCCACTCCGAGCCGCCCATGCCCGCCGCGATGCCGGCCCTCCCGGCGGCCGTCTCCGTCGGCAGACCGCCCATGGCGCCGCAGGTCGTCGGCATGGGGCCCTACGGCGCGGCCGTGTTGCAGGAAGCCCCCGGCGCGAAGGCCGCGCTGATCTGGGGCATCGCGAGCCTGTTTTGCTGCGGGATCATCTGCGGACCCATCGCCATATCCAAGGCAAGCAGCGCCAAGGAGATGTGCGATCAATACCCGGCCCACTACACCGGCGGCAGCATGGCTACGGCCGGCAAGGTGCTGGGGATCATCGGGCTGATAATTGGTATTCTGAACATCGTGGGCGCCTTGGCCAACCTCGGGGCGAACTGACGCCGGAGGCCCCCACGGCGCAGGCCGCCCCGCCGGCCTTACTGCTCACTCTCGCGAACCCGCCAGCAGCGCACCGCCGTCAACCTGGACACCGGCGGCCGCTTGAGCATTCGCCGCTGCATCTTCGCGGCTTGCGGCAAAGTCAGGGGTTTGCCGGCCGCTGTGAAACTCGCCGCACATTTCCGTAAGACCTGTTGTGTCGCCATTTGCTTTCTCCGCAAGATGTTGGACGAGCACCACACCCGCACGTCCATGAGGAAGCACGGGCCATGCCATCGCGCAATGCCTCTGTATGTCCATTTCAAGCAACTACTTGCTAGATCGACACCATTCGGCTGGCCCGCTTAAATGCGACACAGATGTAACATCCGCCTTTTGGGCGACAGAATTGAAACCCCTCTCCTCCGAGAAGAATCCGCCCATCGGAACCGGGAATTCTGCAAACCTATTCAATGCAGCATGATGGCTTTGCCGATAGAAACACAGGGTCGGCTCGATAAGGAAACTGTGCATGGAAACGTACAAGATCGACCACATCGCGGACACCAGCAGCGCCCCGACGCGCCAGGCCATTGAGTTCCAGCGGCAGCGGCAGCTCGCCGCCCTGCGGCACGTGCGGCGAATGCTGGCCGGAAGCATTCGCCAGGGCCAGGAAGCCGCCGGGCAAGTCCGCGCCGCGTAACACGCGAAACCGCCCGGCGAATACCTCGGCGGGCTTACGTTGTTTCCCAACCAAAGAGGCCGCTCCCCTTCGAAGACGAGTGACTATCCGCGATGGCGGACAATCCATCCTGGAATACCGCGGGACAGCCGGCCTCCTCGGGCGCCTCAAGACGCCCGAGTTTTTTTGCGCTCCACGGAACCGGGCGAATCGGACGTGTCCTCACGCCCGCATCAACCGCCCCCGCAGGCAAGCCGCACGGATGTCGGAGACATCCGTCCCGCCCGGTCTCACTGCCTTGGCAAGGGCCGCCACTCCGCGAATGCCGTTGCAATCCGCCGGCCCGCGCGTATGATGAGCCTTCCGCCGGGCGGCGTTGGCCCGGCTGATGCGATTCTCCCCCCAGACCCGATAAGAAAGAAGGAACGAACTGATGTCCACCAAGATCAGCAATATCAAAGGCCGGCAGATTCTCGACTCCCGCGGCAACCCCACGGTCGAGGTCGACGTGATTCTCGAAGGCGGCGTGATGGGCCGGGCCGCCGTGCCCTCCGGCGCCTCCACCGGCGAGAACGAGGCCTGCGAACTCCGCGACGGCGACAAGAGCATTTACCTCGGCAAGGGCGTGCTGAAGGCCGTGGCGAACGTGAATGACGCCATCAAGTCGCTCGTGGTCGGTATGGACGCCACGGACCAGGCGGCGATCGACAACGCCATGATCGAGGCCGACGGCACCCCCACCAAGACGAACTTCGGCGCCAACGCCATCCTCGGCGTGTCGCTGGCGGCCGCCAAGGCCGCGTCCATCGCCGTCGGCAAGCCGCTCTACGCCTACCTCGGCGGAGACGAAGCCGTCACGCTGCCCGTGCCGATGATGAACATCCTCAACGGCGGCAAGCACGCCGACGGCACCGTCGACTTCCAGGAGTTCATGGTCCAGCCGTGGGGCGCGGAGAGCTTCGCCGAGGGCCTGCGGATGGGCACGGAGATCTTCCACGCCCTCAAGAAGGTGCTCAAGGCCAAGGGCTACAACACCTCCGTCGGCGACGAAGGCGGCTACGCCCCGAGCCTCGAGAACAATGACGACGCCCCGGACCTGATCCTCATGGCCATCGAGCAAGCCGGCTACAAGCCGGGCGAGGACGTGTGGCTCGCCCTGGACCCGGCCGCCAGCGAGATGGTCAACGAGGCCCGCGAGCGCGGCAAGGAAGGCTACTGCTTCTTCAAGAGCAACCCGGACCGCTTCGCCACCAGCGACGAGATGATCGACATCTGGGCGAGATGGTGCGAGAAGTACCCCATCCGCAGCCTCGAAGACGGCCTGGCCGAGGACGACTGGGCCGGCTGGAAGAAGCTCAACGAGAAGCTGGGAGACAAGATCCAGCTCGTCGGCGACGACCTGTTCGTCACGAACGTCCAGTTCCTCCAGCGCGGCATCGACGAGGCCTGCGCCAACAGCATCCTCATCAAGGTCAACCAGATCGGCTCGCTGACGGAAACGTTCGCCGCCATCGACCTGGCGCACGAACACGGCTTCACGGCCGTCACCAGCCACCGCAGCGGCGAGACGGAAGACACCTCCATCGCGGACATCGCCGTGGCGAAGAACACCGGGCAGATCAAGACCGGTTCGGCCAGCCGGACCGACCGTGTCTGCAAGTACAACCAGCTCCTCCGCATCGAGGAAGAGCTTGGAAGCAAGGCCCGATATGGAGCATGGCACAAGGGATAGCCGCACGGAAGCGCCGTCTCTGGCGGCGCGGCTCGTGCATACGGTTGGGTTCATCACGCTGGCCGCGGCGGCCGCGGCCGTGCTGGCCGGCGTGATGATCCTTCCGGAATACGCCCGCTGGGCCCGCACGGAGCACGAACTGGCCCGCGAGCAGGCCCTTACAGACGAATTGCAGTCTCTCCGGGACGCCCAGGCGAGGCTGATTGCGGCGCTGGACAACGACCCGGTGCTCATCAAGCGGCTGGCGGTGTTCCAGGCCGGCCTCACCCCCGCCGACGAGAACGAGTTCGGCCCGGCCGAGCCGCAACTGCCGCCCGGCGTCATCCACATCGAGAAGCGCAACCTGCCTCCGGCGCCCGCCGGCCCGGCCATCGCCCTCGCCGGCCGCGTGGAAGACCCCGCCACCCGCCGCGGCCTGCTGCTGCTGGCCGCCGCCGCACTGCTGTGCGGGATGTTCCTCTTCGCCCCGGCGGAGAGGCGCCCGAAGGGGACCGGCGGAATACGGGAACCGGCTCAGTCGAGTGAACTGTAGGGCGGGCGACTCGCTTGCCCGCGGAACGGCAACGGCGCGCCACGGATCGCACGAATCACGGCGGATTACACGAAGCTCCCCGGTCTCAAAGCCGCCAGCACAGGCGGCCCGGCGCAGCCGTTTCCTCCGAATCCTTAGAGCAGTTCACAGAAATCTTGTCGCCCGGTTGCTGGTTGCGGCTTCGCCTAACGGCGTCCGGCTGCATCGACAATGCCACGGCATTGCCCGCTTCACCGTCCTTGCCAGGCTTGCGGTCACCGACGAAC
>Ga0102959_1000267_pt1 | contig 16053 bp, 10 predicted proteins | sample SalPonF2_B_D2_MG_FD_84520 | JGI IMG/M metagenome (GOLD analysis project Ga0102959, IMG submission 84520) | Salt pond soil microbial communities from South San Francisco under conditions of wetland restoration - Salt Pond MetaG SF2_B_D2_MG ...
CTCATCGACGGAGCCGAACGCCCGGGCCAGCTCGCCCGCCACCGCCCGGCCCACGTGCGGGATGCCCAGCGCGTAGATCAGCCGCGCGAGCGTCACGTTCCTCCGGGCGTGCTCGATGGCGTCCACCAGGTTCCGGGAGCTCTTCTCGCCCATGCGCTCGAGCTTCATCGCATCCTCGGCCGAGAGCTCGAACAGGTCCGCCGGCGATTCGACTAAATCCTCTTCCACGAGTTGCTCGACGAGCTTGTCTCCCAGGCCGTCGATATCCAGCGCCTCCTTCGAGGCGAAGTGGCCGATGCTCTGCTTACGCCGCGCCGGACAGGCGGTGTTGGTGCACCGAGAGATCGCCTCTCCCTCCGGCCGGCTCACCTCCCCACCGCACGCGGGGCATTTCTTCGGGAGTCTGTACTTCTTCTCGTGGCCGCCGCGCTTGGACTGGACCACCTTGACCACGTGGGGAATCACGGCGCCGGCCCGCTCCACGAGTACGTGGTCGCCCACGCGGATATCCTTGCGGTCGATCTCGTCCTGGTTGTGCAGGCTGACGTGCGTGACCTCCACGCCGCCGATGTGCACCGGCTCCAACACGGCCACGGGCGTCAGGGCGCCGGTCCGGCCGACCTGGGCCTCGATCTCCTTGATGCGCGTCGTCTGTCGGCGGGACTCGAACTTCCACGCGAGGGCCCAGCGCGGCGAGGCGGCCCGTGTGCCCATCTGCTCGTGGGCGGACAGGTCGTTCAGCTTGAACACGCAGCCGTCGATCTCGTACGGCAGGTCTTCGCGCTTCTCGACCATGCCCTTGAACCATTCCGCCGCCGCCTCCGGGCTGCCGAAGCGCTCGCATCGCGGGTTGGTCCGCAGGCCGAGTTCCGCAAGCTTCTGGAGGCACTGCCAGTGCGTCTCCGGCCGGCCGGTGGAGGAGGGCGCCATCTCCCAGAAGTACACGTGCAGCGGCCGCTCGGCGGTGACGGATGGGTCCAGTTGCCGCAGGCTGCCGGCGGCGGCGTTGCGGGGGTTGGCGAAGGTCTTTCCGCCCGCACGGTCCTGGACCTCGTTGAAGTCCGTGAACTCTTCCTTGCGCATGTACACCTCGCCGCGAACCACGAGCCGCCGCGGCGTGGACTGCCCCTTGGCCGGCTGGAGGCGCAGCGGGACCTCGTGGATGGTCCTCACGTTGGCGGTCACGTCTTCGCCGGTTCGGCCGTCGCCGCGCGTGGAGGCGGTGGCGAGCTTGCCGTTCTCGTAGACCAATTCCACGCTCAGGCCGTCGTATTTCGGCTCGGCCACCATGGTGACGCTGCGCTGGTCCAGTTCGTCGCGGCAGGCGTCCCAGAAGCGGCGGAACTTCTCCTCGCTCTTTACGGCGTCGAGACTGAGCATCGGCGTTTCGTGCTCAACCGTGCCGAACTGCTCTTGCGGCTCGGCGCCCACGCGCCGGGTGGGGCTGTCTTCCGTGACGAGGTCCGGATACCGCTCCTCGATGGCGACGAGCTCCTCCTTGAGGTCATCGTATTCGGCGTCGGAGATCTCCGGATCGTCGAGCACGTAGTAGCGGTAGTTGTGATGCTCGATCTCGTCGCGCAGCTTCTCGGCGCGCTTTCGGGCCTGCTTCTTGCTCCTCTCCGAGACATCCCGGCTCTTCGACTTGTCTTTCTTGCCGCTCACGGTTCACTTCCTCCGGATTCTCTTGCGGAGCTTCGTGGCGGTGAGCGTGTTGAGGATGTCGCCGGCTTCCAGCCAGCCGCGGCGGGCCACGTTCACGCCGAACCGCATCGCGTCCAGGCCGGCCGTGCTGTGGGCGTCTGTGCCGATGGTGAACATTACGCCTGCGGCCTTCGCCTCCCGACAGTGCGTGTCCGGCAGGTCCAGGCGGTCCGGCTGAGCGTTGATCTCGATGCATACGTCATTCTCCGCGCAGGCCTCGAACACCTTCGCCGTGTCGAACGCCAGCGGTTCGCGCTGGGCGATGACCCGCCCCAGCGGGTGCCCCAGGCAATGCACCACGCCGCTTTCCACCGCCTTGACGATGCGCTCGGTCATCTTCTTCCTGTCCAGGTTCCGGTCGTAGTGGATGCTGGCGACCACCCAGTCGAGCTGCTCGAGTGTTTCGGCCTTCAAGTCCAGCTTGCCGCTCTTGAGGATGTCCACTTCCACCCCCGCCATCAGCCACATGCCCTTGAGGTCGTCATTCACCTCGCGGATCTTCTCGGCATGCCTCCGGCAGTCGTCATCGTCCAGCCCCTGGGCCATGGTGACGCGCTTGGAGTGGTCGGTGATGGCGAAGAAACTGTAGCCGCGGTCCTTCGCGGCCCGGGCCATCTCGCCGATGGAGTTCTCGCCGTCGCTGGCGGTGGTGTGAGACTGCAAGTCGCCGCGGATGTCCCCCGGCGCCACCAGCGTGGGCAGTTCGCCCGCATTGGCCGCGTCGATCTCGCCGCGATCCTCGCGAAGCTCCGGCGGAATCCACGGCAGGTTCAGCCGCTTGTAGACGCCCTCTTCGTCCTTGCCGGCGAGGCGTCTGTCGCCCTTGAAGATGCCGTACTCGTTGAGCTTCCAGTCTCTCGCCACGGCGATGCGCCGCAGCGCGATGTTGTGCGCCTTGGAGCCGGTGAAGTACAGCATCGCCGCGCCGAAGCTCTCTTCCTCGAAAAAGCGGAAGTCCACCTGCAGCCCCCCCGAAAGCCGCACGGTGACCTTCTCTTCGCCCTTGTCGATGGTCTCCGAGATCTCCTCGTACTCCAGCAGTTCGCCCGTGGCCTCGCCGCGGTCTTTGGCGATCAGCAGCACGTCCAGGTCGCCGATGGTCTCCTTCGTCCGGCGGAAGCTGCCGGCCACCTCCCATTTCTTCAGGGACTTCATGCCTTCCAGGCGCCGCCGGAGCGACTCGAAGTGGTCCGCGGCGTCTTTGAACAGCAGCCGCCCGGAGGTTTTCGAGAGCGTCTCCAAACCCTTGAGAATCTTCTGCTCCGTCTTCTCGCCGAAGCCCTCCAACTGCCGTATGTCCCCGGCCTCGGCCGCCTTCTTCAGGTCGTCCAGCGAGCCGATGTCCAACTCCTTGTGCAGTTGGATGGCTTTCTTCGGCCCGACGCCCTCCACGCGCATCACCGCCGGCAGGCCGGAGGGCATTTCCTTGTGAAGGTCTTCCAGGCGCTGGCAGGTTCCCTTGTCCAGAATCTCGCGGATCTTCTCGGCCGTGCTGTCGCCGATGTTGGGCAGGTCGGCGAGGTCTTGCTCTTCGTCGGCGGCCAGGTCTTCCAGCCGCTCGGGCAGGCCGCGGACCGTCCGCGATGCGTTGCGATACGAGCGGATGCGGAACTCGTTGGCCTCCTTGAGCTCCAGCAGGTCCGCGATCTCATCCAGCATGTCGGCGATCTGTGCGTTTTCCATGGCGCCTTGTCTTTCCGCTTGAATGCTAGACATGCCGGCGTGGCGCGCTCGCAGAACGTAATATCTATCCGCTTTGGGGGGGGTGTTGTATCGCAATAGAAATGACAGCCCCCTATCTCATTAGAAGTGCCACCCTTTGCCCTGGCGGATTATCGGAGGCCCGAAAGGCAAGGGCAGAGATCAGAAATCAGGGGGCTGATGTCAGTAACGGCGACGGCCCCGCTCGCTCGCGATCGCGGCTCTGTCGCGCGGCATCGCGGAGCGTCGTGGCCGTGCAATCGTCATTTGACAATCCGCAAATCGTCAATCGCTTCTCGCCTGCCCGCCTTTCCGTCGCCGTCAGGAAAGCAGTTCCGCCCGCTGGGGGTTGAGGATCTTGCGGAGTTTGCCCAGCGCGCGGATCTCGATCTGCCGGACGCGCTCCTTGGAAATTCCCAGCCGGTGGGAGAGTTGTTCGAGCGTCTTGTGGTCGCGCGCTTCCTGCAGGCCGAAGTGGTCCACGAGGATCGTCCGCTCGCGCGGCGTGAGTTGGGCGAGCACCACGTCGATGCTCTCGCGGAGTTCCGGCAAGTTCACGCCGTTGGCGTCATAGGCCTGCAGGCCGGCGGCGATGTCCAGCACGTCTTCCTCGACGGTGGCCAAGCGGTCCAGGCGGTAGCGCTCGCGCGGCACGGACCGGGCGAAGTTTCGCATGATGGCCCACGAAGCGTACGTGGAGAAGCGGTTGCCCCGCGAGTAGTCGAACTTCTCCACGGCCCGCATGAGCGACACGTTGCCGTCGCTGATCAGTTCAAAGAGCGTCTGCGAGCCGCCGAGGTGCTTCTTGGCGATGGAGACCACCAGCCGCAGGTTCGCCCGGATAATCCGGTTTTTCACGGCCGTGGCCTGCACGAGAAGCTGCTCGACTTCCTTAAGCTTGCTGGTGCGGACGCGGTTGAGGTCGATGCCGCGGCGAATCCGGTCCGCCTTGTACTTGAGATAGTTGTACAGCCGGAACAGGTCGCGTTCCTGCTCGGGCGTGAACAGCGGCACGCGGTAGAGGCTCTGGAGATACGCCGGCAGCCCCGGCGGGGCCTTGGAAAGTTTCGCGGCCGCCTGGTCGTGAGACTCTCTGCTCCGGCTGGCGCCGAGGATCAGTTCGTCGGCGTTGGGCAGGTCGAACTGCGGGTTGTACATGCAGGCGATGGGGCGCTCCAGCAGGTGGCGGGCCCGCATCTCGTTGACGATGCGGTAAATGCTGCCCCGCGTGCGGTCGTGCCGGCGGGCCAGTTCCGGCACGGGCGTGCCGCGCAGGAAGGAGCGGTAGATCAACAGCTTGTCCTTGTCCGCGATCGGGGCGGACAGGTACGGAAACACCGCCTGGCCGGGGTTGTCCGCATCGTGCTTGCGGATGGTGTAGCGGATGGTCTCCACGGCCCGGCCGGTATGCTTGGACAGATGCCGGGCCACGTCGCTCAGGCAGCACTTAGTCATCGAGGCCATGCGACGAGCCTTGCGGATAATCTCCTCGCGCTCCTCGTCGGTCATCTGGCGGAAGCGCATCGACCGCAGCACCTGGCGCCGGCGGTTCTGCACGAACCATCGCACCGTGCTCTCCGGGAAGCCCAGCCGCCGCTTGCCGTCGGCAAACACGAGCCGCCGCGTGGGCAGGCCGCGGCGCCGCCAGCGCTGGATGGTCTTGGAAGAAACGTGCATTCGCCGGGCAAGCTGGGCCGTGTCGAGGACCGGCTCGTCGTACAGGGCCGCGGACAGCTCGAAGCTGTCGCACACGTCCAGCATGAGCTGGCGGAGGTCGTGGGCGAGAGCCTTGCCGGAGATCATCACCTCCTCGGAGGAGGGAGAGCGGAAGCCGGTGAGCCGGAAGAGGACGAACTCGTAGGGGTATTCGCGGTCCGGCTCGATGAGTCGGAGCAACTGCTCGGCGGAGTCTACATAGCCCTTGCGGAGCCGCACGAGGCCGGCGGCCAGTTCCTTCGCCAGCGCCTCCATGCGTTGATTTGCGTATGTCCGCATGAGCCCCGTCCTATGGTCAGGCCGCGCCGACAATCGGCAGCGGGTGCTCCGGTCAACGCGAGACCGCCTTGTCCACCGGAGGGCCGCCGCGAGAAGCCAACCCATCCACGCGGGTCCCCCACCGGCCGCAGGGCCCACGATAACTCTAAGTGATTTGTAAACAACATTCTACAGAAGCAGTATGCCGTGCGGAGCCCTGCCTGTCAAGTCGCCCCGGCCGAAATGTCCGGCCGCCCCGGCTACTCCCGGGCGACCTGAAGCAGGTAGTTCACTTCGCGCAGGTATGGGGAAGCCTCCCGGTCCTTGCGGGCCTCCTCCAGAATGCTTATGCACTGGGCGAGATACTCCGCCTTCTTCGCCTCGTCTTGCGTCAGCGAGCGCAGACCGAGGTAGGCGGCGCCGAGTTGGCCCTGGTAGGCCCAGCTCAGTTTCGCGTCCACCTTGCGGATCGCGTCTTCGTACAGGTCCACCGCATTTTCGAGGTACTCCGCCGCGAGCTTGCTGTCCGTCTCCTTGCCCTCGGGCGTCACGTAGGCGTCCACCTTCTCGAAGCCCGCGGGGAACGTCTGGCCCGTATCGACGGCCTGCCAGGTCTTCCGGAGCGTTTCCAAGAAGGCCATGTTGTGGTCATCGAACCGGAGCCGGCGGAGGGTTATGCCCGCCAGCTTCATCCGCACCTGGGCCAGCGAGGCGAGCGTCGCCGGAGTCTTGCTGTCGGCCTGGTTGGCCGAGGCGCCGTCCTTGAGGTTCATGAAGGCCTTCCGGTAGGCGTCCGCGGCTTTCTTCTCGGCGGCCGCGGATGCTTCGCACGCTCCGCCCATCTCCACGGCCAGTTCGGCCGCCTTCTTCTGCATGGCGACGATCTCTTTGCGGGCGTCCTCCTGCCGCTTGCGGATGTCCTCGTCCCGCACATCGCGCTGCTCGAGAATCTTCGCGGCTTCGGCGGCGATGGCATTGTGCATGTCCCGCTTGGCGGTGACTTCCGCGCTCTCGGCGGAACGAATAGCGATCTGCGACTCCAGGCGAGCCGCCTCGGCCGAGGCGGCATCGGCGGCGCGCTGCTTGCGGAGCGCGGCGTCGACGTCCTTCATCGCTTCCTGGACATCTTCCGTCTTGGGAGAGACCGCCTGCCCCGCGCCGCGGGCCCGAATGCTGCTGGCTTCCGCCTCCATCCGAATGAACAAGTCCGTCTGTTTCTCCAGTTCCGCCTTCAACTCCTTGATCTTCGCATCCAGTTTGCTCTTCTCGGCATCGAGCGTTTTCGCCTCGGTCAGGGCGGCGTCCCGGTGCTGCTCCAGTTCCTCGCGGGGGATGTTGAGGAACTGTTGGTACCGGCCCAGCAGCGTCTTGCGGGCCTCCATCCGGTCTCGAAGCGTGCCGATCTCTCCCCGCAACGCCTGCACGCGGTTCTGCGCCCGGTGGGCGACGGATCGCTCCAGGTCGCCCTTCATCTCCTGCACACGGGCCAGCGTACTGTGCGAGAGACCCCGATCCACGTCCTGTCCCTTGGCGTTGGCCCGCAACGAGTCCTGGAGGATCGTCTCCGCCTTCTCCAGCGCCCGGAGGGCCTCCGGGTTCAACTCGCCGCGCTGCAGGGCGATGTCGCTCTCCTTTCGCGGCGACTGACCCAGCGGGAACGGATTGCCCGTCTTCGTGCGGACGTCCGTGTAGTACGGGCTCTCCAGCAGCGAAACCGCGCGCTCCAGGTATTGCAGCGCCTCGTTGCGGTCTTCGCGAAGACGCCGGCCCTGGGCGCGCTGCTCCGAAGCGCTGCAGCCGATCAGCAGAACCATACAGCCCGTAAGGCACATTCCGAAGGCGAGTGACATGATCTTCCGCACGGTACGATCTCCAGTCTTGTTAGCACACGTGTTGGGAACGCGGCGGCTCATCGTGAGTCCTGCTGTGCCACTGGCCGCAACCGCCGGGGCTGCCGGTTCCGGCGCCGCGGAAATCGCCCGGCCGCACCCGGCGCCCACGACCGGCATTTGTACCATTCCGGCGAGGCGTTTTCAACGCTCCGGAGGCAGCAATTCGCCCTTGGGGGGCGCCGCGGCGGGCGCGCCATCGCTCGCAGCGGGCGCGTCGGCCGCCGAGACGCCCGCGGCCACATCCAGCACGGCCGCAAGGCGGTCCAGGTACAGGCTGCCGCGCCACCGGTCTTGCGGGAAGCACAGCATCAGCGCCCGGCCGCACGTCTGCATGCTGACCCCTTCACCGGCAAGGGCCTCGCACCGCCCCGCCAGCAGCGAGGCCAGCGGATCATCGCCCAGGACGCGCCAGGACGCCTTGCGCCTGTCGCACAGGTGCACAGCCGCCGGGGCCCGCTCCGCGTCCCGGTCATTCCACAGAAGCACCGGCGGCAGGTCTTCGGCGAACTCCACCCAGAACGCCGCGTATCGCCGGATCATCCGTACGGCGCCGTGGGCCACCTCGTAGCTCAGCTCGCACGCGCGAAACGGAACGCCGCCCGCGCGCCCGTGCGTTACGTTCTGCGCCTGGGCGCTGTGGCCGGCGCTCAGCAGCGCAAAGCCGGCGTAGCGGCTCACCAGGTCCAGGGGGTCTTCCGGGGAGAACCGCAGCGCCCGTTCATGGGCCAGGCGGCCCAGCGCTTGGGTGTGCCGGTGCTTCAGAAGGCCCATAACCACGAAGCAGACCACCGCGGCCGGCAGCAACAGCAACAACAGAATCTGGAACGCGGCCTCAAGCACGTGCGATCGCAAGCCTTTCCACGGGCGGCCGGTGGGCGGCCGCCGGGGGATCCCACGGGCGGGCCGCCACCGCAAGACGAAGGCGCCACTCTCGCGAGCCGTGCTAGATCGGCTTCTCTTCCGCCGGCTGTGTCTCTCGCGGGGGCAGTTGCGGCTCCTCGCGGGGCGGCAACTGCGGCCCGCCGCCCAGATGCAGCTTGATGCCGAACGGCGGCTTGTACTGCAGCCCGTAGTCCGGCTGCGGCGCCGGGTGCAGGGAGCGGATCCACTGCTCCACGCGCTTGTAGCGAGGGTCGTTGCGGCCGGTATAGAGCGGGCGAACCTTTTTCAGTGCGGCCGGCCTGGGGACGCGGCTCTGGCCTTCCGGCAGGCCGTAGTCCAGCAGCAGAGAGTCTTCCACGCGGTCGCGATCGACCATGCGACGGCCCTTCTCGTCTTCGTAGCCAACCAGCATGAGGAAGTTCGTGTAGTCCACCCGCACGTTGCTGCCGGCAAAGCGGAACACCCGCACCTTTCCGAAGAGCTTGCCGTCCGGGCAGCCGCCCACCGTGCAGTACTGGCTGAGCATGGGCCAGATACTGCTGCGGAAGTCGATCATGAACCTCGGGTCGGTTCGCACGATGATGCCGTCGCGCACGGTCTCGTCCCGCTCCATCCACTTCAGCATGTAGCGAGCCTTGAACACATTGTCCTGCCGGAGGAACCACCGGTCGGCATGGGGCTGGTCGAACTTGTCCCGGCCGGCCATCTGGCGCATGAAGTAGTCGATCACGCCGTCCTTGAAGCGGATGACCACGCGGTCTTTCTCGTGCAGTTCGAAGCTGCGGATGCGATAGATATCCTCCATCGGCACCAGCCACTTCGGGTCCAGCTTGGACCGGACCAGATCTTCATCCGAACCCGACCCCTCGGCCGGCTCGGTGGTCGGCTCCTTGGCGGCCAGTCGCGCGGTCACCTGCCGCAGCAGCAGTTTCGCCTTCACGTGATCCGGCTTGGCCTTCAGGGCCGTCTCCAGCGCCGCCTTCGCTTCCTCCAGCATCTTCGCCTCGAGCGCCCACTCGCCCAGTGCGGTCATGGCGTCCGCGTCTTTCGGGTCCGCCTCGGCGAGGCGCTGCTTGTACTCGGCCTTCGGGTCCTGCACGTCCTCGATGGAAAGCACCTGATCCTTCGAGTAGATCAAGACGCCCATGGACGTCTGGACCCGGTACCCGTCGTCGGTTTCCGTAACCTCGCCCCGCACCTGCCCGCCGCTCTTGAGCTTGACGAGTTTCATCTGCGCGGCGCAAACGGAAGCAACCAGCAGGCACAGCAGCAGGGAGATCAGGGCCTTGTTTCGCATGACGCACCTCGTGGCGGGGTTCTACTGCCCGCTACCCGTATTGACCGACGACTCGTCCCTGAGATAGGGGCACGCGTATTATTCCGCCGGGGCCGACGCGCGTCCGGCGAACACGACAGGTGGCGGTGGGATTCGAACCCACGAATAACGGATTTGCAATCCGTCCCCTTGGTCCGCTTGGGTACGCCACCACATGCGTTTACGCAACGCCTCACCCATCAGTATAGACTTCCGACCGCGTGCGTCAACGCCCCAGCTTCACCGGGCCAGTTGCTCGGCCTTCAGCTTGATCTCCGTAAACTTCGTCCGCAGGCCGCCCATGGCGCCGCGGTCTCCGGCCTTCACCTCCAGATACCGCACGTAGGACAGGAGTTTCTGCATGCTGTCGCGGTTGTCGCCGAAGCCCTGCAGCCAGCACTGGCACTGCTCGTACTCCGTGCGCCAGTACGCGTCCGGATTCTCCCCTTCCCGGCCTCGCAGGCCGCTGGTCAACTGCTGGTAGGCCTGCAGCGCCTCGCCGAACTTCCCGCCCGCCCACAGGGCCCGCGCCTTGAGCCGTACGTTGGCCAGCTTGCGCGGGACCGACTGCCGCCGACGGCGCCCGTAGTCTTGCCAGGCAAGGACGAGCCGGCTGTGGACCTGCTCCAGCGCCTTGTCGCGGACCTCCGGCTTCTGCAATTTCTCGCGCACCCGCGGCGGCAGGTCCGGGTCTTCCGCTCGTTCATACTGCTGCAGGGCGAACCGCAGGTTCTGCGAGGCGGCCGTCTTGGAGAGATTGTGCTCCTCGGCCTTTTGGAAGTACTCCCGCACGAGCAGCCGCAAGCCATCGACGTTGCCCCGAACGTTCTGAGCCGCCTCCAGCCGCCCCTGAACGAACTGCTCGATCCGGTCCAGAACCTTCTGCCGCTCGGCCTGCTCTCGCTCCAGAATGCCGTTGACGAGCGTCATGGCCTCGGCCACGCTCGCCGGGCTGCCCTCGGTGAGCAGCGCGTCGGCCAGCAGCCGCAGGACCGGCGTCATCTGCTCCTCGGGCAGGTTCTTCGCTTCCGCCTGGCGGTGGAAGTCGCGGGCGAACCGTACGTACACCGTCTTGTACTGATTCAGTTCCTCGGCCTTGAGCGGGTCGTCACGCAGCGAGTCGATCTTGATGCTGATGTTCGCCACGAACGTCTGCACGAGGGTCTCCGCCCGCTTGGGGAACAGCTTGCGGAATTCCTCGAACTGCCCCAGGGCCTCCTGCGTCCGCCCGGTGTCCAGCAGATGGCGAATGCGGAAGTCCCACACCTTCGGGATCACCGGGGCCTCTTCCCACGGCTTGCTGTCCTGGATCCGCTGGAGAAGGCGGTCCATCTCCTTCGGCCGGTCCAGTCGGTCGCCATAGAGCCGCGCCGCCACGTAGGCCGCCTCGGCCGCCCAGTTGCGGAGGTCTCGCACGTCCAGGCGCAGTTTCTCGGCCCTGTCCGAGCCGCTGTCCGCCTCGGCCGCCTCCTGCCCCTGTCCGTCTGTCGCGACGTCGATCGAGTCCAGCAGCTTCTGGCGAGTCGCCCGCATCGCCTCGGCCTCTTTGCTCAGCGTCACCAGCCGCTCGGCCAGCGGGCCGGCCTCCTTCTTCGCTTCGGCTTCCGGCATTTCCTCCAACAGCTTGGACTCAATCCGCAGGCCGTAGTACTTCGCCGCGAGGTACTGCATCTGGTTCTCGTCGGAGCGCGGCACCTTGCGGTACGATTCCTTCGCGCGCAGCAGGTACTTCTTCCGCTCGTCGCCGGGGGGAAGGTCTTCGGCGAGCTGCTCGGCCTGCCAGCCGTCGTCGAAGCACCACTTGACAGACTCCGGCCTCTTGGCCCATTCCGGCTGCTCCGGGTTGTACAGCATCTGCCCCGTCGCCCGGAGCAACTGCTCTCGCACTTCCGGACGAATGATCTGCTTTTCTTCCTTGAGCTGCTGGATGGTCAGCTTCATCGTCAGCGCCGCGTACTGCGCCGCTTGGTAGGCCAGCTTGTGCTGGGGAAAGTCCGTCGCCAACTGCAAGTAGGCGGCCGCCGACGCGGCGTTCTGCCGCAGAATATTGTGCGCGCTGGCCAGTTGCCACAGGGCGATCGGACGGATGCCCGACGACGCGGCCGACTCGTCGGACACGACCTGCTCCAGCAATTCCACGGCGTTCCTCAGGTCGCCGGACTCCCCCCGGGCGATCTCGCGCGACGCGACCACCAGTTTGCCGAAGGCGTCCAGCTTGCTCGGGTCCTCGCCGCTGACGAACCGCGCGGACAGAAGCTCCAGGATCATCATCTGGTCCGTCGGATCGTCGTACTTCACCAGAAGCGAGACCAGCGCCTCCTGGGCTTCCCTGCGATAGCGGACCTGTTTGGCTTCTTCCTTGCTGGTCTCCGCCAGGGCCGTGTACAGGTAGTGCTTCAGCACGGTCACCTGCAGGTCGATCGACAACTCCCAGTCTTTGCCCAGGGTCCGTCCGGCTTCCAGCAGGTCTTTGATGGCAGCCGCGGCGGCGGCGAACTGCTGTTCGGCCTCGGCCGGGCTTTCCGCGGCGAGAGACCGGCCCCGCTCCACGTGCAGGCGCACGCGCTCGAACTTGGCGTTCATCCGCAGCAGGGCGTCCGCCCCATCGTGATCGACCTGCCGCAGGCGGTCCTCCGCCAGGTTGAATGAGCCGAGCTCGCGATAGCACCTTCCCGCCAGCAGCCGCGAGGGGTCGCGCACGCCGAAGTCGTTCTGCTCATCCAGCACGTACTTGCTGATCTGGTTGAGCGTGATGTTCAGCAACCGGCTCTTCTCGGTCTGGTCCGGGCTGGAGATCGCCTGGTTGTAGAAGATCCACGCGCTGCGGTACCCGACGGTCTCAGCCAGGTCCTCGACGGCCGTGCCGATGAGCATCTGCTTGCGCATGTCGAGGTTCATCTCCTGCTGCAGCTTGCGCAGTTGCAGCAGCAATGCGTTGCATAGGGCGCCGGCCTCCTTGGAGTGTTCGTACAGCACGCGCCGGCTGTCCGGGCCGCCCAGAAGGTGCATCTCGTTCCAGGCCTCGGTCTCCACGCGGTTCTGGCCGAGCATCTCCGCCAGGCGCAACTGCTGCTCCAGAAGGTCCAGTTCCTGCCGAGCCGAGGGAGACTCGACCTTCCTCAGCAGCGCGATCACCTGCCTCTGCTCAGCGACGGCCTTGTCCAGCAGGGCCGTGCGCTGCTCGGCGTCGGCCGCGCCGGCGGTCTGGTTCAGCAGTTGGCTGACCTTCAGGGAGTGGGCCTCCCATCGCTGGCCCTGGCCCTCCATCTCCCGCGTCAGCGCGTTCAGCAGTTCCGTCATGCCCAGCCGGCCGAGTTCGGCGCCGAGCCGTTCGGTGTCCAGTTCTTCGTACGCACCGCCCTCCCGCGCCGGGCACGGCACGGCGAGCGCCAGGCAGAACAGCAACGGTAGAATGCCCGTCCACGTCTTCGTCATCCGCTGTGGTCTCCTGTCGGCCTGGTCTGTCAGACAGAACTCCGAGCCCTTCGTTGGCCGCATTCCGGCGGAACAGCGCCAGCCGCCCCTCCCCGTCCGGGGCACGGTCAGTTCGTGGCGAAGCTTATCTTCTTGAACTCCGCCCGCACGGCCTGGTTATAGGCCTCTGTCACCCAGTTCCATTTAACATTCATGTACGGCTGCAACACCAGGCTGACCTCCGAGGCGCTCGCCCCGCCCATGCTGGCCTTGCGGTCTGTCAGGGCCTGGAACAACTGCTCGCCGGTATCCATGCGGAAGTTGCTGTCCGACAGCTCATACCGCGCGAGTTCGTTCTTCTCGCCATGCGGCATGATGACGATCCGCACGGCCGTGTCCGGCAAAGGGGTCGCGGCCTCGGCCGTGTCGCCCGCCGGCAGGTTGCCCGGCAGCACGCCCTCCGCCTGGCGGAAGGTCATGGTCAGCATGAAGAAGATCAACAACTGGAACGTTACGTCGATCATCGGCGTCAAGGGCGGCTGCAGGCGGACCTTGCCCCGGCCGCGCTGCTTTCGCGCCGAGACGTAATGGGCCACTTCGTCGCCATTCTTCATCGACGGGCTTGCGGGCATGTCAGTTATCCTTCCTGTAAAGCTCCAGGGAAATCCGCATCTTCTCGACGTCGGCCTCGGCCGCCGCCTCCATCACCGGCGCCACGGCCCCGTACGCCACCCGTCTGTCGGCGCGCACTTCCATGTAGAACACGAGGCTCTTATCCGCGCTGAGCGGATTGGCCTCCCAGCGGCCTTTGGCCTCGCGGATCAGCCGCACCAGTTCCCGGAAGGCATTGGGGCCGATGGCGATCTCATTTCCGCCGATCTTGTACTGCAACGCCTGGCCGGGGATCGCCACGGCCCGCACATCCTCCGGGGCGTTCTCGTCCTCGGCGGACTGCACGTTGACAATCACACGGTTCGGCGTGTCCGGCGCCTTGACGGCCACGCTCTCGCTCACCTGCGGCACCAGAAGCCGGGCCAATTCATCCGAGGCCGTCTGCGAGGCGATGATGAAGAAGATGATCAACAAGAACGTACAGTCGATCATGGGCGTCATATTAAAGGACACCTCGCCCGCGCCGCCCGCGCTCTTGTGCGATTTTGCCATCGCCTGTCTCCTTACTTCCGGACCAACGGCCTAGGCCTTCTTGGCCGGCCGGAACGTCGACACCAAATCCTGCGCGGCGACCATCGCCTCGGAGGTCAGAGAGTCGATGCGGTTCCGCATGATCGCGTACACCGCCAGGGCCGGAATGGCGATCGCCAGGCCCAGCAGCGTCGTCACCAAAGCCGTGCCGATCCCGTTGGCCAGTTCGCCCGGGTCCGGCGTGCCGCCGGAATCCACGATGGCGAAGAACGCCTGGATCATGCCCCAGACCGTACCCATCAGACCGAGCATCGGGCTGACGTTGCCGAAGAGGTTCAGCCATTCGATCCGGCGGAGGAGTTTGGTGGTGCGCTCCTCGGAGGCCTCTTCCATGGCCCGCGTCATGGCCGGGTAGCCATGCGGCGCCTCGGCCAGGGCCGCGTGCACCACGTAGCTCAGGTAGCTCGGCTCGTTGGCCGTCACCTCGATGACCTCGCGATACTGCTTGGCCTCGAACATGCCGACGATCTGCGCGCGGATGGACTCCGGCATGACCGTCTCCCGGCGGATCGACACGAGGTACTGGATGATGAACCCCAGTGTGACCACGCTCAACACCCACAGGATGTAGCCGATGATTCCGACCTGGTCCCAGCCGAAGAACACTTTGAGGTAAGTAACTGCCAGCATTCGCCGTTCTCCTTCTCACGTCCGGCCTGAATGCGCCGCCCCGTGGCGGCGCCAATGATCGGCCCGGCGTTCACAACGTCGGGCCGTGTTTCTTACTCGCTGCCCGCGCCGGCTACGGCTCGGCGCTGAGTCTCTTCAGGGCCGCTCGGGCCCGCGCGACCATCTTCTCATTGCCCTCAAACCGCGACAGCACCGCCTCGTAGGCGTTCCGCGCCGCCGAGGGGTTGCCCAGGGCCTCGTTCACCTCGCCGGCCAGGCACATGGCGAAGGGCGCCTCCACGGACTCCGGGTAAAGCACCGCCACGCGCATGAAGTCCAGCCCGGCCCGCTCCAGCATCATGCGCTGCTCGTCGCCGGCGGCCGCCCGCGCCAGGCGCTGGCGGGCCTGCCCGCGCAGCAGCAGCGCGCCGGAGAGGTCTCCGTGGCCGAACTTGCCGATGTTGGCGTCCAACAGGCCCAACGCCCGCTTGGCGTCCTGGGCGGAGGCATTGCTTTTGCTCAGCAGGCTCGATGCGGTCTTCAGCACGCCGCCGTAGTCCACGCCCGTCGTCACTTCCTGGTTCACCATCAGCCCGCCGGGGCCATTCCCTTTCGGGTCCTTCCGCGCGGGGGACTTCTCGTCGGGCGTCTGGGGCCCGCCGGCCTCCACCGCCTTCAGCAGCGCGTCGATCGCGGCCACGAACACCTCGTCCCGGCTGCGCTGGGCCTTCGCCCGGTGAGACTCCAGCAGCGCCCGAACGCGCTTCTGCTCCGTGGAGCCGGCCTTCGGAAGGTTGCTCGGGGCCCGCTCCCGCACCGCTTCCGCGGAGCGCGTGGCCTCCATGAGCGCCAGCCAGTCCTCCAGCGCCGCATACGCCTGGCCCGCTCCGTCGCGGGCCTTCAGGCGACGGTAGCGGATCAGCTCCTTCATCCAGGGGGCTCGCGTGAGGCCGAAGGCCGTGTCATACGCCCGCGCCGCCTGGGCGTGCTGGCCGGCGGCGAGGGTTTTCTCGGCCTGGTTGAACTGCTCTTCTCCGTCCAACACGATCTGCTTGACCTTCGCCAGCGGTTGGGTGAACCTCCGGCCGCTCCAGGCGAACTCGATCTCGCCCTTCTTGTTGACGCCGGACACCTTCGCCGCGCCGTACTTCAGGCCGGTTTCCATCGCCACTTCGTCGGCGAGGGCCGCACTCGCGGCCGCCAGCAGCAGGATTGTCATGCACGCTTGCTTCACGCGGGCCCCTTCCTACTCGTAGGAGTCGATCAGCTTGAATCGTCCGCCGTGCTCGTTGGCCAGGCGCTCCAGAACATCCTTGGCTTCCAGTTCCTGGTCGCCATAGAGGTACGTGTTGATGTGGA
>Ga0102959_1000269_pt1 | contig 16008 bp, 14 predicted proteins | sample SalPonF2_B_D2_MG_FD_84520 | JGI IMG/M metagenome (GOLD analysis project Ga0102959, IMG submission 84520) | Salt pond soil microbial communities from South San Francisco under conditions of wetland restoration - Salt Pond MetaG SF2_B_D2_MG ...
CGCCGTCTCGCCCTGCAAGCGTCGTCCGGGCCGGGTCGTGCGAGCGGTCGCTCACAATCCCACCCCTATCGACAGGCGAACCAAGCGACGCGGGTGGGGCTGAAAGGGGCGGTCGTCTCCGCGAACCCCGGCGACGTAAGCACTGGACCGAGCAACGCGAGGGAAGCGCGCAGCGAGCCGCGGGAGCGGAGACGGCCGGGGCTTTCTGGCCGTTCGGCGCCATCACCGTGCTGTATCCAGACGTCGTGCAGACCACTCCGGCCCGCGAGCAGAATTCGAGAGACCAGGGGCTTTCGAGGGGGTACCAGCAAGTTCGAAAGCACGCAGACGAACGCAACCGGAATCGTGGAGCCGAGGCGAACGAACGAATCCGACCCGGACAGGCACAAGCGAAACCGGTTTCCGGCTCGCCGTCGGAACCCCAGACGTGACTCTAGACGACCTCTCGGACGACGTCGCGGCCGCGAACGGCGACCTCGGTGACGAGTTCGCGCTCGCACTCGACCGCGAGACGCGCACCGAACTCGCCATGCTCGTCGCGGCCCTCGACCCTGCGGACCCCCAGGAGCTCGTCCGGCGCGCCATCCACATGCTGTTCCAGACGACGGTCGACACCGGCCGGCTGGACTTCCACCTGCGGAACGCCTACGACGTGACCTACGACGAGTTCCTCTCGGGGATGACCTACGACGAGATGACCGGCGGCACCGTGACGTACCCGCAGTCCGACGACGAGCATCGCTACTCCTTCTAGGGCAAGCCCTCGCGGTCCGAGCAAAGCTCGGGCCGCTCGCCCTTGCAGATTCCGCCAGGGCGTGGTTTGGTTGGGTGGCTACCGAGCGGTGGATCGGTCGGCGGCTATCGAATGGGGGACTGGTGAGTGGCCATCGACCCGTGGGCACCGGAGGAAAAATCGCCACCGAACCGCAGAACCACCGGACGTGACGGGCTTACAATGGCTTACATGGACTTACAAAGAGTTACACTGGCGAAACCAGGGGCGACCGACGGTGCGCAACCGCCGCGCCGCCGAAATCCGCCTGGGACGCGCTCCGGGGGGCCGCAGAGCGGGCGGTCAGGTCACGTCGCCGGCGTCGGTGACGGGGGCCGCGACACCGGTGTTCGCCGCCTCGATGGCGTCGAGGAGCAGGTCGGTTCCCATGGCCATCTCGCGCTCGGTGACGTCGAGCGGGGGGATGACCCGGAGGGTCTTGTAGCCACAGCCGAGGATGAGCAGGCCGCGCTGGAGGGCGTTCCCGACGACCGCGTCGCGACGCTCCTTCGTGTCGAACTCGACGCCGAGCATCAGGCCGCGGCCGCGCACGTCCACGACGTTCGCGGGGTCGGCGTCGGCCACCGTCTCGTGGAACTGCCGACCGCGCTCGCGGACGTTGGAGAGGAGGCCCTCCTCCACGATGGCGTCGAGCGTGGCGACGCCCTGGGCCGCCGCGACGAGGTCGCCGCCGCCCCACGTCGAGGAGATGCGCCCCTTCTCCGCGGGGAAGCGGTCGCGGCTGGCGACCGTCGCGCCGACGCGCAGCCCCTTCGCGCTCGTGATGACGTCCGGCTCCAGGTCGTAGTGGTCGACGCCCCACAGCTCGCCCGTGCGGCCGAGCCCGGACTGGATCTCGTCCACGACGACCGGGATGTCGTACCGCTCGCGGATGGCCGCGACGTCGGCGACGAACGACTCGTTCGGGACGCGGTAGCCGCCCTCGCCCTGCTGGGGTTCGATGATGACGAACGCGACCTCCTCGGCGTCGATGACGCCGCGCTCGGGGTGGAGCGTGTCCGCGAGGACGTTGCCGCCGGGGCCGTCGGTCCGCCAGCCGCAGTCGCAGTCACCCTCGCAGTCGCAGTACGGGACGCTGACGACGCCCGGCACCTCGGGGTAGCCCCGTCGGTGGACCGCCTTCGAGCGGTTGAGCGAGAGCGCGCCGAGCGTGCGGCCGTGGAACGCGCCGTCGAAGGTGACCGCCCGGTGACCGCCGCTCGCGTAGCAGATCTTGATGGCGTTCTCGACGGCCTCCGCGCCGGAGTTCGAGAGGAAGACGGTGTCGAGCCCGTAGTGGGCGGTCAGGTCGGTCAGGCGGTCCATCAGCTGGGAGGGACCGGGGAGGGCAGGGTCCTCGGGCGGCCGACCGCCGCTGGCGTAGAAGTCCTGGCCCGCGATCTTCCCCGGGTCGAACAGCTCGAACGCCTCCAGGCGGTCGAGTATCTTCGGGTTGTTGTAGCCGAGCGGGGCGGCGGCGACGTGGCTGGTGAAATCGAGGAGGACGTTGCCGTCGACGTCGGTGCAGAAGGGGCCCTCGGCGTCGGCGGTCAGATCCCAGACGAACTCGTAGACGTAGCTGCTCGGCGCGGCGAACTGCTGGTGGTACGCGACCCACTGCGTTGCCTTCTCGCCCGGCATCGTCCGGACGACCGGCTCGGCCGTGTCTCGGTCCATAGAAGAGCTATGGTCACCGAACTGTTAAGCCATTCGTTACGGGTCCTGCAAGAATTACGAGGGCAGGGCGAACGCCACCGCGCCGGCCCCGGCCAGGAGCAACACGCTGTAGAGGGCGATCTGCCGGGCGAACGTCCGGTTCCCGCTCGTGACGGTGAGCGCCGCCTTGACCGCGATGCTCGCGGCGGTCGCCAGGAGGACGGCGAGGACGGTCGCGTTCGCGGTGAGCGTACCCGTCCGGTAGAGGACGATGGCGGAGGTGGTCGCGCCCGCGCTGGAGATGAGGCCGGTGAGCGCCGCCGTGACGAAGAAGCCGAGCTGCCCGAACTGCGACTGGGCCAGGCCCCCGGCGACGATGACCACGAGGAACATCGCCCCGAAGCCCAGCGCGTTCCACAGCGAGAAGGGACTGCCCAGGTCGACGGGGACGACCTCGTGCCAGTCGGCGACGACGGCGGCCACCGCGACGCTGCCGACGATGACGAGCCCGAGCGGCAGCACGACGCCGAGCAGCGGGCCGTCCTGGACGGTGAACAGCAGGGCGATGACGAGATTGCGCAGGGCCATCGCCGCGTCGGCGAGCAGGATCGCCGCGACGGCGTAGGGGGTGACGTCCGGCCGGTCGTTCACGAAGTCGAGCATCGTGCCCACGACCGCCGTCGAGGACGCGAGCCCCCCGAAGAAGCCGGTGACGGCGATGCCGCGGCTCCCGTAGGTCTTCACGACGGCGTAGTTGACGATGCCGATGCCCGCGACGAAGACGACCATCAGCCAGACGATCTGTGGTTCGAGCGCGACCGCGAGCGCCCCCTGTCCGAGCGTGACCGCCCCGGACGGCAACAGTGGGTAGACGACGAACGCCAGGATGGCGAACTCGGTCGTCGAGCGCAGCTCCTCGAGCTCCAGGCCCCAGGCGAAGCTGTGGAGCTCGCGTTTGAGCACGAGCAGCATCGACGAGACGACCGCCACGGTGACGCCCTCGATGATGTAGTTGGAGGCGACCAGCGCGCCGACCCCGTAGGCGACGAGCATCGACACCGAGGTGGTCAGCGAGAGGCCCTCCTCGTCGTCGTCCATGAGCCCCTGGACCGCGAGGAGCACTCCCTGAACGATGACGAGCAGGCCGCCGATGACCAGCAGTATCTGCCGGTCGAGGATGATGAACACGGCGGCGAGCAGGCTGATGAGCGAGTAGGTCCGGATGCCGGCGGACTTGTGTGACCACTCGCGCTCCAGTCCGAGGAAGAGCCCGAGTGCGACCGCGAGCACGAGCCGGACCACGGTACTGTCGAGCGGGGCCGCCGCGAGGAAGCCGAGAATGCCGCCGGGCACGGGAGAACGTTGTCCGCAGTGGATATATAATGCCTGGGCTTGCAGTCCGCCGGGCCACCCGACAGGCGAACCTTTTTCGCGGTGGCCTTCGGGGCATGCGTATGGCCTCGCCCTGGGAGATGGACCGCGCCAGGGTCGTCTGGTGGGTGCTGGCGTTCGGGCTCGCGGCCGCGATGGGCTTCGTCGTCTACTCGTTCGTCGGGACCTTCGTCTTCGGCGTCTTCATCTACTACGCGACGCGCCCGGTCTACCGCAAGCTCAAAACCCACATCAAGCCCCCGAGTCTGGCCGCAGTCGTCGCCCTGTTCGTGCTGGCCCTGCCGGCGATCCTCCTTTTGGCGTACACCGTCGCCGTCGGCCTCCAGGAGCTGAACGGCTTCGCGGCCACCGTCGACCTCGGCCGGTACCAGGCGATACTCAAACCGTACATCGACATCTCGAAGGTCGTCCAGAACCCCGAGTCGTTCCTCGCCGAGCCGAACGCCAGGGCGGCGCTCCAGGAGCTGCTCAAGCAGGGGGTGAACTACCTGGGATTCTTCGGCAGCGCCGCGCTGCACCTGTTCGTGATGATCGGCATCGCCTTCTACCTCCTGCGCGACGACGAGCGGCTGGCGGCGTGGTTCCACCGGCGCTTCGACGACCGGAACGGCGTCGTCCAGACGTACGCCAGGCAGGTCGACCGCGACTTCCACAACGTCTTCTTCGGCAACATCCTCAACGCGTTCCTCACGGCGGTCATCGGGGCCATCGCGTACAACGCGCTGGCCGTCGTCGCCCCGCCGGGGGTGACCATCCCGTATCCGACGCTGCTCGGCCTCCTGACCGGCGTGGCGAGCCTGGTCCCCGTCGTCGGCATCAAGCTGGTCTACGTCCCGGTCGCGGCCTACCTCACCTACGCCGCCGCGGTCGTCGACAGCCGCCTGCTCTGGTTCCCGGTCGCGTTCGTCGCCATCTCCTTCGTCATCGTCGACGTCATCCCGGACCTGGTGTTGCGGCCCTACGTCTCGGGCCGCGGCCTGCACCTCGGGATGGTGATGTTCGCGTACATCTTCGGGCCGCTCCTGTTCGGCTGGTACGGCATCTTCCTCGGCCCGATGCTTCTGGTCTTCGTCGTGCACTTCACGCGTCTCGTCCTGCCGGAGCTGCTCGCCGGCCGCCCCATCGAGCCGGAGCGCATCGGCGAGGAGCTGTGGACGGCCGAGGAGCGGGTCGATGAGACGGGCGAGGGGGAGCCACCCGAGACGACGACGGCGGAGACGGGAGCCCCGCGCGACGCCGACGACGACACCGAAGCGACGACGTAGCGGGTCGCTCGTGAGGGAGGAGAGACGGGCGGAAAACGGGTATTGTGAGGCGGTCCAGCAAACGGAGTTGGCCGTGCCGCCGCCGTCGGAATCGGCAGAGATGTCGGACCGGAACCATGGGGTTCACCGCCGACAGAGCCGAGACCGGAACCGTCGAAATCGAAGGGAACCGAGAGACGACGGGCGGACGGGCGACGGCGTTCGGGCACGCTCGTCGGTCGTTCGCGGACCGACGTACCGCGCTATTCGACCGTGACGTACTGGTCTTCCCACTCGCGACGGGCCTCTATCTCGCGGCGGCCGCGGCGGGTGAGAGTGTAGAAGTTCGTTCGCTGGTCGCGCTGTCCCTTGTCGATGAGCCCCTTGTCGACCAGCGTGTCCAGGTTCGGGTAGAGCCGACCGTGGTGGATCTCGGCCTCGTAGTACTTCTCAAGCTCGTCCTTGATGGCGAGCCCGTGTGGCTCGTCCAGCCCGGCGATGACGTACAGGAGGTCCCGTTGGAAGCCCGTCAAATCGTGCATATATCTCGCTCGCTTGAACTCTAAGCTATGTGGCAAGATAAGGGTTCTGGCCGATATGCCAGGGACACGTTTTACGAGTACACCACACTCGTGGATGGTGATAATGTCCTCGCTATTATATTACCATCACGTGGACGAATCCATACCGGGTACACTGACCGGTCAGAACGCGACGAGGATTCGACGCCGGTGACACCGTACGCGAAGTGACGGCTCCGAGGTGGCGTTCACGGCTCCGAGGCGGAGGCACGAGCGCAGTCGCTCGGGCGTGAGCGTTCCCGGGACCGCCGGGGGCAGTCGCTCGGGGGTGTAAATCTCCAGAACCGCCGAGCGCGCCACTCTCGAGCGTGAGTTCGTCAAAAGGGAAGCGGACACGCGGGGAAAAGTCCCCGCGAAACCGCTTGCCGCCCTGAATTGGTCCCCGCTGACGCTTCGGCCCTCCAAAGCGAAGCGTCACTAACATCCATCTCTGCCACCCACATAAAACTACCGGCACTCGCCCATCCTGCCGGAGCCGACAGCCACCGACCCGGCGCTTTCTCCCGATTAGATGTACTCCTCCTCGAGGACCCAGCCGAGCGCCCGCTTGTAGTAGGTGAACATCTGGCGGATGCCCTCGTGGCGCATCTCGTCGCTCTCGAGCTGCGCTGTGAGGAACTCGTACTGCTCGCGAATCTCCTCCTCGCTTCGCATGGACCCACGTTGGACCGCCGCTCCCAAGTCACTCCCGACTCACGGTGGCGGTTCCCGCGCTCGGACGTGGTCGATCCCTCAGACGCGGTCGAGCCGCGAGAGGCCGCGCCAGAGCGCGTCGACCAGCCGCGCCTCGCCCACGCCGTCGGCGTCGGACCAGCCGCGCGCCAGGGCGTCCTCCAGCACCGCGAGCGAGTGGTTCTCGAAGTTGTTCACGCCGCGGAACGTCTCGAGCGCCTCGCGCTCCGCCTCGCCGAACGCATTCGATGGGGGGCCGTCGTAGAAGCCGAGGTCCGCGAGCGTCCCCGTCACCGCGGCGGCCGTCTCCCCGTCGAGGTTCCGCACCTCCTCGGGCGGTTCCCGTTCGAGCAGGGTCACGTCGTACAGCTTGAACACCCGCTCGAGCTCGTCGATGGGCGCGTCGTGGTCGTCGACGCGCACGTCGACCCAGCGGTCGTTCCTGCCGTCGTAGCCGCCCCGGGGCTTCGCGACGTAGAGTGCGGCGCTCTGCTCGCCCCGGCTGTCCCCGCCCGCCTCGTTGCCGGCGTGGAGGGCCGCGATGAGCCGCTCTGGGAGCCCGCCGTCGGTCTCCTCGAACGTCGTCGCTATCGACTCCAGGGTCTCGCGGTTCTCCAGAATGTTCCCCTGGACGGTGTACGCCGCGCCCTGGACGTCGCCGGCCACCTCTAGGCAGTCCTCGCCCGTGAACGCCGCCACGGAGCCGTCCTCGCCGACGACGCCGACCTGTCGCTGGGCGGCGTCCGGGTCCTCGGCGGTGAGTCGTTCGACCACCTCCTCGGCCGTGGCCCCCTCGCGGAGCATGTCGAGCCCGTCGGGGCCGTAGGCGACGTTCGCGAAGCTCTGCGTGGCGATGGCCCCGGCGTCGGCGGCCACGTACGGGACCACCGCGCCGACGGCGATGAACTTCGACTGGACGGCGACCCCGACCGCGTCCCGGTCCGGGTCGCGGGCGGCGATGGAGAACGTCGACGGTCGCGGTGGCTCTCGACGGTTCGGGGTCTCCCCCCGGGTGGACTTGGCTCGGCCGCTCGGGGCGCGCCTCATGCGTGAGCCATCTAGCCCCGACGGCGAAAAACCTACGCGTCGGACACCTCCGGCTCGAGGTCCCGCGTCGTCGCGGAAACATGGTCGCTCGACGCCGGCTCCGTATCACTCGACGCCACGTCTGAACCCCCGGCGGACGCCGAGGTCTTCCGGACGGTCAGCGGCTGGCGGCTCACGAGCTCGCAGTCGAACGCCGGGTGCTCGACGAGGTGCCAGACCAGCATGTGCCGCCGGCCACCGGTCAGCCCGGTCCGACCGACCGTCTCGGCGGTGAACTCCGCCGGCAGGCGGCGGTAGAGCCGCTGCAGGTTCTCGAAGGAGTCGAAGACCTTCCGGTGGCCCGCGGAGTTCGCGCCCCGGCGGGAGACGACGTAGCTGCCGTCCTCGCGGTGCTCGCCGGCCGTCCGCAGGAACTCGCGGCGCTGGGTCAGCGCCTCTCCGAGCGCCTGGCGGAGGTCGTCGGCCTGCTCGCGGGTCAACCGGAGCTGGCCACCGTCGAAGGCGACGGTCACCGCGTCGGCGTCGGCCGTGACCGTCAGCTCGCTCGTCGGTCGTTGTCCGGACCCGGGAAGAACGTCTCGCCGGTATTCAGGCGTCGAGGAGAATTTCTCGACCAGCCGCGTCACCGCGGCTTACTCTATCCTCCGTCGTCAGTGTCGACGGATACTGAGACGACATAGTGACGGAACGTCGAACTTCGCCCGTAATAAAGCTGTCCGTCGTGCAGTCGGGCCAGTCGCCGACCCGCCGAGAGGACCGACCACGCCCCCCGGCCCCGACCAGTCCACCGGCCGTATCCATCGGAGTTTTGCCCGCGCGTCCCCAACGGCCCGACATGGAGATACGCGGCGAGCGGGAGTGCGGGTCGTGTGGCACCCGCTGGTCCTACTACGAGACGGGGACCGTCGAGTGTCCGGCCTGCGGGAGCGTCCACAGCGTCGGGGTCGACGACGAACCCCGGCTCCACACCGCGACCGGGGTGGCACTCGACCTCCAGGCGGCTCGCGCCGCGGCGGCCGACCGACCCGTCGCGGAGACCGCCGAGATGGTGGCCGAGACGACGCGCGAGTACGTCGGGCAGCGCGGCTTCGTAGCGGGCGGCGACCTCCAGCCGCTCGACGACGAGTTCCTGGCGGCGATGGAGCTTCGACAGGCGGCCGACGAGGTGCGGCGCGGGCTCGCGGTCGCAGTGGAGGAGGAGCGCTACCTGCTCCAGCTTCTGACCGGTGCCGACCGCGGCGAGCGACCGTCCCCAGGGGACGTGCCGACCTCGATGCGCCAGTCGCGGGGGCTCGCGTACGTGACCGCGGTCGAGCGCTACCGCCGGGACGTGCGGAAGTGGCTGGACCGGCTGGACCGGACGGCCGTGCCCGCACGCGCGCGGGCGACGTTCGAACGGCTCGGCGAGCACTGCCGGCGGGTGGCGGCGCTGGACGGCGACGTCCCACCGGGGGAGGCCAACCGCCTGGTCGCGGCGGCCCGGGACCTCGCGAGCTACCTCGTCGAGGGCGACGAGGCTGCCCTCGACGCGGCACGGGAGCGTCTCGACGCGCTCGAGTAGCCCTCGACGCCAGGGAGCGGGCCGGTCAACACGCCGTCGCGGACGCGTTCGTGCCCGCGAACGCGCCGACGCCGGCGGGCGGGACGTGGCGGCCGAACGAGTTGTCCTGGACGACGAGGTTGTCGTACTTCGCGGCGTCGTAGGGCGGACCGTGGACGCGCCCCTGCCAGATGGCGAGCGACGCGTTCTGGAAGAACCAGTTCCGCCGGACCGTCGAGGTGTCCGTCGAGACGCCGACCTTGACGGACGGCACGCGGTGTCTCCGACTGCCGTACCTCGAGGTGGCGAGCACGGTGTTGTGCTCGATGTCGACGAACGCGCCGCCCGGCGGGTGCATGTCGAACTGGTGGTTCTGGACGTGCGGGCCGACGACGTTGTACCGGGCCGCGTAGCCGTTGCCGGGCCAGCCCGGCGCGGCCACCGCGTGGCGGACGTGGTCGAAGTAGTTGCACTCGACGACCGCGGCCCGGCCGACGTTCACGCCGTAGCCGAAGCCGAGCTGGTTGCAGTAGCGGATGGTGTTGTGGTGGACGTCGAGGTCGTCGCCGCCCCCCTGTACGCAGATGCCGACGAAGTGCGAGATGCGGTTGTTGGCTATCTCGACGTGGTCGTCGCCCCGGCGGACGAAGACGCCCCAGGCGCGGGGCCGGTCCCGGGCGGCGGGCGTCCAGCTCCGCCCGTAGCCCCGCAGTCGCAGCCCCGTAATCCGCACGTCGTCGCCCCCGGTCTCGAACAGCGGCGTCCCGTTCTCGCCCCGGTCGGTGTAGAGGAGCCCCCCCTTCGAGCCGTTCACCCCGCGGTCGCTGGCGAGCGTCACGTTCCCGGGGACCGTGAGCGGCCCCGCGCCGGTCAGGTTGATGGTCGCGTTCCCGGCCACGTAGACCACGTCGCCGGGAGCGCTCGCGTTCAGGGCCGAGCGGATTCCACTCCGCGTCCGGACCACGACCGTCGCCTCGCTCGGCGGCAGTCCCCCGTAGCCCGCGCCCCCGCCGATGGGACTGGCCGGGAGCGCGGCCGCGATCTCGCGGGCCGTGACCTCCCGCTCGGCGGGCTGTGGCGCCAGCACGACGAGGTAGCCGAGCGCGAGCACCCCCACTACCGCGGCGACGACGACGAGTGCGAGCGCGACGCTACGGAGCCGCCGCCACCGCCCCCCATCCGACATACCGTACCCGTCGCGCTCCGGACGTATAGTTCTCTGCTACGCGGTTTCGGCCCGTCCGTGAGGAGTCGGAGACGCGTCCCCACTCGCGGCAGCGCGGCGGAGGGAACCTCCGGTCGTCCAGGGCCGGACGTCGCCGCCGAACCCGGCGAGAACCGGCTGTGACCGAATGTAAGTCATTGTAAGTCGTTGTAAGCCGGTCGAGTCCGACGGTCCCGCGACGTCGACCCGGACCCGTCCCTTGAGCCGACCTACGGCAGGTCGACCGTGACGCCAGCCTGGCGGCTCGCGGCAAGCACCGTGTTGTAGAGGAGCATCGCGCGGGTCATGGGCCCGACACCGCCGGGGACGGGCGTAATGGCGCTGGCCTTCTCGGCCGCGCTCTCGTAGTCGACGTCGCCGACGAGCTCGTAGCCCTTCTCGGTGTCCGCGTCGATGCGGTTGACGCCCACGTCGACGACGGTGACGCCCTCTGCGAGCATCGAGCCGTCGATGAGCTCCGGGACCCCGACCGCCGCGACCAGGATGTCGGCCTGGCGGGTCTTCGCCGCGAGGTCCGCGGTGTGGGAGTGACAGACCGTCACCGTCGCGTTGCCGCCGGGCGCCTTCTGGAGGAGGAGGTTGGCAAGCGGCTTGCCGACGATGTTCGAGCGGCCGACGACGACCACGTCCTTGCCGTCCGGGTCCACGTCGACCGAGTCGAGCAGGCGCTGGATGCCGAACGGCGTGCAGGGCTTGAATCGTGGATAGCCCGCGACCAGCCGGCCGACGTTCGCCGGGTGGAAGCCGTCGACGTCCTTCGCGGGGTCGATGGTCTCGATGACGGACTGCTCGTCTACGTGCTCTGGCACCGGCGACTGCACGAGGATGCCGTGGACGTCCTCGTCCGCGTTCAGCGCCGCGACCAGGTCGTAGAGGTCGCTCGCCGGCGCGTCGAGGGGCAGTTCGTGGTCGAAGGCCGTGATGCCGACCTCCTCGCAGTCCCGCTGTTTCATCGAGACGTACGTCTCGCTCGCCGGGTCCGGACTCATCAGCACCGTGGCGAGCCCGGGCGTCACCCCGGCGTCGGCGAGCGCGTCGATGCTCTCCCGGAGCCCGTCCCGGATCTCCTCGGCGACGGCGTTGCCGTCGATGACGGTCGTCATTACCCGTGAATGACGCGGGAACCCCCTTCAATGCTCTGGTTCGTGTACAACTTCGGCCGGAGATACCGGAAGATATGCACAGACGTGCACCCCGGCGAACGACTACGGACGTCCACTCCGGCGAACGACTACGGACGTCCACTCCGGCGAACGTCCACGCACGTACACTCCGGCGAACGACTCTTTGGCGTGCCGGCCCAGGGGACAGGTGACACATGGCCCGTCTCTCCCTGCCGCCCCGGCTGGTGGACTGGACCATCCTCGCCGTCGTCGGACTCGAGGCCGCGACCGGCGCGGCCAGCCTGCTCGCGGGCCAGCCGGGCGACGCCTGGCTCGTCGTCCTCCACGGGATGGGCGGCCTGGCGCTCCTGGTCCTGGTCGCCTGGAAGCTCCGGCGGGTCCGCCACCGCCTCCGGCCCGCGCGCTGGACCCGCCGGGTGGCGCTCTCCGCGACGCTCGTGCTGGTCGCGCTCGCGGCGGTCGGGACCGGCGTCGCCTGGGTCTTCGGGGGCGACGTCGCGGTCCTGGCCTGGAACCTGTTGAACGTCCACGTCGCCCTGGGCCTCCTCCTCGTACCCCTCGTCCTGGTCCACCTTCGTTCCCGCGTTCGCAGGCCGACCAGGGCAGAGTTCACGTCCCGCCGCGCCGCGGTCGGCTACCTCGCGGTCGCGGCCTTCGGGACCGGCGCGTGGTACGCCCAGCGGGGCGCGAACCGGCTCCTGCGGACGCCTGGAGCCGACCGCCGGTTCACCGGGTCGCGCGCCGCCGCTGGGGCCGGAAACGACTTCCCGGCGACGAGCTGGGTCGCCGACGACCCGCCCCCGGTGGACCCCGACGCCTGGACGCTCCGCGTGACGGGCGCGGTGGCCACGCCGCTCGAACTCGCGGCGGCGGACCTGCCCACGTCCGGCGGGACAAGCGACGGCTCCGCCGGGACTGGGTGGCCGAGCGACGAGCGCGCGGTCCTCGACTGCACGAGCGGCTGGTACGCCGACCGACGGTGGCGGGGCGTCCGCGTCGGCGACCTGCTAGACCGGGCGACCCCGGCCGAGTCGGCCCGCTGGGTGCGGTTCACCTCGGTGACGGGCTACCGGTGGAGCCTCCCGCTCGCGGAGGCGCGCGAGGCGCTCCTGGCGACGCACGTCGGCGGCGAGCCCATTGCTCACGGGCACGGCTTCCCGCTCCGGCTGGTCGCGCCGGGCCGGCGCGGCTTCCAGTGGGTGAAGTGGGTCGAGTCGGTCGAGGTGCGCACCGACCCGGACTACGGGCAGTGGCTCGCCATCTTCACGAGCGGGTTCGACTGACCGGGGCGGACGGGCAGTGAGACGAGGGCCGACGCGAAGTGGACCGTCGCGGAGACGAGGAAGGGACCATCGATGAGCGGACCGTTCGCGGGCCGAAGGCCGGCACCGGGCTGATAAGCCCGGCTTACCGGGAGTCGCGGGATTCAGTGCGTGGACGGTGGCCGTAGCCGAGCAGGACGGCTACGGCGTGCAGGAGGACGACCGCGAGCGAGAGCGTGCTGGTGGACCCAGAGCCGACGTCGAAGACCAGCGCGGGGACGTACAGCAGGGGCAGTCCGACGGCCGCCCAGAACGCGATGCGCTCGACGTGGGCGGCGACCGTCCGGACGCCCCGCGACAGCGGGGGTCGCGGCGACGAGGGGGTGTGGTGGTCGTTCGACATGGCCTGTTTCGACGCGGTTACCGGGCGGCAAAAGAGAGTAACGCGAGCGTACCTCAAAAGAAATCTGGCACGTTCGTTAGCGATGGCCACCGGTTGGTTCGGTTCTCTCGTCGGATGGTTGTGACTGGGAATCGGATAGTTGCGACCTGCCCGGGCGAGGTCAGTCGTCGGGAGAACGAGACGGCGGAGACGGGCCGGCGAGCCTACTCGTAGAGGGGGTTGTCCTCGCAGAGGCGCTGGACCGTCTCGGCGACCTCGGCGTGGACGGCCTCGTCGTCGAGGTTGTCGATGACGCGCGCGATGCAGTCGCCGACAGTCCGCACGTCGTCGGCGTCGAAGCCGCGCGTCGTGAGCGCGGGCGTGCCGGCGCGGATGCCGCTGGGCTTGAACGCCGAGCGCGTCTCGCCGGGGACGGTGTTGGCGTTGAGCACGATGCCGACCGACTCGAGGGCCTTCTCGACCGCCTTCCCGTCGACGTCGGGATGCGAGGGGCGCAGGTCCACCAACACGAGGTGGGTGTCGGTGCCGCCGGTCACCAGGTCGAGTCCGTGGTCGGCGAGGGTCTCGCCGAGCACCGCGGCGTTCTCGACGACGTCGTCGATGTACGTCTCGAAGGAGGGCTCGAGCGCCTCGCCGAAGCCGACGGCCTTGCCGGCGATGTTGTGCATCAGCGGGCCACCCTGCATCCCGGGGATGACGGCGGACTTGATGGCGTCGGCGTGCTCCTCGCCGGACATGATGATGCCGCCGCGGCCGGCTCGGATGGTCTTGTGGGTCGAGCCGGTGACGAAGTCGGCGACGCCGATCGGCGAGGGGTGTGCGCCCGTGGCGACGAGCCCGGTGATGTGGGCGATGTCGGCCATCTGGTAGGCGTCGACGGCCTCGGCGATCTCCTGGAAGCGCGCCCAGTCGACCTGCCGCGGGTACGCCGAGTAGCCCGAGACGATGAGGTCGGGGTCGAACTCGCGGGCATGGTCCTCGATGGCGTCGTAGTCGAGGTAGCCCGTCTCCGGGTCGACCTTGTACTGCTCGACCTCGTACATCTGCCCGGCGAAGTTCATCGGGTGGCCGTGGCTCAGGTGGCCGCCGTTGGTCAGGTCCAGAGAGAGGATCTTATCGCCCGGCTCCAGCGCCGCGAGGTAGACGCCCATGTTCGCCTGCGAGCCGCTGTGGGGCTGGACGTTGACGTACTCGGCCCCCCAGAGCTCCTTCGCGCGGTCGATGGCGAGCTGCTCGACGACGTCGGCGTACTCGCAGCCGCCGTAGTAGCGCGCGCCGGGGTAGCCCTCGGCGTACTTGTTCGTCAGCGCACTCCCCTGGGCCTCGAGGACGGCCTCGCTGACGTGGTTCTCGCTCGCGATCATGGCGAGCGTGTGCCGCTGGCGGTCGCGCTCCCCGACGAGCGCGTCTGCCACCGCCTCGTCCTCCTCGCGGACGTGTTCGTAGCGCATGTGGAAAAGCGCGGTTCCGCCGGCCATAAGTCTACCCTTCGACAACTGGCCACGCCGGAGGACCGTGCGGCGAATATCGCCGGGGCGGCGGCCGGGACGACGCCCTTGACGTGTTTTAAATGTCAGACCCTCTCGACAGAAATATATGGGAACTCCGAGTATGAGGTAGGTGCGTGATAGAGTGGGAGCTCATCGCAGCCGGTATCCGCGCCGTCGACGGGACGAAATCCGAACTCCTCATCGGCACGACCGGCTTCGAGCGGCGACAGACCGACCACGACATCGACCACCCGGTGGACGAGACCGTCACCGGCGTCGTCGAGCAGTTGCACCTGCCGCCCTCCTACTCGACGCTGACGGACAGTGACACCGGCGAGACCGTCGAACTGGGGAGCCGGACCGGTCCCCTCGAACTCGACCCGGGCGGCTACCTGCTCAACGTCTCGGCGAGCATCAAGACGTACGTCCGGTTCGACGGGCCGGCCCGGGTCTCCATCCCGGCCGACTACGAGCGGCTCTCGCTGGAGTTCCCCGAGAAGCGACCGGTCACCATCGGCTTCCGGAGCCGCTTTTCCGTCCCCGAGGCCACGGTGACCGTCCCCGAGACCGTGGCCGGGCTGGCGACCGCAATCGGTCACGCCGCGTCCGCCCACCGGACGACGGGACCCGAGCGCTCCTACCCGACGCTCCGGAAGCACCCGCCGCTCGTGGCCTTCGGCGAGACGACCGAGATCCCCGACGCCGTCAGCGAATCGACCCCCGACACCGGCATCGAGATTCAGATCCCCGAGCGCCTGGAGTCGCTGTTCGTCGTCTCGCCCCTGGCGTACTACCTCGGCGCGTCGGTGTCGGTCGAGCCCGGTTGCTCCCCCCGAATCCGTGCCCCGTCGGTCGGCGTCGACCGGGCACTCGACGACCCGTCGCTCGTCGAGACGGTCCCGTCGCTGCTCGCGCGGACGTTCTGGCTCGACTGCCTCGTCCGGAACGAGGGGCCACACGGCTCCCACCTGACCGAATCCGAGCTGCTCGACCGGCTGTCGTTCGACCCGGCGGCCGCCTACCGGGCGACGCCGGCCGAGCGCCTGCGGACGTACCTCGAGGCGAGCTACGAGCGCGTCGCCGACGACCTCCCGGACTGGCACCTGGCGATGCACGTCGAGCCGACGACGTCCCACGGCACGGCGTTGCCGTACCTGCTCGACCGCCTGGCCTTCATCTACCCCCCCGAGACGACGCCGCTCGCGGGCAAGGAGCTGATGGAGCGCTCGCTGGACGACTTCTACCGGTCGCCGCGACCCACGGCGAGCGTCGACCGGCAGAAGCCGAAGCTCCGCCGGGGCCGCATCCAGGGCTGGCTCGCCGAGGGGACCCCCATAGACGTCTTCAAGTCGCTCCCCGAGGCCTACGAGAACCGCTTTTCCTACCTCGGCCAGGGCGAGGACGCACTGGCGGTGACGGTGGTGTTAAACGAGTCGGAGATGCAGGCCGAGCAGTCCGAGGTCGCCGACATCTACCGGACGCGCTCGGCGGCCCTGCCCATCGACGTGACGATGCGCTACGACCTCACGCGGGCCGAGCTGGCCGACGTGTTCGCCGCCGAGAACGACTTCGTCCACTACATCGGGCACTGCGAGGAGAC
>Ga0102959_1000270_pt1 | contig 15923 bp, 11 predicted proteins | sample SalPonF2_B_D2_MG_FD_84520 | JGI IMG/M metagenome (GOLD analysis project Ga0102959, IMG submission 84520) | Salt pond soil microbial communities from South San Francisco under conditions of wetland restoration - Salt Pond MetaG SF2_B_D2_MG ...
CTGAACCAGGAACTCAGAACTTCCCCTGCAACGGCGTATCGTCTCGCCCCTTCAGGGCTCCGGAAGGGTGGTGGGTGGCCCGGAACCCAGGGCGTTGCCCTGGGCTGGTGAATCTCAGGCTTTCAGCCTGGAACGGCGACAGCCCCGCTCATCGCCCTCGCCCTCTGCTCGGAATACCGCCGATTGTCCCCGTCGGCAACCCCTCAATCTTGTCTGCCGTAACCTTTTTGTATTCAATGGCTTATCATTTGGCCGCACTTCGGCCACAAGCCGCTATAAGCCCCAAGCCTGGATCGCGCCACCCAAAATGGTCGCACACAAAGGTCTTCGCACGGGAGAACCGCCAGCGGCTGGCTTGTTCGCAAGGGCGAGAGCCGGTACAAGATACGGGCGAAAGCATGGTTCCCTGAATGTGGTAACAGACTTCCGTCCCTCCTCCCGCGAAGGCGCGGCGACGGAAGAAGAGGCATGTCGATGGCAGCCGGCCGCACCGCCTGGCCCGGCGGAGGTGATGCCTGGATTCGGAGCCGCAATGGACTCCCCAACCGACGGTCAACCTGGCATGCCGCAGCGGCTGCTGAGCCGGTTTGGCGCCTCAACGGTCGCTCGCCGCATTACGGGCGTGTTCCTGGGCTTCTCGCTGGCCAAGGGGCTGAACTTCCTGGCGATCCTCCTGCTGCTGCGCTTCTTGACGGAACCGCAATGGGCGCTGTTCGTGGCGTTCCAGGCCGTGCGGATGCTCTGCCCGAGGCTGGTGTGGGATGGCATCGCCACGGCGATGGTCCGCTACGCGTCGGAATATCGCTCCGAAAGCGGGCTGGAGCCGATGGGCCTGTTCCGCAAGAGCGTCTTGCTGGCGCTGGCGATATACCTGGGGCTCATGCTGGCGGGCCTGGCGGGGCGGGGCCTCTTGGCGCAACTGCTTTTCGGCCGGGCGGATTACGCCCATGCGGTGGTGGCCGGCCTGCTGGGTGGGGTGGGCTACCTGCTGGTGCTCCAGCAGAATCGCATCTACCAGGCGCGCGAGGAATTCCGGCGCTATGTGGGCATTATCCTGGCCCAGTCGGTGCTGCTGCTGGCGTACGTCGCGGGCCTGGCGGCCATGGGCTGGCTGCATTTCGTGACCATTGCCTATGGCCTGCTGGCGCTGGACCTGCTGGTCGGCGGGGTGCTGCTGGCGGGCAGCCTGACGCCTCGCGGCGCAACGGGTTCTGTCGCGTCCTCTCACACGCTCGGGCAGGTCTTCCTGGCCAGCGGCCTTCTGATGGTCTACCACATTACGCTGGTGGGCTTCTCTCAACTGGACGTGATGATGCTCTCTCACCTGGCCGGACAGCGCGAGCTGGCTCAGTACGGTGTGGCGTTCCGCTTCTACACGGCGGCCCTGCTGCTGCTGGGGGCCATTCAGGCGGTCCTGCTGCCGCATTTCAGCCGCAGGCGGATGCAGGGCGCCGGCGAGCAGCGGCGGTTCGTCGGAACGTGGTTCCGGCACATGGTGTGGGTGGCCGTGCCGCTGGTGCTGCTGAACCTGCTGGGCAGGCCGCTCTACGTCCTGCTGACCGGGCAGCGGTACGCCGAGTCGTTCGGGATATGGGTCATCCTGTCGATCGGAGCATTCATCAGCCTGATGTGCAGCCCGATGGTCAGCATTCTGATCAGTCGCAGCCGGTTCGCGGTCGTGTTGCTCCTGGGTCTGTCCGCACTGGTGTTCAACGTGGCGGGCAACCTGGCCCTCATCCCGCTCATCGGCGGCCGGGGCGCGGCGGTCGCGACCATCGCCTCCCACGCCGTGGTGAACGTCTCGGCCGTGCTGATCGTCCTTTTCGGCGCGGGCGAGGCCGGGAAGGCCCCCCAACCCGCCGCGGAGCAGACATGAGCGCCGTCATCCGAAAATTTGCGCATTACGCCCGGCGGGTCCGTGCGCTGGGGCCGCGGGAGCTGGCGGCCGCCGCGGCGGATAAGATATCCGGCGGGCCGCGCGAGAGTTGGCGAGTCTTCCGAGATGCCCACCGCCGCACGTTTGGCGACTGGCCCTTCGGGGCGGCCGGTCTGACGGGGCGGCTGGCCGGGCAGGACGCGGCGGCCCTCTTCGACGGCGCCGACCTTCCCGGCCGGATCGAAGACGCTTTGGCTCACCGCTTCGACCTGCTGGGGTCCGGCCCGGTGGTCGTGCACCATGGGCTGGAGGCTCGCGGGTTCGCCTCGCGACGCTACGTCTCGCCCCCCCTCGCGCCGGATCGCCGCGGAAACTGGCTCGCCGGACAGGTTCACCCCGCCAATCTGGAGCGGGCCAGAGAGATATGGGGGCAAATCCGGGGCGAGTATCAGCCGATCGACTGGTTCGTGGACTTTCGCAGCGGCTACCGCTTCGATCCGCTCCGCCACAGCCTCCGCACGCCGCTCGCCCCACGGCCGGGGGTGGATATCAAGCTCCCCCTGGAACTGGGCCGGATGCAGCACCTGCTTCCGCTGGCCGGGGGCTACGCGCTGGCGCGAGCAGAGGGAATGTCCGCCGAGGCCGGCCGGCGCCTCGGCGAGATACGCAACGAACTGCTGGACTTCCTGGCGACCAATCCGCCGGGGTTCGGCCCCAACTGGACCTTCTCCATGGACGTCGCCATTCGCGCGGCCAACTGGCTGATGGCGTGGGATGTGGTCACGGCCGCCGGGGCGCGGTTCGACGAGCCGTTCGAAAAGGCCTTCCGCGACGGCATCTACGACCACGGCCGATATATCCTCGCGAACCTGGAATGGCGCCGCCGGTTCCGCAACAACCACTACCTCGCGAACCTGGTGGGGTTGCTGTTCGTGGCCGCCTACCTGCCCGCCAGCCGCACCACCGATGCCTGGGCGGCGTTGGCCCTCCAGGAACTCCACGGCGCCGTGCGGGACCAGTTCCACCCGGACGGCGCCCATGGCGAGGCGTCCACCAGCTACCATGTGTTCTCGACGCAGATGCTCGCCTACGCCACGGCGATCGTCCTTGGCGCGGAGCGGCCGCGATGGGAAGCCTGGGCCGGCTACGACCACCGGGCCTGGCCCCGCACCCGCCCGGCTTTGGCGCCGCGGGGGCAGTTGGACCTGTCCCGCCCGCCGGCCTCGCTGATCGGGCGCGAGTGGGCCGGCCGGCTCCGCGGCGGCATCGCCCTGATCGCCGCGGCCGTCCGGCCCGACGGCCAGATGCCCCAGTTCGGCGACAATGACAGCGGAACCTTCGCTCGGGTGACCCGCGACCCGACTGCCGCCGAAACCGGCGGGGACCTGGCGGCCGTTCTGGGCCGGCCGGTCCGGCGGCTCGGCCCGCAGGGCCGGTTGCTGCGGGCGCTGGCGCGGGGACGGTGTCTGGACGAGCCGGTCGAGCCGCCCGCGGAAACGGGGGGCCGCTTGGCGGGGTTGGGCCTGTGCGTGCTGCGGCGGGGCCGGGCGTACCTCGCGGTGCGCAGCGGCGATCTGGGCAAGGCCGGCGCCGGACACGCCCACAACGATGCGACCTCATTCGAGCTGTTCCTGGACGATCAGCCGATCGTGCTGGACTGCGGAACCTTCACGTACCTCGCGGACCTCTCGCGGCGCAATCGGTTTCGCGGCGTTGAAGCGCACAATGTGCTTCAATTGGAGAACCGCCGGCAGAACCCGTTTCCCACGGACTACTACGGGGCGTTCGCGATGTCCGATCGGGCAAAGGCGGGGCTGGACCAGCCTTCCGCCGACGAGGTCCGCGCCTGGCACGTCGGGTTCGGGCCGAAGGTCTCCCGGCTTCTGCGGCTGCGACCGGCGGGCGTGGAAGGGCTGGACTGTTGCCCGTCGCCGGGCGTCAAGCGGGTGCGATTCCATCTGGCCCCGCGGGTGCGGGTCGTCGGGGTCGAGGGCCGGCGGGTGAAGCTCGACGCGGCGGGCCGCCTGCTGGAGGCATGGGCCGAGACGGGGCGGTGGTCTGTCGAGCCCGGTGCGGTCTCCCCACGGTACGGCGTGGAGATCGCCACTGCGGTGCTGGTCCTTACCGGCGAATCGACACGGATCGCCTGGCGGATCGAGCTGGCAGGACCCTGCATGGCGAGCGGCGACGGCCTTGCCCGTTGAGACGAAACGTGTTACCCCTGTTTGTGTATGAAGCCCCGGCTGCACCGGCCAATATGCCGGCGATTCGGATGGCAGGTGCGGCGGGTTGGGAACCAATCAAACGGTAGGCCCTTGCTGCACATGAGGTAAAGGATGTCTCTCGCCGGTATGGTCAAACGAGCGATGAACGCGGCGGCCCCGCCAGTGGCCGCCATGCTGGGCCGTGCGCCGTATCACTGGCGCCCCGGCGCGGGAGAGGCGTATCGCCGTCGGGCGGTGGAGCTGCGCGCCTTTCGGTGTTGGCCGGTTTCTCGGCAGAAGCAGTACATCCTCCAGCGGATGCGACGGCTCGTCGCCCACGCCGCCGAAAACGTTCCGTTCTACGGCGAGCTGTACCGCCGGGCCGGGCTGTCCTGGCGGCGCCTGCAGCGCCTGGAGGACCTCCAGTGCATCCCGATCGTGACCAAGAAGATGCTTCGAGACACGCCGCTGGAGAACCGTTGCTGGCCCTGCCCGGACCGGATCTCGCTCAATACGGGCGGCTCGTCGGGCGCCGCGCTGCACTTCGACGCCAGCCAAACCTGCCTGGCCGGCGAATGGGCCCACATGCACGAGGCATGGTCCTTGCTGGGCTACCGTCCCTGGCATCTGATGATCCATTTTGCCGGCAGGAACCCGAAATCGGGTCGGCCGGTCGTCTTCAACGCGCTGCGCAATCAGTACGCGCCGAATCTCTACAGCCCGCGAGAAGATATCCTCTCCGCGCTTCGTCCCCACGTTCTTCGTTATCCGGTGCGTTACCTCCACGGCTATCCCAGCGCGGTGTTCGACTTCGCCAACTACGCCAGTCGGCTCGCCCCGGATGTCGTGGCCCAACTGCGCCGCACGCTGCGGGGCGTGCTGCTGGGCTCGGAGTATCCTGTCCCGGCCTATCGCCGTCGTATTGAGGAAGTATTCGGCGCGCGAACGCTCAGTTGGTACGGCCACACGGAAATGGCGGTCCTGGCGCCGGAACGTTGCGAGGAAGGGCTGTACGAACCGTACCACACGTACGGCTTTGCCGAGGTCGTCGGGCAAGGTCCGGCCGGGCGGCTTGTGGGCACGGATTGGGAGAATCTGGCCTGCCCGTTCATCCGCTACGACACCGGCGACAAGGTGGAGGCGGCCGACACGGAGGATGGCCTGCTGAGGAGCTTCCGGATCACGGCCGGCCGGGAGGGCGACTTCGTGCTGGATCGCCTGGGGCAATGCATCAGCCTGACGGGCTTGATCTTCGGCAAACACCATGCGGCGTTCGACCGGGCCGGGCACGTGCAGATCTGCCAGGATCGCCCCGGCCAGGCGTGCCTGCTGGTCAGCGAAGGGGGCGGAAGGCTCTCCCCCCGCGATCTGCCCGCCCTGTTCGACCTGGAAGGAGTGGCCATCGACTTCGAATACCGGCTGCTGAGCGATCCGGTGCGAACGGCGGCCGGCAAGGTGCTTCTCAAGGTTTCTCCCGACCAGCTCGCCGCCACGGCAGGCGCCGCCGCAACGCCCGGCCGGTAGGCCACTTGACGTTCCCCAGCACGCGGAAGTAGGCGTAGATCAGCAGCACCGACAGGCCATAGCCGCGGATTTCGTGGAACACGTTGCCCACCACAAGCATCCTCAGCAGCATGACATAGAGATAGAAGCTTGCGAGCATCTTGAGCATATCCTCGCGGTTGTGCCGCCAGCTCATGTAGATGCCGCGGACCGCCAGGCCCAGAACCGCCAGGCCGACCCCCACCGCCGCCAGTCCGCCGTTGCGGTACAGAAAGCCCATCAGCGTCGGCGCCACCGCGTATTGGATGTCGGGGTTGCCGGTGAACCGGCGGGCCAGCAGCACGTCGGGGCTGGCATGCGGTCCGCCCAGGCCCACGAACGTCTGCAACTGCCGGTGCAGGTCGCCGGGCAGGTCGGCGTAGACGATGTAGTGAAGCCCCTCCCAGGAATAGACAAAGAGCCGGTCCACGATATAGAGCATGGAGTCCAGCCAGTTGGCGCCTTCCGTAACGTAGTACGCGGCCGCCATCGCCAGGAAGCCGCCCACGCCCAGCAACGCCGTGCGGATCGACAGAACTCGACCGCGGCGCTCGGCGGACGCCTCCAGGACGAACACAACGCCCAGGAGAAACAGGAGGATGTTTCCCTTGAAGGCCCTGAGGAAGAGCAGCCCCAAGCTCGCCAGGCACATCCCCCAGGCGATGGCGCGAGTGCGTTGGCGGGCGGGGTGCTTGCGGACCAGGCCCAGGCAATACAGCGAGATAAACGGCAGCCACACGTCGATCGCCCGGGTCCGTCCGAAGGCGCCCCGGTTCAGGGCGCTTTTGATGGCGGAGGCCGAGCCCGCGTCGGCGGCAAGCAAAGGCGCCCCGCGCTGGACGAAGAGCGTGGCGCCAAAGACCAGTAGAATCGCGTAGGCCGCCACGCCGAGAGCGAAATGCCGGCGCCTCGCCTCCGGCTGGAGAGAACGGGCCGCCGCCGAGCGGCAGCCCATCGCCTCCCGCGCCCATTCGCCCGCCAGATACCCGGCGAGCGCCACGCACATCAACCCCAGCATCGCCGGCCGGAGGATCGGGTAGCGAAGCGGGATCAGCAGCGGGATCCGGTCATAGAATGCGATGCCCGCCAGGTAGACGAGGAACATCAGCTTGAACAGGTCGAGCTTCTCCAGCAGCATCCTATGGCCCATGGGCTGCTTATTCTTCAACGGGTCGCCCCACGGCAAGCCACCGCCCAAGGCGGTGGGAATGGACGCAAAGGATCGTCGCCTCGGCGATCGCCAGTTGGTCGGCCGCGCTGATCGGCGGAGGGCTTTGCCCCAGCAGCATCGAGGCGAAGGCCTCCATCTCCGCCCGGTGGCCCTTCTCGCCACCCAGCCGAATGGTTCGGGTTTGGTGCGGGCCCCAAAGCCGCAGGGATCGGAAATCGTCGAGCACCGCCGCCTTGCCGTCGGCGAAGGCCTCGCATCGCTCCTTGGGCAGGCTGGCGGGGCCCGTGTCGCAGTAGAGGATGGAGGCGGTCGACCCGTCGGGAAAGCGGAGCGTGACGGTCCAACTGTGGCCTTTCGAACCGGTCCGGGCGGCCAGCACCGATGAGGGCGCCTGGCCGACCAGGCAGGCCGCGAAGTCCACGAAGTGGCTGCCCTCTCCCAGCCACCGGCCCCCGTTCCGCTCGGAGCACACCCAGTGGTCGTCCGGCAGGGGGCCGGCGTTCACGCGATAGCAGACGGTCATGGGCCCGCACCGCTCGGCGAAGTGGGCGCGCAGGGCCTCGGCCGCCGGGCTGAACCGCCGATTGTGCCCGGTCAGCACCAGCCGGTCGGCCGCGCGGTCCATGGCGGACCGGATGTCCGCCAGTTCCTCGATGGTCAGGGCCAGCGGCTTTTCGACGAAGACATGCTTGCCGGCCTCCAGCGCCTCGACGACCTGCGCGGCGTGCAGGTGATGGCGGGTCAGGATGAGCACCGCGTCGATGGACGAGTCGGCGAGCAGTTCGCGCGGCTCGCAGGTGCAGTAGTCCATGGAGAATCGTTCGGCGGTGGTCGTGGCCGAGCGGCCCGTCGCGGTCGCCACGGCGACCATGCGGATGCTCCGGCAGCTTCGCGTCGCCGGCAGCAGCGTGGAGGTGGCGAAGGCCCCCGCGCCGATCACCCCCACCCGCAGCGGGGCGGAGGCGGCGGGGCGGTGGGGCGGCTCCACGCGCGTTTCTGCGAGCACCTGGGCGTCCGGGCGGGGGTAGCGGAAGATCGTGGCGATCGAGTCGGCGGCGGGGTTTTCGAGGTCGGCGTAGGCTCGCTCGGCGTGCTCGATGTCGTAGCGGGCGGTGATCAGCCGGTCCACGTCCAGCCGGCCCTCGGCGAGCAACTGGATGAACGCCGACATGTTTCTGCCTTCGGTCCACCGCGCCAGGCTGTATGGATAGTCGATCCCGCGCTCTTCGTAATCCGGGTCGTACCGGCCGGGGCCGTACGACATGGAGAGCGCCAGCTCCAACTCTTTGTCGTAGAACGGCCCCCTGGGCAGGTTCATGGGCACCGCCCCGACGATGACCACTCGGCCCTTCCGGCGGCAGGCCTCGGCCGCGGAGCGCACGATGGAGTCTGACGAGCCGGAGGCAGCCACGATGACGGCGTCGGCCCCGTGGCCGTCGGTGGCCTGCCGCGCCGCCTGGGCGAACCGCTCCGCCCCGACGGCGCCCGCTCCGGCGCCTTCCGCCAGCCGCCGCCGCGAGGCCAGCAGGTCGGTGGCCAGCACGCGGCAGCCGGCCGCGCGCAACAGGCCCACCGTAAGCTGGCCCACCAGCCCCAGGCCGATCACGCCGACGGTCTCGCCCAGGTGCACCCGCGCCTGGCGGACGCCCTGCATGGCGATGGCGCCCAGGGCGACAAAGGCCCCCTGCTCGAAGGAGACGGTATCCGGCAGGGGCGTGCACAGATTGCGCGGCGCCCAGGCCAGTTCCCCGTGCACCGCGTAGCCCGTGCCGGCGCACGCGACGCGAGACGGCGGAGCCAGATCGTGGACGTTCCGCCCGACGGCGACCACCTCGCCGCTGGAGGAGTAGCCCAGCGGAACCCAGGAGTCCAACTTCGATTCCACACGGTCCCGGGCGGCGGAGAGGCCCTGCGTGAGCGCCTGGCCGACGAGGCTCTTGATGACCTGGGGTTTGCGCGCCGCGCGGCGCAGCAGCGACGCCCGCGACTCATCGACCAGGGCCTTCTCCGTGCCCGGCGAGATGAGCGACGCCCGCGTGCGGACCAACACCCCTCCCTCGGCCGCGGCCGGGGAAGGAACCTCGATCGTCTGCACTTCTCCAGTTCGGTAGGACTGGCAAACCTGTTTCATTCGGCAGACCTCAGAATCCTGCGCGGGGGGGTCGGCCGGGACAGTCTAGCACAGTCACTTCGGCAGGCAAGCCGCATATCGCTCGCCGCCGAGCCGTGGAGCCGGAAGGCGCAGGGCGGGAAAGCCGGCGACGCGCCGCGGGCACAACCCACAGCGCGGGCCGCGGGCCTCCGGCTACGGCTCTTCCGTCTCGACCAGCTTGTATTGCAATGTGGGCGGTTCGCTGACGAGCCGCACGTCCAGACCGTCGGGGAAGCGGAACTGGACCGTCTGCTCCAGGAAGGTGGCCCCGGCCACGGCGGCCGGGCTGCGGGCGTCTTCGGTCAGTGTGACGTAGGCGTCCACCTTTTCGGCGGTCAGCTCGTCGGCCTGGTCTTCCGGAACGGAAACGGCGATCTCCTGCACCCACTCGGCCGGGTTCTTGCGCTGCAGTGCGTACCGGGCCAGGGTGCCGTCTTCCAGCCAGGTATAGGGCACGATGGCCCGCACCGCCACACGGAGCCGCTTGGTGACCGTACGCTTGCTCACCCGGACCGTCACCTGCACGCTGGCGGGGGTCGGCTCGACCGGCACGCCGTTGATCTCCCGGATCAGGTCAACGGGAAACGGCCGATCGTCGGGGACATTGGACAGATCCTTCTGCACGGTTCGAATGACGGCGTCCTGTTCGATCTGCGCCCAGCGGCTCTCGGCCAGGCGGATGGATACGGTGGCCGGTTCGATCCGGACGGGCGCCGCCAGCGTGGCGCCGGTATGCTGGAACTGCACCGGCACCCGCTTGGTGACGGTTCCATCCAGCCGGACGTCCACGTAGCCCAGGCTCGTGGAGACGACCGACACGCCCCGCTTGCCGAGCTGCGCCGCCCGCCGCAGGATGTCCCGAGTCTCGATGCGGTGCTGGCCCGGTCCGTACGCCTCCGTCACGTCGTAGCTGAGCACGGCGCCGGTGTCGGCGAGGTATCGCTGCACGGCGTCCAGGCTGGCGCGGTTGCCGCGCAGCTTGAAGCGCAGCTCCACTTCCGACCCGCTCAGCAGCACCAGCGAGCGCGACGTGCCGGTGGTGAGCTGGAGCTTGGCCACGTAGTCGCGGTCTTCGGTAAACTCCATGTCCGCGTAGACCCAGATCAGCAGGGTGATGACGGCCACCCACAGCAGATCTCTGCCGAGGCCCAGCCACCACCGACGGCTGAAGCGAGTTACGTTCGGCGTGTAGACCTTCAGCTTGCTCATGGCGCGCTCTTCCCGGCCGCGGCGCGGCGCTTTCGCAGCACGCGCTGCGGCGTCAGCAGGCCGACCATCGTCTCCCGCAGGTTCTCGATCGCCAGGCCGAGGTAGAGTTGGCCTTCATTCGCCAGCGAAACACGCCCGGTTTCTTCGCTGACGACGAGAATCACCGCGTCGGTCTCCTGGGCCAGGCCGAGGGCCGCGCGGTGCCGGCTGCCCAGGGAGGGGTCCACGTCTTCGCTCTCGGCCAGCGGGAACTGGCACCCGGCCGCGCGCACGCGCCCCTGGCTGATAATCACACCCATGTCGTGCAGGGCGCTGCCGGGGTAGAAGATGGTGTTCAGCAGGCTGGAGCTGAGTTGCGCGTCGACGGGCACGCCGGTGGCGGACAGCGCGCCGAGCCCGACGGACTTCTCCACGGCCACCAGGGCGCCGATCTTATTGCGGGAGAGGTACCGGGCGCTTTCCACGAGGGCGTCCACCATGGCCTCGATGTCCGCGTGCTTGCCGGTCAGCAGCCGCACCTGGCCGATCTGGATCAGCGCGCGGCGCAGCTCCGGCTGGAACGCCACCACAATCGCCACGAACGCGAACAGCAGGAACTTGCCGTAGAGGAACTCGATGCGGACCCAGTCCAGGTTCTTCGGCAGCAGGCGGATGACCACGTAGACCATCGCCAGCAGCACGGAAACCCCCTTGACCAGCCGCGCGCCGCGCGTGCCGCGCAGAAAGCGGATGACCCACCAGACCACCACGCCGATCAGCAGCAACTCCACCGCCACCACGATCAGGTTGTACGTGGCGATTCGCTGCAGGTACGTTGAGAGTGCTTGTAACAGGTCTTCCATGCCGTCTTCATCCGCGCGCGACAGATGCTTTCCGTCTCAATCTTACAACAGATCGTCCGCCCGGCGGTTCGCTCTCCAGCCGAATGGCGGATTTTCTACGTTCCATGCCCGCAAATGGCGTCCCAAACCGCCAGGGCCTGCCGCAGCGGCGCCACGTCGTGCACGCGGAAGAGGCTCGCCCCGGCTGCCCGCGCCGCCAGGCACGCGGCCACCGTGCCGCTGACGCGGTCGGCCGGGGCCGCCGCGCCGGACAACTCGCCGATGAACCGCTTGCGGCTGGGGCCCACCAGCACCGGCCCGCCGATGCCCGCCAGCGCGCCGGCATTGGCCAGCAGCGCCAGGTTGTGCTCCCGTTTCTTGCCGAAGCCGATGCCGGGGTCCACGATGCACCGCTCGCGCGGAACGCCGGCGGCCTCCGCCGCTTCCACGCGCCCCCGCAGGAACGCCGCTACCTCCGCCACCACGTCCTCATACCGCGGGTCGGCCTGCATGGTCTTGGGCTGCCCGAGCATGTGCATGAGGACGATGGGGCAGCCCCGTTCGGCGGCGAGGGCGAACAGGCCGGGGTCGTCCCGTCCGGCCGAAATGTCGTTGACGATCGCCGCGCCGGCATCCAGGGCGAAGGCGGCCACCTCCGCGGAGGTGGTGTCGATGCTGACGGGCCGCCCGAGGCCGCACACGGCCGGCAACACGTCCCGCAGGCGGTCGATCTGCTCGCCCGGCGGCACGCGATCGGAACCGGGGCGGGTGGACTCGGCGCCGATGTCGATGGCATCCGCTCCTTCCGCCAGAAGCCGCGCCGCCCGCTGCCGCGCGTCGGCCGGGCGGAGGAACCGCCCGCCGTCGGAGAAGCTGTCCGGCGTGACGTTCAGGATGCCCATGACCGTCGCCCGGCCGGTGCTGTGCGAACGGAGGATGTCTGCCACACTCGCCGCCATGCCTGACAAGCTAAATCGGCGAACTGCTTTGGGCAATTGGAAATGGCGCTATCCCGGCTCCGGCAGGGCGCCGGAGTCCGGCAGCACGATGCCTTCCTCGGCCGGCTCTTCGTCCTTGCGAGACTTCTGACCCTTGGCCTTTTCCTGCTCCAGCAGGTCGCCTACGGTTGGCTTGTTGAGTTCCTTGCCGTCGAGGATCTGCTTGACCTCCTCGTCGCCGAGCGTCTCGTACTTCAGCAGGGCCTTGGCCAGCCGCTCGACGGACTGCCGGTTGGCTTCCAGGAGCTTGCGGGTGTCGTCCTCGGCGGCGTCCATGATGGCCTTGATCTCGCTGTCGATCACCTCGGCCGTCTTCTCCGAGTATTCCTTGGAGATATCCGCCAGCGTCATGCGCTCGTCGGAAGAGTACCGCACGAAGCCGAGTTTCCCGCTCATGCCCCAGTCGAGGATCATCTTGCGGGCGATGGTCGTCGCCTGGTTGATGTCGGAGGCGGCGCCGCTGTCGATGTCGCCGCAGAACATCTCCTCGGCGATTCGCCCGGCCATGGCCACGCGGATGAGCGCCTCGCAGTACTTCCGCGTGTACATGTAGCGGTCCTTCTCCGGCAGAGAGAAGGTGGCTCCTCCGGCCGGCCCTCGCGGAATGATGCTCACCTTGTGCAGCGGGTCGGCGTCCGGCAGCAGGCTCTGGACGATGGCGTGACCGGCCTCGTGGTAGGCGGTCATTTCCTTTTCCTTCTCGTCGACCACGCGGCTCTTGCGGGCCCGGCCCCAGCGGACCTTGTCTCGCGCTTCTTCCAGGTCCGCCTGTTCGACGTAGTCCTTGTTGGCCATGGTCGCGGAGATCGCCGCCTCGTTCACCAGCGCCGCCAGGTCCGCGCCGCTGAACATCGGCGTGCCGCGAGCCAGGCGGTGCAGGTCCACGTCCGACGCGGCTTTCACCTTCGCCGCGTAGATCGAGAGGATGTCCAGCCGGCCCTTGAGGTCCGGCAGGGGCACGTGAATCTGCCGGTCGAACCGCCCCGGCCGCGTGAGGGCCGGGTCCAGCACGTCCATGCGGTTGGTGGCGGCGATTACGATCACCTGGTCGGACGAGTTGAACCCGTCCATCTCCACCAGAATGGCGTTGAGCGTCTGCTCGCGCTCGTCGTGGCCGCCCCCGCCGAAGCCCTGCCCGCGCCGCCGCCCCACGGCGTCGATCTCGTCCAGGAAGATGATGCACGGGGAGGAGTCTTTGGCCTGCTTGAACAGGTCCCGCACCCGGCTGGCGCCCACGCCGACGAACATCTCGACGAAGTCGCTGCCGGAAATGCTGAAGAACGGCACGTCCGCCTCGCCGGCGATGGCTTTGGCCATCAGTGTCTTGCCGCAGCCCGGCTCGCCCACCAGCAGCACGCCGCGCGGAATCCGCCCGCCCAGCCGCTGGAACCGGCGGGGGTTCTTCAGAAATTCGATGATCTCGGTGACTTCCTCCTTGGCCTCCTGCACGCCCGCCACGTCCGCGAAGGTCACCTTCGACTGCTCGCGGTTGGCCACGCGGTGCCGGCTGCGGCCGAAGTTGCCCAGCAGCCCCGCACCGCCGGCCGCGCCGCTGATGCGGCGGAACAGGAAGAACCAGAGAATCAGCAGGAAGATCACCAGGAACGCCATCTGCCCGAGGAAGGGGCCCCACCAGCCGCCGGTTTCCTGGACGATCTCGGCGGGGAAGTTGTGTCTCTTGAGGGCCGCCTCCAACCGGGGCAGGAAGTCCTTGTCTTTGCTGAAGTCGTAGACCACGTAGAACTTGCGGCTGTCGTCGGCCTTCAGCCCCGGCGTGCCCTTGGCCAGCGTGCCCTCGACGCGACTGTCCTTGACGAGAATCTTGCCGGTGACCTGCCCGTTCTCCACGTGCGTCCAGAACTGCGTGGTGGTGATCTCCCGTCCGCCCTCGCCCCAGCGCGTCAGCAGCATGAACGCGAGGAATCCGAGCGTCAGGATCACCACCCAGCTCATCAGCGAGCGGCCGAAGCGGTTGGGCAGTTGCGGGGGCGGGGGGCCGCCCTGGTTGGGCTTATCGGGCTGTTGGTTCTGGTCGGTCATTTATTGCAGGTGGCCCGGCCGAACAACCGCCGGGCCTCTCCATCATCATACTGCGCGTAACGATAAAACACCAAGCATGTTAGCCGACACGCCGCGGCGGAGATGCCGCGGGCCCCCAAGCCTATCGGCCAAGCGGGTTGCGGGCCTTCGCTGTAATCACCAATCGGCTTCCATCTCTTCTACGACCCGCACGGCCAGTTTGTTGAGGGCATCTTCGCTGGCCAGAAAGAAGTCTTCCCCGACCGGGGCGTGAGGAATGTAGGAAGCCGTCACGCGGAGGTCCTTTCGGCGGGCCAGTTGCTCGCCGGTGCGCAGGTCCACCCACCGCAGCGACACGGTGTACGCCACTTCCTGCTCCATCGGCCGGCCGGTGCGCGGGTTCGAGCTGATCACCCGCTGCTCGATCTTCTCGATCTGCCCGGTCAGGCGCGTGTCGGCCCGGCCGCGACGGGCGATCTTGTACGGCGTGTCCAACTCGATGCGCTTCTTGATCGCCTCCGTCAGCCGGTACTCCAGCCCGCGGCGGTAGACGTCTTTACTGACGGTCCAGATGGGCACATCCACCGTCCGGATGCCCGGGCGGTATTGGCTTTGGAGCGTGTAGCCTTCGGTCGGCTCCACGTCGCAGCCGCTCAGCAACGCCGCCGACAGGCAGGCGACCACCCCCATGGCATGACGCATGCGGTTCATTGTTCACCCTCTTTCTCGCCGTCGGCCGGCTGCGTCGCCGGCCGGGTGGACGGCTCCACCGGCGCCGCGCCGAGGCGGGCCAGCGCCTTGCCGGCGTTGGCGGCCCAAGCCGTGTCGGGGTATTGCGAGGCGATCTGCCGGTAGTAGAACACGGCCGGCTTGTTCTTGCCCACGCGCTCGTAGAACGCGGCCGTCTTGAACAGCCGGCCCACACGCTGCGAGCGGATGTTCTGGAGCGTGCCCTGGACGTTGGCCTTCTTCGCCTCGTCGGGGTGGAGCCTGGCGAACACGGCGAAGCGCTGCTCGGCTTCAAGCAGCGGGGTTTCGTCGAACTTCTCGCCGCGGTAGCTGGCGTACATGGCCCGCGCCGCCTGCAGCCGGGCGTAGGGGGCCTTGGCGGTCTTGCCGAAAAGCTGAACGAACTGGTCGTAGCTTTCCACGGCCTCGGCATATTGCCCCTTGGCGTAGTGGTGGTCGGCGATCCGCAGGACCGCCTCTTCGGCGAGCTTCGAGCCGGGCGCGTGCTCGGCGATCCGGGCGAGAATCTCCAGCCCGTCGTCCTCGGCCGGCAGGTACAGGAAGCCCATCACGATTCGCTTCTCCCCGGCGAGGAATCGCTCGGCCACGGCGAACTCGCGCCGCAGCGCCCGCTCGGAAAACTGGCCCGCCGGGAACTGGGAGAGATGCTTCTCGAACCACTCGTATGCCTGGAACAGCCGGCCGCGGTTGATCTCCGCCTGCCCGGCCAGGAACATCGCCTCCTCGGCCGCCTCGTCTACGGGCCACTTCTCGACGAGGTCCTCCACCCTGCCGACGGCCTTGCGGTTGCGGCCCTCGTCGATCAAGCGGCGCACGGCCGCCACCTCGCCGGCGGGCGTGCCGGGCTGGGGGGCCTGCACCTTCACCCACTTGCCGTCGACGAGTTCGTGCTTGTCTTGCCCGGCCGCCGGCGCAACAAAGCCGGCCGCCAGCAGGGCGACAACCGTGATCTTCCAATAGGTCATGCCGGGTTCCCGATTCGCTCGGCGCAGCCGCGGATAGCCCGCCGAAAGGCAACCGGCCATTATACGGAAGCTCCCCGCCCCTGCAAGCAAGCTACGCGCCGGTTCCGAGAACATACCGCGCCATCCGCATCGGCCGACCGAGCTGTTCCCGCACGTGGTAGGCCAGCAGGGCATTGGCCGCGCGGGCCTGGGCCTCCGGCAGAAAGGCCTTCCGCC
>Ga0102959_1000272_pt1 | contig 15852 bp, 11 predicted proteins | sample SalPonF2_B_D2_MG_FD_84520 | JGI IMG/M metagenome (GOLD analysis project Ga0102959, IMG submission 84520) | Salt pond soil microbial communities from South San Francisco under conditions of wetland restoration - Salt Pond MetaG SF2_B_D2_MG ...
CGTGCCACCCAAGAGGCTTTCAGTACTACCGGTACCCAGTGAGCAAGTTGGCACTGAAGCAATTTTCTTTATCCAGCGTCACAATGGGGCTGGCCCAGGCTATCTTGTAATGAACATGGTTCCACTGAAAGAAGCGGCGGAGTATCTGACAGAATTGAAGGAGACAAGAATCTCCCAACAAAAGAATCCACCTGTCAAAAAATAGCTGCGCCATTTCTTGCAGGTGATTCTGACCGTTGGAGTATGAAGATGATGAAATGGACTTACTGCATAGTTTTGCTGACGCTTGTCGCTGGCTGTTTGCAAAAACGACCGGAACAGACTCAGCCAGAACAGCTTCAGGCACCAATTGCATCACAATCCAGCGTCAGCAAAATTGAAACGGAAGTGGAGTATCGTTATCTGCCGGGACGGGATCCGCGGGATGGTGCCCCATACTACCGAATATTTGCCAGCGCTACTTCTGACCACCCTTTGTCGGAAACGGAGATGTCATCCATTCGCTCTGCACTAGCAACTCATACTCCCGGTCGTGGCCCATCAAAAGATATCAATGCATATATTTCCCAACGGAACATCAGCGGCGTCACAGTCGGGCCACCCACATATGAGGATTTGCATTACACATTGGAACCAAAGAAAGAGAACCTCCAACGAGCGCCTGGAGGCGACAGCCTAAAGGCCGCGCCTCAGAAGTGACGTTATGGCCATGTTTTCCGCTGCTCATCCCACCGCACCGGCAGGTGCTTCCGCAGCTTCTCCAGGCTCAGGCCGTCGGGCTCGTCGCCGCGCAGGATCGCCTCGATGATGTCGGGCGCAAGGCTGGTCAGTCTGCTTCGCTGAAGCTTCGCAGACCTGGGGCGGAGCATTCCGGCTTCGTCTTCGACTTCGCCGTGACAAGCCGGCCGACGCAGGCGCCCACTGCCCCGGCATTCCCTTCCATTCCTTCCTTCTTACGGTACTCCTATGTGCCGCCCTGTGCGCAAGCAGAAGAGGGCGACAAGGTATCCGCAAACTGCTCTAATACGCGGCATGAACAAGAGCATGGCACTGCGGATCGTCTTCGGCACGGTCATGATCGCGGGCATCGCGGCGCTGCTGTACGGCGACTACGCCCTGGAGATGCGCTCCGAGCCGCCGCACCTGGAGACGGGCCTGCCGCTGGCGGCGCTGGCGCTGGTGGCGTTGTGCGCGGGGTTCTTCGAGCTGCGCCGCATGCTGCGCGGGGCGGGCGTGCGGCTGTTGCCGGTCTCCGGGCTGGCGGCGTGCCTGGCCATCGGCCTGAGCCCCTTTACGCTGCGGATGGCCGCGATGAGCTTTCAAGGCCCGGCCGTGGCGGATCTATACACGCTGGCCGTACCGGCGTGGCTGGCGGTGGTCTTCGCCGAGCAGATGTGCCGGCGGACGGTGCAGGGGGCGGCGGGCCGCATCGGCGCTACCGCCCTGGCCATGGCGTACCTCGGCGGCGGCTGCGCGGCGATCCTGGCCGTTCGCATGTACTTCGGCCTGCCGGTGCTGGTGCTGTTCCTGGCGGCGGTCAAGTGCACGGACATCGGGGCGTATTTCACCGGCTCGCTGCTCGGACGGCACAAGCTTATTCCGTGGCTGTCGCCCGGCAAGACGTGGGAGGGGCTGGCCGGCGGACTGGCGGCGGCGGCCGGCGTGAGCATGCTGGCGCACCGGGCGATGAACCTCACGCGCATCTCCCTGGCCCAGGCGGCGCTGTTCGGCGTGGCGGTGGGGCTGCTGGGGCAGTTCGCGGACCTCTGCGAGAGCCTCCTCAAGCGCTCCTGCGAGACCAAAGACTCCGGCGCGCTGGTGCCGGAGTTCGGCGGCATTCTGGACATCCTGGACTCGCCCCTGCTGTCCGCCCCGTTCGCCTACGTGCTGCTGCTGTTCCTGACGGGTGACGCGCAGTTCGCCCTCCAGATGAACTGACCGCTACGGCTCTTCGTGCTCCCGCACCCGCTCCGGAAGCTTCGGATGCGCCTCGCGGGGGATCTGCAGCTTCGGCTGCTTTGCCGGCTCCCCGCCGACCCACCGCACGGAGATCGAGCCGAGGATGCGCTTCATCGCCCCGGCCATGAGCCGCACGTCCGGCCGGTCGCTCGCGTCCATCACGAACACCAGCGGCGCGGCCTTACCGGTGGGCTTGCCCGCGGCCGAGAGCACCAGCCACCGGTGCCAGCGTTTCTCGCTCGGCCAGAGGATGGACGTGATGTCCACGGCGTACTCGCCGGCTTGTCCGCGGTCGTGGCGGATCACCAGAAACCCCGCCTCGCGCAGGCGGCCGGCGTAGTCGTCCAGCAGGCCGGCGGCGTCTTTCTCCCACCTGGCGGCGCAGGCGCGGGCGAACAGCGGCCCGCGGGCGCGCGGCGTCAGATAGATCTGCACGTACGGGCTGGCCTCGCCGTCGTAGGCCCGCTCCGCCTGGCCGAAGCGGCCCCACCCGGCCGGGGCCGTGACGGAGACGCGCATCGGGGCCTCGCGCTTGGCCACTTCTTCGCCCGCGGTCGCCGGGCCGGTCTCCGCGACCGCCCGCTTCAGCGCGGCGGCGAGCTTCGCGTAGCGGTCTTTCTCGCCCTCGATCTGCACGTCCGCGACCGGCTTGGGCTTCTTGCCGGCCGTGACGGCCTCCAGCCAGTTCTTCAAGCCCTCCGACGGCGCGAGCAGGCCCCTGCCCTCACCGCCGCGGACATCGAGCGAAAGGCTCGCCCCCTCGGCCGCGTGGGCCACCTGCCGCCACATCACCAGCAGCGGCGCGGCATCACCCGGCTTGTCGCCGACGGTCACCCACACGGGAACCCCCGCGGCGGGCTTGTCGATCTTCCACAGGCCGACTTCGCCCTCGGCGGTGACGATCGGCGGCGCGGAGAGAAACACCGCCCCGGCGACGCGGTCCGGGCTGGAATGGATCCACTGGATCGCCTGCGCCGCCCGCGACGGACCGGCCACCAGCAGCAGGCGGTCGGTGTCGATCACCCCGCGGAAGCGGCTGTTGCGGACCAGTTCCACGATCGCGCTCTCGGCCGGCGGCGGGGCCTTGTCCGTGCCGCGCGGAGCCATTTCCGCACGCACGATGCACGCATGGAAGCCCGCCTCCGTCAGTCGCCCGGCGAGGCGCCCGCGGAAGAACGCCGCCTCCGCCTCATCCTTCGGGTCGGCCAGCAGCACCGCCAGCGGGTGCTTGTCCGTCGCGGACAGGTCTCGCGGGGTAAGCCACTCGACGTCCATCTTCACGCAGGCCGGCCGGGTGCTCGGCTCGTCGGCCGCCGGGGCAACACAGCAGCACGCCCCCAGCAGCAGGATAATGGCTGCGGTTCTCATGCCCCATTGGTACCCGATCCGGCGAAACGCGGCAAGCGCCGCGCTTGGCCGCCGGCCCCGGCGGGCCTACAATACGCCTCGCCCGAAACCCAGAGGGGTACGAATGCCCGACACGCTCTACATCATCGACGGCCACTCGCAGATCTACCGGGCGTACTACGCCCCCTTTCGCGAGCTGACCAGCCCCACCGGCGAGCCGACCCGCGCCACGTACGTGTTCTGCACGCAGATACTGAAGCTGATCTCCGAGCGCAAGCCCACGCACCTGGCCATGGCCCTGGACGGACCCGTGGAGCAGCTCCGCCGGCGCGAGGTCTACCCGCGCTACAAAGAGAGCCGCCCGCCCATGCCGGACGACCTCCGCCCGCAGGTCAGCCGCATCTTCGAGATCGTCGAGACCATGGGCATCCCCATCCTCCAGAAGAAGGGGTACGAGGCGGATGACCTCATCGCCGCCGCGTGCGAGAAGTTTGCCGGCGAGGACCTGAACGTGGTCGTCATCAGCCGGGACAAAGACCTCGACCAGCTCGTCAACGAACATGTGGTGCTCTACGACCCGATGAAGGACGAAACGCTCGACGCGGACGCCATCGAGGCGAAGAAGGGCTACCCGCCCTCCAAGGCCGTCGAGGTGCAGACGCTCATGGGCGACAGCACGGATGACATCCCCGGCGTGCCGGGAGTCGGGCCCAAGAAGGCCGCGGCGCTGATCGCGAAGTACGGCTCGGCCGAGGAGGTGCTCGCCCATGCCGACGAGCAGACGCCCAAGCTCAAGGAGAACCTCAAGGCCAGCGCCAAGGCGATTGTGCTGTCCCGCAAGCTCGTCACGCTGGACCGCCACGCGCCGCTGGACGTCACGCTGGAGGACCTGGAGTTCTCCGGCATCCCGGGCCGGAAAGTCCGCCCGATCTTCGAAGAGCTTGGCTTCAACCGTCTGCTGGACACGCTGGACGAGCTGGGCGCCGCGGGCGACCCCGACCCCGACAACCCCCCGACCGCCGCGCGGGCCAATACCGGCGAGACCGCGGCCGCGGACTTCGACTACCGCCGCGTGGACGACCCCTCCAAGCTGGCCGCCCTTCTGGCGGAACTCGAAGGCGTCCGGCGCCTCGCCGTGGACACGGAAACCACCTCCACAAACCCGATGCGCGCGGAGCTGGTGGGCATCTCGCTGTCCTGGAAGCCTGGCGCCGCGGCCTACCTGCCGGTGAAGGGGCCGATGCTCGGGGCGGTCGTGCTGGACGGGGAGCAAGTGAAGCGGAAACTCGGCCCGCTGCTGGCGGATGAGAGCGTCGAGAAGATCGGCCATCACCTCAAGTACGACCTGCTCGTGCTCCGCAACGCCGGCATGCCCCTGGCCGGGCCGATGTTCGACACCATGCTCGCCGCCTACGTCCTGGACGCCACCCGCCCCACCTACAAGCTGGACGCCCTGGCGATGGAGCTTCTCGGCCACCGGTGCATCCCCATCGAAGACCTCATCGGCCGGGGCAAGAAGCAGATCACAATGGACCAGGTTCCCGTGGACACCGTGGCCATCTACGCCGCCGAGGACGCCGACGTGGCCCTGCGCCTGGCGGACGTACTGCGCCGGCAGCTCGACGAGGAGAAGCTTACCGACCTGCTGATGGACATCGAGATGCCGCTGATGCCGGTGCTCGCCGGAATGGAGGCCACCGGCATCCTTGTCGATCCGCAGGTGCTCAAGCGGATGGAGACGGAGCTGTCGAACAAAGCGGATGAACTTCGCGGGCGGATCCTCGCGGCGGCCGGACGCGAATTCAACCCGGACTCGCCCAAGCAGCTCGCCGAGGTCCTGTTCGACGGCCTCGGCCTGCGGGTGGTCAAGAAGACCAAGACCGGCGCGAGTACGGATGTGTCCGTGCTGGAGGAGCTCGCCGCCGAGCACGAACTGCCCGCCCTCATTCTGGACTACCGCAAGCTCACCAAGCTCATCGGCACGTACCTCAAGGCCCTCGCCCAGTGCATCCACCCGCGGACGCACCGCGTGCACACGAGCTTCCACCAGGCCGGCACGTCCACCGGCCGGCTGTCCAGCTCGGACCCGAACCTCCAGAACATCCCCATCCGAAGCGAGGAGGGCCGGCGCATCCGCTCGGCGTTCGTGGCCGATGAGGGGTGCGTGCTGCTCTCGGCCGACTACTCCCAGGTGGAGCTGCGCGTGCTGGCGCACTTCTGCGAGGACGAGACGCTCCGCAAGGCGTTCCACGACGACCGGGACATCCACCGCATCGTGGCGGCGGAGGTCTTCGGGGTCAAGCCGGAGGACGTAACGGGCGAGCAGCGGGGGCGGGCCAAGACGGTCAACTTCGGCATCATCTACGGGCAGACGGCCTTCGGCCTGGCCCGCACGCTGCGGATACCGCGCGGTGAGGCGGCGGAGTTCATCCTGGCGTACAAGAAGCGGTTTCCCCGCATCGACGAGTTCCTCAGCGCCTGCGTTCGCCAAGCGAAGGAGCACGGCTACGTGGAGACGATCTTCCGCCGGCGGCGGCGCATCGTCGGCCTGGACGCCCGCAACCCGCAGCAGCGGGCCCTCGCCGAGCGGCTGGCGATCAACTCCGTGGTGCAGGGCTCGGCGGCCGACCTGATCAAGCAAGCGATGATCCGCATCCAGCGCCGCATCGAGGCGGAGGCCCGGCCGTCGCGGATGCTGCTGCAGATCCATGACGAACTGGTGTTCGAGATGCCCGAGGGGGCGGTCGACGCGGAGAAGGAGATGATCGTCGGCGAGATGACCTCCGCCATCGCCCTCGCCGTGCCGCTGAAGGTGGACGTGGGCGTCGGGCCGAACTGGATGGAGGCGAAGTAGGCGGCGCCTTCCCGCGGGGCGTTGCTCCGGGTTCCAGTCCCGTATTCCGCTTCCGCGGTCCGCTTCCCCCAGGCCCGCGGTTGCTCAACGGGCTTGATCGGGCAGTCCGCTCATCTCTCGCTTTGGTGCAAGGCGATCGTCGCCTTCAGCTCTTCCGTGATCCGGGCGCTTTGCGCCTTGGCCTCCGCGGCCTGCCGCTTGCGACCGGCGCCTTCCAGCAGCGTCGCCCGAATGAGATGAATGCTTCGCAGGGCGTTCAGCGTGCGGAAGCCTCGGTAGGTTTCCGGCCGCGACCCCGCGAACCGCTCCGCATCCCGCTCCAGCATGGACAGGAATTCTTCGCCCGTCCAGCCCGCCCTGCCCACCAGCCCCCACAGGGCCAGGTACGCCGCCGGCGTCGGCAGAATGTCGATGGAGCGGCGGAGCTGCTCGCGGGCCGACGTCGCGGCCAGCGGCCCCATGCGCTTCCACAGGAACGGATGCGCCAGGCACATGCCGCGGCTGAGGGCCTCGGTGAACTCGTCGGGGTAATTCAGTTCGCCGCGGGCGCAGGCGTCGAGAAGGTCTCGCGTGTCCGGATGCGCCCCGTCCACGATCACCACATTCCGGCCGTCATGAAAGATGGGCGCCCAGGTCAGGTCTTCGGCCTCCAGCGTGGAGGCGACGAGATGCGCGTGCTGGTCCTTCGGCACGACCACCATGTGGATGTCGTGCTTGGCCAGCAACCGGCGCGTGATCTCCGCGCTGGGCGGCGCCGGGGTATCCAGGTCCAGACGTCCGACCCCGATGCGGGCGTGCTCCTTGAACGTCTCCTCCGCGTACACCTGCTGCGCCCGCCCGCCGATCAGCGGCTTCATGCCGGGCGCCCGCCACTGAAGGTAACCCTCCCACCGCCACTCGCAGAACATCCGCCCGCCGATGTCGTTGCTCGCCAGAAAGCTCGCCAACTCATGCCCGTAGTTGGCGTGCGAGCCGTGCATCCGGTTGAACAGCGGCTCAGGGGCGATCAGCGGGTTGTTCGGGCTGAAATACTTCGCCGTCTCGGCCGACAGCATGACCGCCGGCACGAGCACGGCCGCGGCCAGGGCCGGCTTAAGAACCCCCAGGCGCAGCACGGCTTCGCCCCGCCGGATAAGCCAGTCCAACTCCACCGCCAGCATCGGGGCGGTGACGATCATCGCCGTCGGGATGAACCGCCGCGCCTTGATGGCCATGAAGATCGTCAGCCCGCCGAGGACGGCCTCGAACACCCAGACCGAAACAGCCGGCCAGTCAACGCGGGTTCCCTCCCGCCGGCGGCGCACAAGGAACCGCGCGGCCAGGGCCAGCGAAATGAGGCCCACCACCAGCGCGACGGCGAGGATGCCGGAGCGGCGCTCGTCGAACAGGGCGCGCATCTCGCGGCTGAACTGAACATCCGGATGGCTGCCCATCGCCGCGACCACGGCCGCCGAGCACAGGCACAGCGACATGACGACCAGCCCGAGGCGTTCGGCCATGCGACGCGGCGTCACCTTGCCGCCTGTGGCGGCCTCCACCGCCAGCCGCACCATCACCGCCCCGGCCAACAACCCGCCGACGACGGCGAATTCCCACACGGTGCCGAAGCCCTCGCGGGCGTCGAACACCGATCGCCATTCCGACACCGTCCGCCAGACCTCGCTCCTGGCCACAATGAACGGGTGGGTGATGTTCTCGATACCGAACGGGTTCAGCAGCCCCGCCACCAGGAAGGCCGGAACCAGCATGCCCAGCAGCGGCCAGTGGCGGCGGAAGGCCGGGGCGACGCCCTCGGACACCACCGCCGCCACCCCGCGGCACAGGGCCCACAGGCCCAGCATGCCCAGCCCCAGCATGAAGCTGCCGTGCATCACGCTCCACAGCGCCACCAGCCCCCCGGCCAGCCACGCCCGTCGGGGACGGTCGCGCGTGGAGTACAGCAGGCACAGCAGGGCGGGCATCATCACGAGCTGCGTGAGGTTCGGGCGGAGGTCGATGTAGCTGCGCGCGGCCAGCACCACGCCGGCGCCCACCAGCAGCGCCACGCCCCAGCCGGCCCCTCGCTGCCGGGCGGCCTTCGCCACCAGCAGCGCCACGCCGGCCACCAGAACGTATTTGAGAACCAGCAGACCGTCGCCGCCACCCATGCGGTGGGCGCCGTAGCACAGCAGGTGCGTGCCCCAGTTCTGGTTGACCCACACGCGGCCTTCCGTGCTGAAGGACCAGTCGTCCGGCTGGCCGAGCTTGCCGTCCAGGATGTCCCGCCCGGCCGCGAGGGCCACGTACAGGTCTCCGATGGGGCGCGGCACGGACCACGTGGCGGTCACCGCCGCGACGGCCGCGAGCACGCAGAAGACGAATACGGCCCCGCGCGCCGCCCTGCCGCCGGGCGCTTCTTTGGGTGCGTCCGAGGCGCCGGCGCTTGGCGACGGCGGCGGTTTGTGCCCTTCCGTTTTCGGCTTCGCCTTGCCCTTGCGTTGGCTCATGATGCGCTGCTACGGCAGGAACTTGCCCGTCTCCTTGAGTTTGGCAGGCAGGTACTGCTCCGCCACGAACTCCAGCCCGTGTTTGGCCAGGGCCTGCTGCTCCACGCGCACCCCCATCTTCAGGAGTTTCTCGACCGCGTTTTGCCAGGCCTTGTAGCTCTGGATGAACGGATCGTTGGCGATGGCGTCCCGGGCCCGCTTGACATCCACCTCCTTCAGCGGATGCGTCGGCAGATTGTACCGGACGATGTCTTCCGGGGTCACCCCCAAAAACCGCGCCCGCGGCACGCAGAAATACTCGTTGAGGTGCGCGGCGTTGCCGGAGCCGACCTTCAGCGTGCGGTAGATGTTGAAGTACCCGTACGGGTCGCCGTCGGTGAACACGTACACCGGCAGGTTCTTCTCATCCGAGAGCCGCCGGATGAACCGCCGGCAGGCGCGGCTCGGCACCCCGCCCATGGACACCAGGATGCAGTGCTGCTTGTCGTAGAAGTCCTCCTCCACGAGCCGCTCGAACATGCCCTTGGTCTCGACGGCCAGCAGGAACTTCGCCTTCGTGCGGAAGCCCAGGTTCTCCACGACGGTCGGCACGCTGTAGGCCCCGCTGCCGAACTTCGTGCAGTCGATCTCCAGCGGGGCGCCCGTGCGGCGGTCGCGGTCGAGGACGATCAGCTCGCCGGCCACCTCGCCGCCGTGCTCATCCGCCCGGAAGTGCAGTTGCTCGCGGTTGACCGCCAGCATGGCCTCCACGTCGTCCATGACCGTGTCGGACTCATCCTGCCCGGCGAAGGCCGCCTCGCCCCAGTTGTACGCCTGGTAGTACGCCTCCCGCTTGGTGGAGTGGCGCTCGGTCTGGATGAGATCCCGGCTCATCGCCAGCATCTTGAGCGTCTGGGCGAACGTCTTGACGGTGTTGACCGTCAGCGTGCGCACCTTGTTGCGCCCGCGAAGCTGGAAGTGCCCGCGCTTCCGGTCGTATCGCACGTTGGACAGCGACCGGATGGGCAGCTTCATCTGCGGCTTCTGCCGCCGGGATATCTTGTCGTAGACGGTCTTCGCCTCACGGCGGATGTCGTCGAGTACTTCCTGGCTCTGCTTGACGGTTCTGGCCATGGTTCACCTGCCTTCCGGTACGAACAGCGGCGGTCCCGTCGGGCCGCCGCGCGCTGCTTGCCTGTATGGGGCCGGTCTATTGCACGGGCACCGCGTCCGCCAGCCCGTATTCCGCCACACGGGCGTTGAGCCGCTCCAGCACGTGCTGCCGGCTGAGCATGGCCCCCCCGGCCTTGAGCATCTCCGCTTCCACCGCGTTGGCGAGGATCCGCGCCGTGGGGCGCATCAGGCCCCAATACCGCCCGGCCAGTTCGGCCAGCCAGGTCTTGTCCCACAGCGTCACCTCGCCGGTGTCGTGGCGGATGCGCAAGGCCGCGCGGCGGCGCTGCCGCCAGCGATGGTGGGCCTCCAGCCGGTCGGCGGCGTCCGGGCGGCGGATGCGGCGGAGCACCTGGAGGGCCATCTCGAACACGGCCGCGCTGCAAACGCGCATGCGCCCGCTGCGCAGCAGGTAGATGCGGATGGCGTCACAGAGGTGGCGCGCGTCGGCATAGCCGCGAGACTCCTCTTGCAGGACGCGGCACAAACACAGCGTCAGCTTGCCGGAGGAAAACGGCTCCAACTGCCCATCGCGCTTTTCGATGCGGATCGTCCCTGACCCATCCATCGCTCGGCCTCCCTGCCGGTGCCCTGGGCTAGGTGTCTTCAAACAGCGGCGGCTGCTCCGGCCCCACGGAGGGCCGCTGACTGGCTTCCGTCGCTTCGTCGATCAGCTCGCCGACGTCCGCGAAGTTGCGGTACACGCTGGCGAAACGGATATACGCAATCTGGTCGTGGCGGCGCAGGCGGGTGCTCACCGCGTCGCCAATGAACGTGGACGGCGCCTCGCGGTCGAATTCCCGCAGAAGCTCCTCCTCGGCCGCCTCCACAATCTGGCGGATCTGCTCGTGCGTTACCGGCCGCTTGTAGCACGCCTTCTGTAGGCCGGCGATGATCTTCTGACGGTCGTACGGCTCTCGGGAGCCGTCCTTCTTGATCACGCTGAGCCGGATGACCTCCTCCGGCCTCTCGTAGGTGGTGAACCGCCGGTTGCACTCCAGGCATTGCCGACGCCGGCGCACCGCCCTCCCGCCCTCGCTCTGGCGAGAGTCCACCACCTTGTCGCTGTCTTTTCCGCAGAACGGGCATTGCATGGTGATTCGCCTCAGCGCACACCGTGCCGCCAACATATAGCACTATGGTAAGTTTAGTAATCAATATCTTGGGTGTCAAGCTTTCCGCGTACCTTCCTTCCGCCGGCCGTCGGCCCGCGTGGTTGCCAAAGGCGGGCCCAGCGGCTACCGTATTGGGCATGGCAAAGACCTACGACGTCGCCGTGTTGGGCGGTGGCCCGGCCGCCATGCTCGCCGCGGCCGAGCTCGCCGCCGCGGACCTAAACGTGGCCGTCGTCGTCCCCCCGGATTCCGATACCGACTGCCCGCTGGCTGACTGGGGCCCCAAAGACCTGCTCCGGGCCGGCAGTCTGGCCAAAGCCGCGGTCCAGAAGGCCGGCGGCGAGCCCTTCTCCCGCGTGGTCTACCATGACGCCGAACTGGCCAGGCAGGCCGAGCACAAGTACCGCACGCCGGCCGGGGTGCTCGTGCAGACCTCCGCACTGATCGCCGCGCTGCGGTCCGCGGCAGAGAAAGCCGGCGCCAAGGTCCGCTCCACCTCCACCCGCCCGGCCATCCGCTTGGATGAGGACGAAGTGTGCATTCTCGGCGCCACCCAGACGCACGCCCGTCTGCTGCTGATCGTCCACAGCCGCCCGAGCGACGTGATCTCCGAGCTGGCCCTGCCGGTGCGCACCGTGCCGCAGTCCGCCCTCACCGTCGCCGGCCTGGACATTCCGCTTTCCGGCGGCCAAGGCAAACAACTGGCCGGCGCCTTGCACGTGGTGGAGACGCCGGAGCGCACGGAACTGGGCATGTTCTTCGCCGTCAACAACCTGCTCCACATTCGCGTCATCTCCGACTCCGCGGCCTCCGGCACCCGCGCGGCCGAGCTTTCGGCTCTCGTATCCGGCCTTCAGCGGGTGGAAGTGCTGCCCTCGGATCTGCCGCTCGGCCGGGCGAAGGGCGCCGTGTGGCATCCGCCGGCGGGCGTGGCGCTGGAGTTGGAGTCTCACGTCGCCAAGCGGTGCATCCTGGCCGGCACAGCCGGGGGGTTCGCCGCCAGCGTCACCGGCCAGACGCTCGGGCCGTCGGTCGCTTCGGCCTCGCTGGCCGCCCAGGTGGCCCACAAAGCCCTGCGGGCCAAGAACGTTCAGGACTCGCTCATGCAGTTCAAAAGCATCTGGCGCAAGAAGCTCGCCCCGTCTCTTCGGCCGCCGAATACCTCGCTGCAGATGCTGCTGCCGCTGCTGTTCGTCAACAAGAACGTGGTGCCCAAGTTCACACGGGCATTGCTGTACGGCGACAACGTGTAGCCTCTCGGGCTCGGCGCATCGCCGCGGATTCCGTGCGCCGCCGTGGATACCGAGCTCTCCCGGCCCGCGGAGCAAAGGGCCAAAGGGCGGCCACAGCGCTTTGATTCGGCGGCCGACAAGACTAAGATGTTTGCGTATGCCCAACGCCACCATCCAGTTCGCCAAGCTCTCCGGAAGCGGGAACGACTTTATCTGCATCGACAACTCCGACGGCGCCTACGATGCCTACATCCGAGACCCGCTGAAGGTTTCCCACCTGGCTCGCGAGTTGTGCCACCGCGGCACCGGCGTCGGGGCCGACGGCGTGGTGTTCGCCTGCCGGCCGGAGATTGCGGAAGTCGCGGACATGATGGCCTGCTTCTACGAGCCGGACGGGTCAGAGGCGGAACTCTGCGGCAACGGCATGGGCTGCTTTGTGCGGTACGTGACCGACGGCTGGTGCGCCTGCCGCCGCGGCACGGAAATCCGCATCCTCACCGGGGCGGGCGTGGTGCTCGGCTGCCAGGTGGAGGACGGGTACGTCAAGGTGTGCATCCCCCTGCCGGAGGAAACCGCCTCGGGTATCGGCATCACGGCCGGCGGTTGTCCGTGGAGCCTGGACTACGCCGTCACCGGCGTGCCGCACGCGGTGGCCTGGGTGCCGGACGTGAACGCACTGGACGTCGACCACGTGGGCAAGGCCATCCGGCGCCACGAGCGGTTCGCCCCGCGCGGGGTCAACGCGAACTTCGTGCAGGTGCTTGCGGCGGGCGAGATCGCCGTGCGGACCTTCGAGTTCGGCGTCGAGGGCGAGACGCTCGCCTGCGGAACCGGCTCAGCGGCCGCCGCCATGCTGGCAGTCCGGCGATTCGGCTGGCCGGAGGACTACCGCGCCGGCCGCAAGCCCATCCTCGTGCATGCACGCAGCGGAGACGTGCTCCGCATCTGGGTCACCTGGGACGGAGATCACGTCACCGACCTGTGCCTGGAGACCGTCGTGCGGTATATCTGCACCGGGCAGGTGCATGAAGACTTCGCCGCGCGCGTTCTGAACCCGCCGGCCGCGGACGCCATCGGCGCCGGAGCCTGAGGCCCCATGTCCACCCCTCCCGTCGCCCTGAGTATCGACCAGAACTGCAACTCCCTCTGGGATGTCGCCCCCAAGCTCCAGGCCCTCGCCGCCCGCGGCGTGCGGGCCATGCACTGCATCGAGGACATCGACGTGGCGTTCACCGCCGTCGGCGCCAGGCCGGGCGACCCGCTGCGGATCGAGAGGGAGCGGTTCTACCGCACCGGCGGGCAGGACTGGGGCGCGGCGCTGTTCTACAGCGAGTTCCTCGGCCGGCTGCCGGTGGACCTGCACGCCTGGGAGCCGTATACGGGCCTCAAGACACCGGCGCTGGCCAGGCAGCTCGGCCGGAGCGTGGACGACCTGTACGACGAGTTCTCACCCGGCGACAACTGGCAACTCATCGGCCCGAGCTACGCCGAGGACCCCCGCTTCCACCGGCTGATCGGCGATGTGGGCGTGGGCGAGGCGATGCCGTTCATCCGGGAACTGCTGGACAAGGCGCGGGCCGACTGCTTGCGGGCCTTCCCGGCCGGCCCGTCCCAGCGCCGCGTGCGGGAATGGTTCGAGGCGGAGGCCGAGAGACTGGACGGACTGCTTGCGGATTGCGGGAACGCCGCACTGCCGGAGCTATACCGCAAGTGGATGGGCGGGCTTCTCGACGGAGCGGCCGAGCTTTCCACCACGTCCGGCCTGCTCGCGCTGGGCGCCCCCACCGCCGGGGGGGAATTGCTGGAACTGTTCACGAGAGACTACGACGCCGCGGCCGGACTGTACAACGAGGCCATGGCGGAATCCGCGGCCGGCCCGCGCCCGCTGGACCTCGCCGATGGAGAACTGCCGTTCTTCGCCGTCCTCCGGCGAAGCGGCCGACTGGTGCGCACGATCGCGCGCCTCGATGGCGGCTCGCTGCGCCTCGGGGACGACGCCTTCCGCCTGCGGGAAGGCGGACTGCCCGTGAGCCGTCTGCGGGAAGCGGGCATCCTCTGCCTGGCCGGCAAGGCCCCGCTGCTGGTGCTCCAGGCGCGGCTCACGGGGCCACTGGCCCTGCCGTACCGCGGGTCGCTGTACATGCCGGCCGTGCACTGCCTTCAGCGGAAGCTCACGGAGGCGGGGTTGCTGCGGCGGCCCCTTCATCCGGTGCTCCGCGTGCGCCTGCGTCTGCTGGACCGCATGGCGGAACTGGACGCGCCCCTCCGCCTGCCCGCGCACTTGGCGGCGGCGTTCGGGCGGGAGGAACTGCCCGCCCGCGACTTCGCCGAAGGCTGGCGTGCGGTTCGGCAGGAAGCCGCCGGCCGACTGGACCGCCTGCGAGAAGATGACTCGCGAGAAGCCTGGCAGCAGCGCGCGATGCCGGAGCGGCACGCGGAGAGGGCCGAGCTCGACGCCCGTCGGCGGCGGATGGCCGCGGAGAACCCCAAGGCCCCGGAGTTGCGGGAACTGTCCCACCGGGTGCGCGAGATCGAGGCGGAGGTGCTGGACGGCACGCTGCGGCAGATCGACCGCGACTGGCAGGTGCGGGACGTGGATTACTGGGATTCCCGCGGCGCCCTGCCGCCATGGTGTGTGGCGTTAGGCGGCGAGGAGTTCTACAATCGACTCCTAGCCGAAGCCGAGGTATACGAGGAACCCCGCATGTTTGATCGCTCCCGCTTCGAGGAAATCCGAGGCCACTATGAGCCGCGCATCGGCGATGCCCGCGCCGACCACGAGATACTGGACTGGGCGAGCGCCGAGTCGCAGCGGGCGCGATTCGAGGTGCTCACACGGCATGTGGACCTCGCCGGCAAGAAGCTTCTGGACGTCGGCTGCGGACTGGGGCAGCTCTGGGCGTTTCTCAAGGAGCGCGGCGTGGCCTGCGACTACACGGGCGTGGACCTGCTGGACAGCATGCTCGCCGCCGCCCAGAAGCGGCACCCCCTCGCGCACTTCATCCACGCCGATATCTTTGCGCAGGACGTGTTCCCGCCGGAGAGTTTCGATGTGGCCTTCGCCAGCGGAATCTTCAACCTCCGTCTCGGAAACAACATGCAGTTTTTGCCGAGGGCGGTCGAGCGGCTGCTGGGGCTGTGCCGCCAGTGCGTGGTCATCAACCTGCTGCATTCCCGCACGCCGAACAAGGAGGAGAGATACTGCTACTACGACCCGGACACCGTTGAGCCGATCCTTCAGGCGATCCCCTGCCGAACAGAGATGATCCAAGGCTATTTGCCGAACGATTTTACGGTGATCTGCCGGGCGTAGGGCGCCGACGATGACCGCTGGCGACGGCCAACCCTTCTATCGCCGCAGCAGATTCCTCGGCCGACGGAGCAGAGCGTCCTTCCACCTCTTCAGGCGTGAGTTGTCTTCCTCGGCCAGGGCCGTCGCCCAGAACCACTCGGCCACGCGCTGCGGCCAACCGCCTGTGCCCACACGCTTTGCGGGAATCTCGACCGTAAGCTCCGGGTGGCGAAGCCCCCACTCGATGAACCGGGAGGTCTCTTCCAGCATTCGCCTGCGGTATTCCTGCCAACTTTCGCGCGTGGAGAAGTTCACTCGCCTTGCTCCGGACCTGACGGGACGGGATGCGTACAGGAGATTGTAGCACTCGGGCGAAGGTATCTCCAGCCGGAGCGATGGATCATATGGACGCATC